>Ga0209635_10000001_pt1 | contig 155946 bp, 251 predicted proteins | sample DeeMarSWOR230_32_FD_187463 | JGI IMG/M metagenome (GOLD analysis project Ga0209635, IMG submission 187463) | Marine sediment microbial communities from White Oak River estuary, North Carolina - WOR-2-30_32 (SPAdes) (version 2) | ecosystem: Environmental > Aquatic > Marine > Intertidal zone >...
TTATAATTCCTTCTTCAATTTTAGTCACTTTACCTTCCCTATCTTTATAATCTCCCTCTTCTATTTTAACTATAGCTCCAACTTCAATGCCTTTCACTGCAATGGTTACTTCTACTCCTAACAAATTTGTTTGAAGTACTTGTTTCTTCACCATGCCTTCCCCTTTCATATTATTTTGAATAACTTTAATCCACATTTGGCCACTGTTTGAAATGCATTCATATCCCATCCACCTGAAATATATTTACATAGCCAACGAATTAGAGCCGCAACTTCACGTAATGTAACATATACTGGACTAAATCCTGGCAAACCAAATCCATCAAACATACTAATATCTTCAGCTGATAAATCTTCTTTAGATTTTGCTATTCCAAATGCTTGAGATAATTCTTGACTTGTCATTCCTCTCCCCTTGAAGTATATCCACTTCCATAATGAGCATCAAATTCTTCATCCAATGTTCTTGCATCTACTGGTTTAATCTTTGGTTTCTTGCTGGATTTTTTCACTCTAACTTCGCTTGACCTCTGGATTGACTTCCCCTCTCGCTCGGCCTCTAAATCAAACTCATCTAATTGCGGAACTAATTTTTTCTTTTTCTTTGCCATTTTCTATCCCCTTATATATAAATTATAAGGTATTATTGAAAAAAACCAAGAAAAAAATCAGAATTTTATCTAAAAATATGATTACAAATAGGCCTCCATGCCTTCGGGGGCACACATTATCTTTCCCAGACCATGTGTTTTACCCAGCTTTTAGCTCTCCCCTTTGCTTCTTTCTCGAGTTTGCCAGCCTCAATATACTTATTGGCTACTTCCTGGATAATCTCATCATTAGTTTTTCCTTTTGATTTTAGATCCCTACATAGTTTAGCCAATCCTTTAACCTTAGAGGATATCCTCCTTTTTGGTTTTTCTTCTTCTTGCTCCTGCTCATCTTTTGGATCCTCTACCTCTTCCTCCATCTGCTCTTCAGTAATATTTTTGTCATCCACTTTTCACCTCTTTACAATTTGTATGTTTTTATTTTTCAATCCTTACAAAAAGGATTCCAATAATTTATTTTCCAACATAGTTAAAATTATCAGGCCTGCTCTCCATTATCTTCTTCACTTGTTCCCAAGATACAGGATGAAAATTATTATTATCCACTCCAATATCCCATTGCTTTCCAACAGGATCTAACCTACCATGACTATGACCATAAAGCATCCAGCTATTATAGTGACTTGCCTGCCAAGTTCTCATGTTATAATGACAAACAACTACTAACTGTCCTTCTATTGTCTTTCTCCAGATATATTTCGCTGATTTGGGAAGCCAATGATCATGGCATCCTTTGAGAAAAACATGACTACCATTTAGCTGTTTAATAAAATAAATTGCTTGCTCTTTACTTCCCCAGCAAAAATCCCCAGCATGAATGGTTACATCATCCCTGCCAACCATAGTATTAAACCTTTGAATAATTTCGCTATTCATATCCTCAGCAGATAAGAACGGGCGATTACAATACTTAATAATGTTTGTATGTCCAAAATGTTCATCTGATGTAAAGAAATACATTATGCATCTCCACAACCTCGAAGTAGTTGGGGCATTAGAATATCCCACAAATAATCACTACAAAGTAATCCAATGGAAACTCGTTCTCCCTTACCTAGATAGTTGTCCTGCAAACAATCATACAAATCTTCAAGCCAGATTCCTGCATCTTTGCAGACTCTATTCTTGTAAAATTCCATCATCCTTTGAGTAGTAAGCCTGATCTGCCCGAGTTGTTTGTTATTTGGGACAAATTCTTTTCTGCATAATCCCCATTTCTGAAGTGAAGAAATAATCTTGTTGGTTAAATCAGGATTGGGATCTTCTATAATCTTCTCCTCTTGAGTTACTCTACTTTTTAGAAATGTTTTGACATCAAAATTCTCAGGTAAAAATCGCCACCACTTCATTCGAGAATCTTTGGCATTTGTATACTTTACTGAAAAGAATGTTGACAATGGCCAAACATGTGTCCAGAAAGTATCATCTCTAATTAAAACTTCTCTATAATTACTAATAGCTATGCACATATCTTCAATAGAATAATCTTTGAAGTTATCTCTCATTGCCAATCTCATATCATGTGTAAGCTTATTATGACTGTGCCATCGAATAAGAGTACCAGTTTTTGGGCATGTCTTACTAGAAGTTTGCTCTCCTTTAAAAGTATTCCAAAACTCGAAAATCAACTCTTCCTTCTCTGCATTTTTCATTAGATACTCACTATTCTAATTTGTTGTATATTATTCTATTATAATTTTATAATATTTTTAAAATAATAATATACAATTCTGACACTTCTACAACTTATTTAACTTCTACAACTTATTTAACTTTTTACTCTAATTCACTTATCATCTTCAGCCTCAACATAATAAGAATTCTGAAGATTCATCCAAGCCTCAACATATCCATCATAAACTAAGCACTTTGAATATTCTTTACATGTATGGCAAACCTGCCTAAAATGTTCTTGCCTACAAGATATTAAGCTTTTTTAGCTTCAATATAAAAAAATACAGCTTCTCTTAACTTTTGTTCTTTATTCAAAGGAGAGGGACGAAGAGCAGCAAGCATATCTCTTCTAATCATCATCAGGATAAATCCTAACATGTTTTTCCCTTTTTGCCCTATACAATTCTTGCAATAGCAATCTCCCCAGAAGTTATCATGCCAGTAGTTTCCTTCAATAAGTTCTGCTGAACCTGTATCCATCAGCTTATTCATAAGCTCAGAATTTTGGTCAAACTTTGCCCAAACGAGCTCAGTCATTATTGGAACTTTTACTTTCTCCCAGTCTTCTTGTATTACAACCTCACGTCCCATTTTACTTGCTACAGCTGGGGATATAGCAGACTGGATTCTATACTGGTCCTGAGGATGTTTCGCTTTTGATGCTTGATAGGCATGTTCAACTGTGGGCCAGTATTTCCCATTCCAGTCGAATGGAGAGGAGAAAAAATTGCTTAGAAATGCATATTTATCTTTGAACAAAGGTATTGTTTTCATATCTTTATTCATTATACAATTACAATACTTCTACTTCAGGATATCTCTTTATAAAAACCATCTGCTTGAACCTTGTATTTCGCTAAAGCCCATTTTAACTCATTAAAAAATTCTTCCATTTTACTTACTCCTTAAAAAGTGATGCCTGCGTCGGGCACACGCCCTGTTTTTTCCAAATGACAAACATGCACTCAATTATCATTTCGCAGGCATCACTTTAATTTCAATAAAGCTGCCCCGTTGGTTTTGATGCCACAGGAGCGGCTTCGGAGGAGGGTGATGAAAAGTCATTCCCAGCAATCTTCACGGTTATCAACTTGGGTTATTTTTATATTCAGACCTTCTTTATTACAACCAGAGTCATAAGCCGCCTTCATAAATCTGCTAACTTGGACACAATTAACCAGTTCTCGACTAACTGTTGCGTCCTCTGGACATTCACAAAGATTGGACACAGTAAGTGCTTGTGTGCCATTTATTTTCATGGTTTGTGTGTCTTTTTCCCCGTAAGGGTCATTATAACATTTTATTTCTATATCCATTTTTCAAGTCTCCTTATCTTCTGCCTTTTCCAGTTCTTCTGGTCGGCCCTAAATCTGCTGCTTTGTGTATAGGCCACTGTTCCATCAAAAAAGCATGATTTTCTGCCATTTCTGCAATAGCACTATCACCTCCTCTACTTCGATGTAATACGGCCCATATACGGACGGTATCTGCTGCAACTTGGTCTTGCGCTCTTAATAAAAAGACTGGTTCTTTTTCAGGTATTTTGTTATCAAGGTCGACTATTCTATTATAATCCTTCCGAGCATGTATCATTTTTCATCCTTTCATATAAAGTTATTATTGCAGGGCGTGGGCAGGATTCTAACCTGCTGCAATCTTGCATCCACTGAGTAGGTCTTGCCAACTGAATCACAGCTTTGCCTGTGAGGCCAGGCCCTGTGATTTTCTCCTTTTCCCGATTGTGAGAAGCCATTGCGGAGCCTCCAATGGTTGATGTACAGCCCTACTGTAATCCTATACAATCTTGCTGTAATTAGTTAAACATTGCCATCAATAATTTTTTACCCTTCCCGAGTTTTGGAAAGATGCCAAGACCTATGAGGTATAGCCTTTCTCTCCTCTAGATTTTCTTCCAAATTGTTTAAGGGATCTCCATCTATATGATGAACATCCATCCCTGGTTGTGGTTGCATAATCAATCTATGCAAATACAAAGTTTTTACTTTTCCATTAAGGCTGATAGATACAGCAACATAGTAACTACTTGGCCCTACTCGTTTAAGAAACCACTTGAAACTACTTACACGAGCATAGTTTTTGTCATCTATTATAGCTCTTTTATTAGTATTTGTTAGATCTAATAACATGATTTACCTCAACTATTACCTCCTTTTCAAAAATGAGAATTGCCTACATCATAGCACCAGTTGCATGGTGGCAACCTTACGATGGACGGTGTCGATCCGCCATTAGCCACTATCGGCATATCCTCTTATTCGCCTGGCAGGGCTCGAACCTGCTACCTGCGGATTAAAAGTCCGTTGCTCTAACCAACTGAGCTACAGGCGAATAGCGGCGGTGGGATTTGAACCCACGACCTTCAGCTTATGGGGCTGACGAGCTGACCTGACTGCTCTACGCCGCAAGGTGACTGATGGGATTTGAACCCATACCCTCAGGACCACAACCTGATGCTCTGCCATTGAGCTACAGCCACAAGCGGATTATGAGATTCGAACTCATACTTTCAGCTTGGAAGGCTGACGTGCTACCATTGAACACTAAACCCGCATAGGATTTTCAATAATTACAATGATGTTCTGTCCATAATTCAAATTGCCAAAAGCCATTACCACTACATTTGCCATAGCCGAAAGTAAGGTATCCAGCTATGTTTGTTGTTGCGGTCGGCTTAAAACCTAACAAAAAAAGTAATCTTGCTATAAGTGCCTTCATAACTTATCCTCCCTTTTCTGCCATCATCCTTTTTTCTTAAATCTGCTTACAGAATCTATTCGACGCCGCTGTCTCGCCTGTTTTCTTCGCTTCTGATTTCCCTTTAGTGGGCCTCTTCGTTTCATAAATACCTCCAATATTTTTTAACTTTCTCTCTTGGAGTAACACTAGTTACCTCTTTCCTGTCAATAGTAGTTTTCAAATCTTGCCCTTTTACATAAATTTCAGCATAACCAGTAGGAATCCAATGGCCCGTAAGACTTGTTATAAAGCCTCTTTTGAGGCCACTTTCTATTTCAAAAGTTACCAAATCACCTATTCTAAGTTTCATCTTTCTCTCCTGAAATCAAAATCAGCAGGAGCAGAACTATCAACTATTTTCCGGTAGGATAGCTCACCATCATTTCATCTATTGTCAACTGCTCCTGCTCTACTAATACTAATTATCCATCTGCTTATGGCATACTGGGCAAAGCTTTGAATGAGCCACAAGATGTGATGCTACTCGATCCAAAATGCCTTTTGAATTTGGATGGTCATTAAAGATATCACTATGAGTATCAACTTTGGTCAGTATGTTATAGATGTCGTAGAGACTGTTAGCCCCATCATCAATCAAAGTATTCCGAACTTCCTTTTGAAGCTGTCGTGGAACTAATGACTGCTCAAGAACGGAATCCAAAACTTTGGAAGTCTCTTTGTTGACTTTTATGCCACACAATGCTCTGAGGCTATCAACTTCCTTATCAAAAAGCTTACTGGCTTCTGTAATGGTTCTTGTTAGCCAAACGCCAATATCTTCTTTTTGATTTCTCCTCTTCCAGCCTCCAAGGCTATGTTCAGAAGTAGCGCCGTTTGAGCACCACTGATTAAAGAGATAGGGAGAAACATTAGTTGATACTTGTCCAGTGAGGCTATGCTCTACTCGAATGCCTTGATTATAAGTATCTCTATCTGTTAGTTGAACCTCTCGTGGAGTAAGAACACTAAAGCTAAATGATACTGGCCCGAACCAGGCTTTGTGATAACCTGCTACTGATTTGCCAAGCACACTTTCGATAGCCTCAACCACAGTTGAAACTTTTATGTGCTTGAAGTTGGCCTTTGGGATGACATCAATGGCATTGTTATCAATTGTGAGTAATCTAAGTATATTGCCCGCCAATTCATTTTGATACCAATAGTCAAGATGTGGGCCAACTAACTGCCTTCTTTGCTCCTTTGGAATCTTATTAAGATAAGTTCTTGGGAGCCCAACATTTGCTGCAAGCTTTTGAAGTGCAGCAGGACTCAAAGTGGTTTGACCTTTTGGATGGCTTATTGCAACACTACCTTCCTCATCAAAAGTAAAACCTACTTTATCACCCAACTCTACCTCCAGAGGTTTAGCCTCCTCATAGGATTTGACCTGCTTTAGCAAGTCATCCTTAGTTAAAACGCCCTTCAACTCTGTAATATCCATCTTTTTTGCCTCCAAAATAAATTTTGATTTGACTTTATTCACTCTTCTATATCATTATACATTATTCATGATTTAACTTCAGAAACTGTAATTTTTATGAGGCTTACGACACTTAACCTGCCACCCGGAATTTGTTCCTTCCCGCCACATTGGTTCAAGTTTTCCGTTCGGGTCTTTCAAAACAAGCCCTTCATCTACTTTTGGATCCTCAATACTATTAAAGATATCCCTAAAGCCTCCCTTTATCAATGTAGCTAACCAAACTTTATCTGTAACTTTTTCATAACCAAAACCACCTACATCTCGTCTTGGAAATATCTTTCGTAAAAGTATTTGGCGTTCTGAAAAAGTCGAACCTTCAAGAACTCTACCATTGTGAACAACTATATCATGAACATAAATTGAATCTTTGATATGAGGTGTTTTAGCATCCATAACTTCAACTACAAAAACATGCCATTTGCCATTCATTATGCTCTTGAATGGTTGAAGGCTTTCTTCACTTGGCTTCCACATACTATGATCTTTACCATGGCGATTCTGAGTGTAAATTTCACCTGAAGGACCAACACCCAGGATCGAACAAGTTCCATTCTTTTTAACCTGTGCCCAATAGCCCCGGTTCTCATAAAAACCAAGCAATCCCGGGATAACCTTTTTTATTGGTCTCGGTGGATACAAAAACTTTGCTTTAGTATAGAGTGTCAACTTTGCTCCTCCAACTTCTTGAGAATCTTTCTCAAGTCATCAATATGATATAAAAGTTCGTTGAAAAAATAACTTTTATTACCTTTGAATGTTTCCAAAGTAATCAAATCTAATGTTCCATCAACATCATCACGCTCTAAATACATTTCACCAATCAAACAAAGCTTCATGTACTCAAGAATAAATTTTCGCTTTTCCCTCATCTCTATTGTATGCTGCCCTCCATATTCCTCTATTGACTGGAACAATGCCTCTTCTATCAGTTTTCCATTTACATCACTTGTTGTAGCTGCATTCCTCTTGATGTAGTTTGCTATATGATCTAAAATTCTCATTATTTAATCTCGACGCCAGCTTCCACTAATATCGCGAAGATATTTGAAAGACTTGGATCAGTAAGTTTGAACTTCCCAAGAGCATTTACCGACACAATCTCGAAAATCTTCTTCAAGGTATTCTTGTTTTTGATTTTTTTGGAAACTTCATTTAGCACATTGCTGCTAACAATTTGTGCTACTTCCGCTTCTCTCCCTTCTTGAAGCATAATGATCCCTTCACCATCAGCTGTTGTTAAACCTTCAAGCCTATTTGAAATTTCTGTAACTAGCTTTGGGTCTTTTAATGCTTTAGGATTAATGACGTAATGTTGAGGCACTTCTTCTTTGATGACTTTGGTTTCGATTGAAATGCCATTCTTTTTGAGAACCTCAACTTCCTCGTCTCTCAAAACTGATCTTGAAGAACGCTTGCGGATTTCACAACTTGCACTTGCCTGTTCTGACACTCCCTTGAAGCTCTCCGGCTTCCGCTTGATTTTGATGGCTTCGTCCACAAACTCTTCAACCATCTTTTCCTTAATTTCAACATCTATTGTTTCCTTGACTGATGCCAATGTGTTGGTTAAAGCATCAATCGCTGCACTAACATCCAGTGCTTCCCCCAAATCAACCTCTCTTTTTCCATTTGATTTGGGCTTTTCTTCCTTCTTAGGCTCATTGATTACTTTCGCATTAGCGAAAATATTGGTTTTTGGTAATTCTTTTAATTCTGCCATATTTGTTCTCCTAAATAACTTGCTTCTTATATATAAAGTATAATATATTTTGAGGAATTTCAAAACAAAAAATCATGTTTTCCTCTACTTTTCAGAAAATTATTGCTCCTGGTCTAGTCCAGCTATACCTAAGATGGCCATCTGGATAATAGATTAAACTACGTATTCCTTTTACTGTGCCACTTAGACACTCAGCAATATAAACATTATTGCCTTTATAATCGTAGATTTTTCCTCCATAAGGAGTCTCCCAAAGTAGAGTTCCCTGATTGTGAATTCGATCCCAAATATGTTTATCCACTTGATGCTCTCTAGACCATTGAGCATATTTATTATTCCCAAAGTAACCTACTGGGATAAAACTAAACTGCTCAACATTACACTTCTGAAAGTAATCTAAAAAAGCATCAATATCTTCTGGGCATGATACAAAATCCTTAATTAGTGTACAACTCAACCTAACTGATAGATCATATTTATGAAGTAGATTAACAAGATTAAACAACTCTGGATAATCAACACCATATAAACAACAATTACCTTCCCAACTACAATCAACACAAGATACAGCTATAATAGTTACTCCTGCTCCAGCCAAATCCTTAACAATGTCTTCAGTCAAAAGAGTACCATTAGTTTGTACCTCTATAATTGGAAATTTATCTCTAACAAAGCTTAAAACATGATGGAGAGTTTTCAAGTCAACAATAGGATCTCCATTTTTTCCTGTTAATTTGCACGTTTGGATCTCAGCTCTTACTGCATATTGAATAGCTTTTTGCAATTTTGCATAGTTAAACTTCGAATAATCCTTACATACTTCAGGTGTCTGTTTAGATATGCAGTATGGACAATGAGCATTACATTTATTTGTAATAACAACATTAAATACACTATCATTCATTCTCTTCTCCTTTCCCTTGATCCTTTCCTTATCTGTTAACTTTACAAAAGAGTTATCTCTCTGAAAATATCGAAGACCCCACCCACAGTATGGACACCAATATTCATATCGTGGAGGATTACTTGCAAGAGTTATCTCTTGCAACTTTAGTAGTTTGCATGACGGACACTTTAGCATTTCATTCCTCTAGTTTTAGTTCATTAGTACTAATGCCTGAAGGAAGATCAATGTGCCAGCCCCTAATCAGCCAATCTAAATTATCAAGATTTTCTTCAAAAATTACCGGCCACTTTTGCCTACTACTACGAAACAATGTAACCCAGAAAAATTTACGTGAACAAAGTGGCTGATCAGCACAATTGATCTTCCCTGGAAATGCTGAAAATGCTTTATGAACTTTACGTTTTACTACTCCTTTATGTATAAGTGTCCCGCTGCATCCCTTCTCAAACTGAAAAATATGAATATCTTCCAAACCTTTCATTCCAAACCTCTAATCTTTATAATACTGAATTCTTCTTATATCTCTCTTCGAGATATTCTCCTGCTTGATCGTTATGCTATCATCCTCACTTGGGCCAGGCCAAGTAGCTAAGTTCCTGCTTCTCGAGCTACCTCTAGGATACTGAACTGTGAATAAAGTTGGTAAGTTTGCAATGATAGCAACTCTATCAAAGATAGCATTTTTTGTTTTGATTTTTGCAAATTGATGTCCTGCTTTCTTCATTTTTCTTTCCCATGCTTCTACTAATCTCATGTTTTCTCCTTCCTTTCTAATAAGTTTGAATTGTGACAATGACAAATATTATCTGCAATTTCTTGAGTATACTTATGGCCATAAACTTTCAAAACAAAGTTATTTGGAGAATCCTTTACTCGTATAAAAATACATCCTTTATGCTTTCTTTTTCTACTTACTATCTGTTCCCATTCTTTATCTAAGTAGTTCATAACATCTCCAACTATTTTATCAGCTCAACTAATTCGTCATAGGTAATAAGAATTTCGGTCCATCCACCACTATGACCATCATCCCAAGCCTTCTCCCATATCTTATCCTTCTTGGGATGGTTTTGCATTCCGTATTCTTTCTCTAGTGCTTCTCTAAACTTTGCCCGAATCTCGCTCGATTCATTATCATAAGCTCTCTTCATATCAGATACTAACGATTTCATTTTATCCTTTTTGTTTTAGAACTCTATCAACAAAACCTTGCCTTAGTTTTTCTCTTGTTTCTTTTGTAAGCTCCCTCTTTGGTAGGTACTTTACTCCATATTTTTTGAATGCCTTCTTGAGAGCTTTTGCAGCTTCTCGTCCAATTTTATGCTCAACAAGTTCCAAAAGTGTACGAGCAAAGAATCTACCATGACTACTACCATAACCCGACTTATGTACTACATGTGCAACTTCATGGAGAATAGTAAGTAAACTTCGACTATCCTTTGAAAATCGTATGACTTTCCAACAAGCATCCGCACCTGTTCCTCTTTTTTCTTTCACTTCAATTTCATTCGTACCAAAACGTTTTATAAACCATGCTTCTGATGTAAGCCAATCAACATATATTTGAATCACTTTTATTGAAGGAATTTGACGACCAAGAGATTTACATCTACACTTTGCTATTGATTGAGCATCATAAAGCTTTTGCCTTTGTGAATCTCTTTCCCAATAGATGCGAGTATTATTATTTCTCCACCTCTCAGGTGGAAGTTCATACCAAGATAGCTTCTTTTGGTTCACTCACTTTCTCCATTTCTATGAGCCACCGCTTTCTTTTCATAATAACGAACTTTACCTTGATACTTCTTTACAAATGTTTTGGCTCGATTGAGCTTTTTTGTCCATTCATCTAACTTCTTCTGAGCCTTAGCTGCTCTAACTTCAATAAGATTAACTTTTGGTTTCTCCTTAGTAATTTTCAATGGGATATTCTCATCTGGCCACCAAGATACATCTATCTTTGAGCTCGGAACCATTTGCTTGTGCATTAGCCCAATGTTATGACCAACCTCATGCAAATAAACCTGAGCTACTCTACGGGCTGAGAATGCATTCTCGGTTTTAATATTTCCTAGATGAACACTTACAGGAGGAGGTATCTTGATAACTATACTATGACTATGATACCAAGCATATCCACCAACCCAATATGTCCTGTGAGTTTTAACTGTAACATGCCTATCCTTCTTCGCCTCTCCATGTACGAGATAGGTATTGAAGATGTGCTTTTCACATTCCAAAAACAACTTCTTCAAATACTTGGTATCCCACTTTGTTTTGTTAACTACTTTCACTATGACCTCACTGAAAAGTATCCATCTATCATATGAGTATCACCAGTAACCTGTATCTCTCCAGCCTTTTCAATATTTGTAGTTCCAGGTTTGAAGAAATCCTCTGGCTTAGCTTTCTCTCCATCGAATACCTCTTCAAGTTCGTCAGGATGAATAGCAATGCATTCGGGATCTCCATTAGATTTTGTACCAGTAAAAAGTAAATACGTTTCCATTTTACTCACCTTGTTTCTTTTCAATAACTTCCGCCTTTGTTGGCCTTTTGAAAAATCCGAATTTTGAATCTCTATCACTTGGGGCAACACTAGCATTAAATCGAATTCTATCACCAACATTTGTATTGATTAGTGCTGCAGGATGTGTTCCCCAAACTAAAAATCCTCTGTCATCCTTAACTGTCATAACATATCGAGCTCCATAATCATTAACTTTCTCTTTTATGGAAATGATAGTTCCAGTAATTTGTATTTTTCCCTCAGGACAATCTTCAGCAGCTTCCCTCTCTGCTTCTGGCTTTATAACTGACGGTTTATGAATATCTGTTCTATTCACTTCTTATCCTCCTATATTTAAAGTATAATATACTTTTGAGGAAATCAAAATGAAAAAACATGTTTTCTAGAAAAATTCTTCTTACTTTCGTATCTTATCACTGATGCTTGCTCGTAATTCTCTTTCTCTATCATAAGATATCCCAAGATACTCTCTTGTAGCCTTCCTTCTACTCTTTCTAGGTTTATAAGCAAAGGATAGTAGTGCACGAATATACTCAATCTCATCCTTATTAAAACTATCAATAATAAAGGATGTCTGAACTATTTCAAATGCACCTAAACTGTTTCCTTTATTCATTGGGATTATCTCTCTTGAAAAATCATCCACTCGAGAATTCCAACAATCGCTACTTATCTCTTTATCTCGATATGACTTTCTAACTAAATTAGTATAATGACCTCTAAGTCGTTTTGTAAAAATTGTTTTGAAGGAGGCTCCTCTATGGACATCATATTCATTCTTTGTGCAGATAAAAACTATCACTCCTTCTTGAATTAGATCATCCAAACTAAACTTAGAAGGCTTTTTCGCCTTCTTAAGAGCTACTATAGCATGATCCTTAATCAAATTAGTGTAATCTTCTAGCTCTACCTCTATCATTTTTTCACCTCTCAATACATCTATGGCATTTTCCCGAGATAGCGCATTGACTTCCTTTTCTAACAATATAACAATTTCCACACTTTGAACATCTGATTTTAACTGAATGCTTATATTCTTTAACAATTTTCATGATGTTTTACCTTTCCAAAAGTTTACTTAAACGCACCCGAAATCGAGTGAATATACTCGATTCTGGTTGATATTTTGGGCATCCAATAATTGGTCCAATCATCCCATCAAACTTTTTATAATCTGGGCATTCCTTTCTTCTGCAAGATACACATAGATTTCTCTCTTCACTCATTATTTTTCTCCTGAAATAATACCATATTTATTCTCGTTGCAATTCCAATCTTCATATAACTCGTGGCGAGTTTGTTCAATCTCAAGGCTAAAAATTTTGGGGGTATCCATATCAGGAGGACAAAGTATTCTAATGTAATCAAAACCTCCATCAATGCTAATTGTTCCACAAGAGCAGGAATGAAAATCGTGACATGCTCTACTGAATATAACATCTTTACATTTTGGACATCTAATCGCTTTTACTGTTGTCATTTAACATCTCCTTCATATAAAATAGTTGACTTCCACAAGTAGGGCAACTCATATTCTTCTCGTTACCAAAACGCATTCCATTCACAACTACAATCGGAACAGCTCCTCTCCAGTTGCACTTCTGATTTGTGCATTTTACAGGAACAATTTTATGGTTTTCTAATATGAATTTATGCATTTTACTCCTCCACAATTTATAATTTCCTTCAATCTTTTTGGTTTATCATCAAAAATAGCTCCTTGATGGCATTCTAAAAGAACACTATCTCCAATGATAGCTGGCTTTTGATAACCAAAAACTTTGACTAATTTACGAATAGTCTGAACTAATGGTTTATGTATTTTAGATAATGCTACTTTTTTCATTTCAGGTGTTTGCCAATCACAAACTTTTATGTGGCGAGAACCTTCGAAGTTCAACGCTCGGTTGAAAACAATGCACCAAGTTGGTACACCAAACTTTAAAGCATCAGATAGAGGCTTCCATTTTCTAGTTGCATCAACTATAGTTACGTTACCTCCATGAAGTAGGTGAAGCACTGCTTTAATAGGCATAGCATCTATCCTAAAATATCCATATGAAGCATGATGGCCATAGCAGCTTTGGAAATAGCAGATGTCATCATAAGGAGGAAAAGCAAAACCATTCATCATATTAGCTAATCTCATAACTTCCTCCGATATTCCTATCATCATGAATCCCTCTAGTAGTAGCAATTATTCTACCCTGATGTACGAGATAGGTATTATAACCAGCACCCCATCCACCACTTCCAAATCCAAGGCTTTTTTCTACAACTATATGAATCATATCATATCCTCATTAACTATGCTTCTTATAAGCTCTACTTCCCGAACGGGGATCTTTAGTCAAACCTTTAATTAGTTTCCTTCTCTCCATTTTCCTTTGATATCTTGATTTCTTTTTCTTAGCCATACCCCCTTCCCCTCCTAACTATATTTCTTTTTCCTAACTTGTTTAAGTCCATCAAGTTGTACTTCACTAAGCTTGACAACATGAATACTATCTGTTATGCTTTCAGCAATATCCCATCCCTTTCCACTTGCAAGTGGAAAGAAGCAAAATTGGATATTTTCTCGATTTTCCCATAGAAAACGATTTACTCCATCTGATTTCCAACAACTATCATGATAGACTAAGCAATTCCATCCTTTTTCCTTTTCTTTTCGAATATAAACTCCAACATAATTAGCTGGAGCATGTATTAGCATATATACTGATTCCCTCTTCATTCTAAATTGCACTAATAACGCTTTTCTTTCGGTAGGTTTACCATCTGTACCAAGTTGACCTTGCCATTTACCTACCGCTCGAGTAAATAATTGAGCGATGGTATTTTCAATCATATACATGAAATTGATCATTTTTTCCTCCTTAACCAATTTATCATCCGCTCAAATATATTATATTCAGGTTTGTAATCTGGACAGCGTATTAGTTTAATTACAGGATTACTTTCTTTACATTCACGTTTACAAGTATCACAAGCATGGCCAGATATAAATGCGGCTCCATTACCTGTTTTATTAGCATCATGATAAGCTTCCTGCATATCCATATTTTTGCTCCTTTCTACACTTTTTAATATTATTCCTGCAAGGAATACAATCAATACCCCTTAAATCAGGTACAGGAGTAGACCTAACATTGAAATAACTCCTCCCACATGGAGTGGTAAGATCAAAAATTGAACAATAATGTTTTTTAGCTTTCTTTTTCATTACTTCCTTCCCCTTCTACTTCAACCCAACGGCAGAAGTGGATTTTATATACAGACCCTGCAGGAATATTTTCCACCCGATTATGATGATTTTTGGCATCTTCACTCCTACCAATCCAACCATCAATTTCATAAGGTTTAATGGCAGCATGAATAACATCATCCGAAGGAGATCCTATATCAGGCCGAGGAATAAGAACCTCTACTGTTTTGTGCTCATACTTCTTCCCAACTCGATCAATTCCCATGAGTTCAAATTCCATAGGAACGTTGCTTAATCCAAAAAGTGCTTGAGTGAAAGTTTTAAGATCTACTTTTACTTGAACAAATTCCATAGAGGATAAACTATCCTCAAGCTGAATCCGAATATAATCCTTTTCACGGTTTCCACAACACGTCACTTTTCCAATTGATAATCTACCTTTCATTTTTTATCCTCTTTTTATTTAAGTCCAATGAGTATACCTCTAACTTTTTTATTAGAACCACTATTATATCTACCACAATGAGTGCAGCGAAACTTAATGTTGTTATATTGTTGGTTTTCGCTAATTAAGAATATTGTTAGCACTTTCTCTCCTTAATTTTTTAACATGTTTCTTACAAGATATGCAACTTATACTTCTTAAATCAGGTACAGAAGTAGATTTAATATTGAAATAACTTCTTCCACATGGAGTAGTAAGATTCTCAATTGAGCAATAATGTTTTTTAGCTTTCTTTTTCATTACCATCTTCCTCTTCTAACTAACAACTGTGGGCTTATCGGCTCCAAGTATGACTAGAGCTTCCAACTTCACATTCAATTCACTATCTTGACCGGTTAAACGAAGAGCATAGCATGTAGTTTCATTCTCAACAGTAGTAGTTAGCTCAACTCTATCTATATTGTACAACTTTAGATGCCCCATGTAAACTGATTCCATATTTTATATCTCCTCTCTTAACATGCCATTATCATCAAAAGCATCAAACATCCTATCCCACTTGTGGGCATTTCTTTTAGAAATGATATTTTGAATCCACTTTGGAGTACGTGTTCCAATTCCAAGTCTTCCAATTCTCAAAGTCCAAGATGACCAAGGTTTTATAGCAGAGCCACTCCAATCTATGCAAATAAACTTTTTGCTATTGGAATAACGTTTAGTCCATCCTATATGCCAACCTGTAAAAAGTCCAAGAATTCTAGGACATGTTCGGTATTGGTTAGTAAACATTTCTATTCCACGACCTTTAACATAATTACCATGGCCTATAAACAAACCAAAACCAATCCATTTCCAATCCCATCGTATGAATTCCAGTTTTCCCTTCCTGTCGTAGCTTTTGCAAACTTCCATTAGAAGCCTCCTGTAATATGAATTCTCCATCCACCAATTATGTTTTCAACTTCATATTCAATTCCCTGTTTTGTCAGCTCCGCAACAAACTTAGCCATCGAAGCTGAATCATTGGAGCTAAACTCGAATGTTTTTTCCATATCAGTCTCCTCAACAAAATGCTAAATAAGCAAGTACAGCAAGGATCCAAATTTCCCGCTCAAATGAAGCCAATCGAATACTTTCAACTACTCTCCTCATTGCTTTCCTTTCCATCCACCATACGACCCATAGTTCTCAACCACTGCCATATAGTTTCAGTTCTTACTATCATCCGATTTATTACATGATCGGCTTCTTTTCTATTGACCTTCCCTTCCAAAAGATGCATTAGTGTAACTGCATCCTTTTCATTTTTCCTTGTGGCTTTTACAACTTCTTTTGCTCTATCTTGATTATTCATTATCCTCTCTTTCTATATTCTTTTGAAGATTTTTTTGATACACTCGTCTTTCTTCTTCTTATGTTTCTTCTCGGCTTGCTAGCCCAAATGTATCCATCCAAGCCTTAATTGCAAAGTCTCGATATTCATAATCTTTTATTCTTCAAAAAACTGCTTCTTATATATAAAGTATAAGATATATTTGAAGAATTTCCAAGTAAAAAATCAGAATTTTATCTACTTTTTCTCACTGATACTATATCTTCTTCAACATAGATTGGGGGATTATAGCTACCGTTTGCTATTATCAATGCCGCTTGACGAGCTTCTTTACATGATAACTTACGGCCTGCCCAAAAATCAAAAATGGCTCCATTAAAGAATTCAGCGGCATAGCAACAACCCTTAACCATTCCACTAAATGGATTATCAATATCAATGAATGTGTTCACAAATTCTTTCACTCTTGTTAACCCCTCGAATATGATGCTTTCCTTGAGCATGATTAGATCCACGCACCTTAAAACCACACTTTGGACAGTATTTTCCGCTTGTTTTGCCCAGTAGTGGCTTTCCTCTTTTTTCTGGACGACAATAAAGCGAGCCCGTTGTTTTCCATTCCATTTCTTATCCTTTCATATTTAAACAAGTTAATCTTTACATATAAAATATAATATACTTTTGAGGAAAATCAAGCAAAAAATGAAAATTTTTTGAAAAAGTTGATTTCCAAAGCAGAATGATTAGGATTGTATAATAAGGATGTAACCAATAAAATATGAAAGGAAGATAAATGTTAACTCTTGTGGCTGGAATAGATGAAGTAGGCTATGGACCTATCCTTGGCCCTCTTGTTGTTTCCTCCTCTATCTTCTTGATCAAAGAAAATCCAGAATCCAATCTATGGATTCGATTACAAGATAGTATTGGGAAGAGTAAGAAAGGGCTTGGTAGCCGAATATTAGTCTGTGATAGTAAGAAAGCTTTTAGCCAGAAATCTGGACTTAAATACCTTGAACAAACTGTTAAGGCTTTCCTCAATCAATTGCATTTAGGAAGAACAACTTTTTCTAGCTTACTTCCAATAATATATAACAATCTCATTGCTCAAATTAGAAAGTATCCTTGGTATCAAGCACTATATGATAATGATATTCCCGGGATAGATGAAACCATTTCTGATAATTTGACTAAAAACTTAGAGCTAGAAGGAATAGAATTTATAGATTTCCTATGTTGTTGCATTGATGTGATGGAGTTTAATGAAATAGTTCACTCAACTAAAAATAAAGCAAATACTGTGATTATCCAAATGCTTAAACTAGTCCAACAGATTATTAGTATTGCAGTATTTTGTGCTGCAAAGAAAATCATAATATTTTGTGATAGACTTGGTGGCAGGAAGTATTATGAAGATGTACTAAAAAGCCTTACTGGCTTTGAAATAGTTGAAGCAGAGGAATCGGACAAAATCTCCAAGTACAAGCTAACTTCAAACAAAAGAGAGTTAACCATACAATTTGAGGTTGGAGCAGACAATAATCATATGCCAGTAGCTTTAGCTTCAATGGTTGGCAAATACATTCGAGAGAAAGTAATAAGAGGAATGAATGAATATTTTGTAAAACTACAACCCGGACTTAAACCAACAGCAGGATATTACACAGATGGTTGGAGATTTTTAAAAGAACTAAAACATGAAACTTATGAAAAAGCAGGCTTTACTATACATGATGTTCTTCGGATTAAATAATTTTGACCTGCATCATAGTTTAACTGATTACAGTAGAAGAACAGAGGGTTGTAGATGGGAATGTACTGGAAGGATTTAAAAAAGAAACGGAGCCGGTCTTCCTGACCAAACTCCATTTCAAGAGAGAGAAAGTAAGAGTTTTATAAACAACTCATTATTCCTTCTTAACTACTTCATATCCTTCTGGAATTGATATAAAATTCATATTTTGATCAATAACAATAACTTGTATGTTATTTGATGAGAAAAAATCCCAAACACTTTCAAACATATGGATATTTGTTTTGCCTATATCCACTTGAATGCAGTATATCTTTCCAGGTTCAAGAACACCCAGCATTCGTGCATTAGGATTATCCAAAGCTTCGGAAGCTGACTCAAAAAACTTATTCATCTTCTCATAAGCCATATTTACTAATTCATTCTGAGCAATTTGGTGAAACTGAATTGACTTTCCAGTTAACTGACTAACAAATTTTGCTAAAGAATTAAACAACTTATTCATAGATTTGCTACTTATCATCTCTCATTCCTCTCTTCTCAATTTTTATAATACTATTGGAAATTCTCCCGTTTTTCCAAACTTTGGATGGATTAGGAAAAACGCTTGCTCGGGAGGAGCATAGTCAGCTTTAATAAATTCCGAAAACTCACTATAGCCTATAACAGAGCTGTTGATAACGTAATCACGACTTGTTTCTCTGGTATGCCAATGACCCAAAACATCCAAATCAGCATGCCTTGCTTTATTCCACTGAGCAATAGCTTTCCTTAAAGGAATATGAACCCCTCCAATTCCTCCCCGATAACTTATTCTGTTACCATGATGAAAACGTATATCTTTTCCAAATACAGTTAACCAGTTAAAGTATCCTTCCGGAAGCTTAAACTTGATACGGTGTTCACCCTTCAAAGCAAACCACTTAGCAAGAAACTGATATAGTAAGTACTCATAGGTTTTCTTATGAGATCTTTTAACTTGGTTCTTCACAGTTATTCTAGCATGATTTCCACAGCAGCAAATTACATCTATCTCCTCAAGATCAGCTTCTCTAAGAAGGAAATTAAATCCATTAACCATTAGCTCAAAAACTTTAATTATTGCCTCTGGAGGAGTCATTGTATTAGCCTCAATCAACTCTTCATGAATCCAACCAGATATATAATCTCCAAGTGCACCTACAACTAACCTTTTAATTGTAGACTCCTTCCTACACATATTGATAAGCTTTAGAACATACTTAAAATATAGCTGAATCCTTTGTTTTCCAATTTCCGCATTATAAGAATTAATTCCTCCAATCTCATTTGGATCAACTTCTTCATCAAGATGCCAATCACTTGACAAAGTAAATGCAACAACTTCCTTTCTATGTCTTGGCAAAATCTTCCAATTTTCCGGAATAATAATTGAACTCAAATCAGTAAGTTGCTGATATTGATTAAGCTCTTTTTGTAGATCCGCGATTGTATCAAGGGCACTTCGATATCTCGCTCTTAAGTTCTGCACTTCATGTTTAGCAGTCCTCATATCAACATCATGAGTCACTTTCTCAGTGTTGATATCCTTTATGCTCTTTTTGATTCGATAAACTGAAGTCCTGCTAACTCCATACTTTGGGGCTATTTCACTTACTGGAATTCCGTTGATTATATCCTGAGAAATCAATTGTTTTGCTTCATCCGAAATCATTTACCATCTCCCAAAATAATTTTGTGGTAAGTTAAAACTATACTATTTACACTATAATTATACAATTTTCCCTTCTTATTCTCTGAAAATTATATGTCTGATCTTCTAATACGAATTACTCTTCCATTGCTCACCACTTTTCTTGGAGTAGGCTTATTTTTTCTCACTCTATCTCGTTTTCTTTTGACTGCCTCCACTCTTCTACTTTCTCGTGAAGCTTGATAATGTTTAATAACCGGTTCCTTTATACTAGACATGTAATCAAAAATTGTGCAGTATTCTGCTGGAAGTAAATGATAATTATGTTTAGAAAGCACGGTCGCTAATGCTCTTTGATCCCATAACTTTGGGTCAGTTTTACATTCTTCAATCCACTCATCTATAATTTGGTTCGCTTCTTTAGTATTTTTGAGAAAAATTGTTCCACTCAACATTTCTGGAGTACAATGTTTCCTAGCAAATTTAGAATGATCAAGTACATAAACAGCAATATTTACTTTTGACTCCTGATGTAGTTTGTTAAAATAACTGGGATAGCGATAAAAGATTGCATCCACATCAACATAAATCACCGAACTGGGATGATGTTTTTTGAGCATAGTTTTCAAAAATATAGGCTTATATTGCATGTTAGCAAACCAATCACCTCTGTCTTCTATACCAATCACATCATGAGGCAAGTTAAACTTTTTTAACGACTCGATTAGCTTTTTAGAGTGTTCCTCATATAGTGTATTTTTTGAATAGAAAGCACAAACTATCCACATAATCTATTCCATCTCTGTAAAGTTTGAGCCCAAAGTTCATACATCCCTTGGCATTTTTCTATAGGCCGCCACTGTGAATATTTCCTATTTGATATTACAAATCTCCATCTACCTTTGTAATGAATTATATGAGTTTTATCTGTTATCGGAGTGCATCTTGTTTCATTTAACTCTTCACAAGGATATCCCTGAAATAGTATATTACCATTTGCAATTATTTCGGCATACTGCTTTCTATCTCTAGTTTTAAGAATATTGCCCATGGAAGCTTGATCTTCTCCACCCCAGTTATGACGAAGCCGAATTCTCTTTTTGTGGCTACTCTTAAGAATCTCAAGTGTTTTGTCCCTCCAATCTTTAAAAAACTTCAGAGAGATATCATTATTTTTTGCTAAAACTACACCACTATTGATCGGCCATTTAAGATTCTCATCTTCATGTGTTTTGTAAGTATATCCAATATCTGCTCGTTTGAAGTATTCATCCACCTTTTTTACAACAAGAGTATCAGCATCAAGAAAAACTAAATTTTCTGGCCATCTTTGTTCTTCTATAATTTTGCACCAACCTACTGTCTTAAATGAAGCTCTACAATCATGATCTTTAGCACTATAATCTAAACTTTTATCTTCTCTCATAAAAATAAAAGGAGCTTTGTTTTTGATATCCTCTATACTTTTTGAGTTAACACTCGCATAGTACACAATTACACTAGCTTCTTCCTGATATACATCAATAATACTTTGAAGAAGAACATTTAGATAATCAATTTGATTATTTCCGAACAACACTGTAGCAAAAGTAACCACACTACCTCCTTAAAATAAAAGCTATTGTAGGACCATAACTACCAAAAGTTGCTATTTTACCTCGTCTTTTAGACATCAACCAGTATGGAAACCAGTAATGATCCTCATCTCCTTGACCAGTAAAATTCTCATTTGAATCCATGTAAGAATAGTGTTTGAGAAATTCAGGATCATCTGTATAAAAATCCGCTATATTCATTTCATCTAACTTTATTCTTCTAATATTTGGAGCACCTTTGGATATATTATGAAAATCATGCATACCAATCATGTATACATTTTCAAACTCTAAACATTGCTTTGCAAGATCTACAGCATCCATTCCTTTAGGCCCATCTATAAAAATGGCTATTCGTTCTTCTGGATTTCTTCGTACTAGAAGAGGTAGAAGATGCTTTCCGTTACCCACTTGCAAACTAACGTTAGGGATAGAATTAAACTTCTGTATTGTCTGCTCTAACATCACTTTATCAACAGCTATAACTTTAGTGCTACTAGAAAACTTCGACCAAATATGAGTAGACTGACCCTTACATACACCAGACTCAAGAATTAAGCTTATTCCAAAGCATTTAGCAAGAGCACAAAAAGCAAAACCTTCACTTGCAAGTATTCCTTTTGCAACAAAAGGCATTGGTAGCATTTTCTTAACAAACTCATCCTCATAATTCATGCAGCATGTTTTGATTAAATCATTCATTTTATTTTCCAAAAATCTCACATCATTTTTTTCTTAAAGCAAGTATAGAATCAAATGAACTTTTTGTTGTTACTTCTAAAATATCAAATTTATCTTTTGGAACACTTTCAATTTGATAAGTATTGAATTTACAATATTTTTCCGATGTCATCGGCCTTATGCCAAAACATAAAATAGAACCAGAATGTAAATATTGTAACAGCTTCTTCAAATATAAACTTATTGGCCAATGAAATCCTATTGACAAAAAACTATACACAAAATCAAATTTAACATCTCCAATGAATAAAAATGGGTTTGGTTTTTCAGCATTGAGGATATGAATTCGTTCTGATAAAATTCCATTAGCTAAACAAAATTCTTTAGTTAATTTTAGATCATTATAAAAACTATCACTGGATTTGTAGTGAGTTTGACAAATTTGTTTTTTCCCTGAGTTACCATCAAGGAGATAAAATTGAGTATTTTTCCAAGAGGGAAAAGCTTTGTAAAAACCCACAGTGCTTCTTCCCAAACCACAACCCAGTTCTATAACATTTTCTGGTGAAAAATTTTCAAAATATTTTTTAACAACTTTGATTTCAGGAGGATCGTGATATTGAAATATATCCATATTGCAATGAAGTTTCACATATTCTATAGATCCTTCTGGAAATATACAGCACCTTTTGAGAACATCTGAAACAAACTCAGAATGCTTTCCAGAAAAAGTAGTATTATTTTTCAGTCTAATGCCACCTTTGTATTCCCAGAATGTTTTTCTATTCCCAACAGAATATCGAAGACTTAATCTCTTTTGTGGACGTAGCCCTTCATAATGTAAAGCCTGAATATTTGATAAGACTTTTGGGCGCATCTGATTTGTTTTATCATAGATTATACCATTTAAAGTCAAATGATTGGTTGCAACCCAATAACTACCTTCTACTAGTCGAGATGGAAGCCTACTTTGACTGCTATCAAAAGTTTCTTGGCAGCGTCGAAGATCATAAAAGAAGTTGTTTACTTTATAAGTAAAGTAATCAAATTGGCCCACCTCTTCATTCATCCTTCTCTTAACAAAATCAATATCACTCATAGTGTAAAAATGATCTGCATCAACTATCATCATCCAATCATCAGGTTGCCAATCAGCAAGTCTCATTACTAAGTTTGAAGTATTAGCTTGATTAACTCTATAATTTTTACTTTCTCTCACGTTGTCTATTACAAAAACATTATCTCTACCTTTAGAGTATTCTTCAAGGTTTTCTCTCGTCCCATCAGTAGATCTTGGTTCAAAATTTTGATCCCAAGCCCCTTCTGACAGATATACTAAATCAGCATCCCAATAGTCTACTTGATTAAGTGAGGCTTGAAGAAAATCAATATCATTCCAATATCTTGCCAAAATTATCAATCTTCCCATGAATAGGACGACCTTTCTCGAATTATTAGTTTTTCACTTGCAAATTGATTAGATAAGCTATGCCAGTCAATCTTGCAATATTCAGGATGCAATCTTTTAGCTCTTCTGCATACCCGACCATTCCAACTTCTTTTTAAGTTCAAAACTTTTGGTGCTACTCTTCCCTCAAAAAATCTTTGTATCCTGCGGTTATAGTTATAAGTCTGGCCTAGATACAATCTTTCATCAAAATAACCTATTCTATGAACTGCTTCAATAGAATAAATAGTTCCGGGATCATTTCCACAATTTTTTTTAACATACTTTGTTAGTAAATCCTCATCAGTTATTCGATGTGTAGCATTGGGCTTAACTATCCATGCTCCTTCTCTTCGTATTAAAATATCATTCCAACAAGTAACAAAACCTACTTCCGGCTCAAAAAACTTCAATTGTTCTTCAATACGAGTAGGCAAACTAATATCATCCGAATCGTGGCGTACTACAAAATCTCCATGAACTTTATCAAGACAAATATTTAAAGATTTGGTTAATCCAATGTTCTCAAGATTTCTAACCGCCACAATTCTATCATCAGAATAAGATTGAATCAACTCCCAAACTGACTCAGTAGATCCATCATCGAGTATGATAAACTCAAAATCTTCATGGCTTTGACGCAATATACTATCAATAGATTCTTGAAGAAACTGGATACTATTAAATACTGGCATTATAACAGAAACTAGCATTTGTCCAATTCCTTATAAGGAATGATATACTTTGCTACATATTCTGTATTCTTTTGTAAAAAATCTTTGTCAATTCTCGTTCTTCTCCAAATACTTAATCCTTTTGTTGGGATAAGTTTTAACCAATTCTTCTTACGTGCAATACAAATTATTGGAATCTTCTTTTTGTGACACAAAGCTGAAAACCATATATCACTCCTACTTGGAGCAAAAAAATCTTCAAATCTAGGTTTGATAGTATCTACATGATAAGCCAAAGTTGCACTTCCTGGCAAATCAACTTCCACATCTTTCATGCTCTCAGCAGTAAAATGAATACATCTTTTACTTTTTCGAAAATCAAGGAAAGGAATTTTAAAGTAACTTCCATGAACTGTAACCACACATTCTCTACTATATTGTTCGATCTTTTCTATCAAAGTAGATACATAATCTTTTGGATAGAGAATATCATCATCAATAGAAAATACATATCCTTCTTCAGGAGCTACTTTCCACTTGGCACAATCAGTATCCTTATTAGAAGCATCCACCCATGCTTTTACTTTTGGCTTTGATTCTACCCAATCAGGAACTTTAGAGTATCCGTTAAATATAATTCTAATAGAACCTACTTGATTATAGATTGATCCTATAACCTCAGAGAGAATATTTTCTCTTGCAGGTATTGTTGTTAGTATAGCAGTTATTTTATTTGTTGTTGATTTTCTCATATGTATAAAAATCAGAGAAGCATTCTTTAGGATATTTTTGAAGAATTGTTCTAGTGAGATTCCAATTCGGAAAATACTTAAGGATAAAATTAGTAAAATTCCTATGCTTCACATGCTTAGGTTGTGGAGCATCAACTTCCATGTTGCTGGAGTATATAATCACGTACTTGTTTGAAAATCCAAAGAGATATTGAAGATATTGGACAAACTTATCAAGCTCAACTAGGTGAAACAAAACTTCACAAGATAGAGTTAAATCTGCTTTACTCAGCTCATCTATAGAATTTGTAAAACTTTTGGAAGAATCACCTTTAAACTTTTTTCTACAGATTTCAATAGCAGTTTCTGAAACATCAAATCCGATGTATTTAGAGCAGTTAAAAAGAGAAGCTTGATTTCCATCTCCACACCCGAAATCTATCATAAAATCTATGTTATGTTCTTTTACAAATTTATTTACAACTTCAGCCTTAAACAAAGAAAACTTCCCATAAGAACCCTTACCAGAAGTCCTCCCTGCCCTGTATCGAATTTCCCAGTATTTAGAAGAATCAAACTTATTTTCCACAGCCTAAACCCCATATCAATCCATTAAGCGCACGGCTATTTGAAATACTTTTATCACGATTTCTCCACTTCCTAGCATCTACATGAGTAATATCAACTGCTTCACCGGCAGCTGGAGACAGATGATAAACTACGAGTTCTTCTGCAAATTTTAGCTTTTTGAGTTCCAAACCCAATCTAACAATTTCCTGGCAAGAAAAATGAAAATATTCCGGGCAAAACATCTGCTTATTGGGATATTGCAACAACCATTTTTGGCCAGCCAATCCCATTCCACAACGACTTTGGGTTCGTTTTCTCACTCTGGTTTTATTATTTAAAACGTTAAATGATAAAATCCCATCATCCTCAGGAAAAAATGAGTTATACTTTTCAAGAGCTATATTAAAAAAATCAGCTCCATTATAAATAATATCATCTACTCCCCAAGATACTCCATCATCAGCGAGCATGGTACCTTGATTTCTGCAATACACACTTCCATTAGGCTCACCATTAGTAGAATTGACCTCAATAACTTTCGAAATTCTACTATCTAGTTTCATTTTCTCTGCAGTTACAGAATCATTATCAGTTACAATTACAACTGATAAATCAAATAATAGCTTATCAAACCTAATTGAGTCTAGCATCCTATTAAGTTTGGCTATTCTATTTCGTGTAGGAATAATAAGATCAATCTTTTTCATTATCTAATTCTGTAATATGATAGATTCTTCGAGTACCTCTAACTTTGTGCTTATAAGTAGCTAAAATTTCTCCACCTACAATTTTATCTATTTCTTTATCAGTCATTTTGCCTCCTTTAGGAAAATGTGGAGGCAAAATCAATTCAACAAACAAATGCTGATTAGCTCGTGATTTCAATTCATACATCTTTTGTTCTAGATTTTCATAGATAGGATCAGGTTGGTGATGAACGCTCAAATAGAGTATAACATCAAATTCACCACCTGGATCTTCTTCAACAAAATTAATATCTTGCTGAATAATTTTATCTCGAATAGTTTTAGCAGCTTTATTTGATTTCTTATTAGGCTCAAAACCAATAACTTTCGCACCTAATTTACTTGCTTCAAATGAAAAATAGCCATAGTGAGAACCAATATCTAAAACAGACTTTCTCTCCCAGTTTATTCTATTTATTGTATCCCAAACAAATTTGCTATCCGCTCTCTTTTGAGGACTAAATGGAAAAGACTGAAACCAATACATTTTACTTGCCCATTCTTCAATGCAACCTTCATCCCATTTCTCCAATATTTCAATAGTAAGGATTCCTTCTTTAAGATGATTAGGTAACAATCTTTTTGTTAAAACTTCCAACACAGTTTTAATCTGCCTGCTTTTATGATCTCTTACTGCCCATCCAAAATACTCTTGGCCATCTTTTAAGATTTTAACAAACCAATATGCACTTTTCTTTGTTACTATAGAGGGAGTAAAATAATCTATATGCTGCTTTGTTTCCAATCGAATATTAAAAGTTCCATGCATTATACAGTTAAAGATTTCTTTGTGAAGCTTGCAGCATTTATGAGCTTTCCCTACTCCATTAACATATCTTCCTTTTATAGAACTCATAAGTGATCCTCAACATTTATATAAGGAATGACATCATTTAATCTGCTATCTTTTGAACATGACATTATCTGGATACTTGACTTTTCTCGCTTTAATTGCTCTAAACCTTCTTTAAAATAATCATAATACCTATCTAGTTTAGAATTAAAAGAAACAAGAGGTTCCCCATACCCTCCGTGATAATGAGAAATATCCTTTTTATTTAAATCAAATCCCAAAAGATATATCTTCTTGAATCCAAAAATAATAGATAGTTGAAGAGCACAATACCCAGAATTTATTCCCGTCCTAAAATCTTCAAAAGAATATCCAATACCCTTTTGATTATGGGCTCTAACTAAAGCATCAAAACCTGTTAAGTCGTAGTATAAATCATATCGAGTGTCTACAATTTCTCCATTTACTTCCTTCATAAATGGAAAACTTAAATCTGCTACAAAAAACTTTTTAGCAAGAATTGGATCAAAAACAGATCTGTTGATTTTTCTCAAAAATGTATAGTCTACTGATATAAAGTAATTTGGATTTGGAACATCAAAAACCGCTTTGTTCACAGCAAGAGTGCACTTATCAAAAAGTTTGCTAAAGTTGAAGTTAATTAAAGAAGATCCTCCACCAATTATGTAAATCTCATCATTGTACTCTTGAGTATCTGGGATTTGAAGTGAAGATGGAGCTGGAGGTAGTTTAGTTTTTTGATGAGATGCTCTTCTAGATTGTTGGATGCTTTTCCTTCTAACAATTCTAGTAGAATGTTTTAGTGGTATTCTCTCTCTCATCTACTCTTACTTCCATCTCTTTTTATTTTTTAATTGTTTTGAGAAAGTTTTCCAAAGACATTTTCTCGAAGCATTGCAAGGCACTGTCAGGATTTAGATTAACTACCTTAATCCCTTGCCCAGCTATTGTCGAATAAAACTCCTCAAAGCATTTTCTAAAAGCATCTAACTTCCGTTCTAAGTTGCTGGAAGAATAGCTGTATCCTTTGTGCCAGTGAGTTTTCTTTCTTCCCTTTTCCTCTTTAACTTTTAGGTCAAATCCAAGAAGTCCAATCCTTCTGCATCCTAATGCTATGGCCAACATAAGAGCACCAAAGCCACTGTTGTTCCCAGGCCAAATGCCCTTACTCAAATCAAAACTCAATGATTTCTTTGGAAGAATATCAACATAGTACACGCTTGGATCAAATACTAATTTCTTACTTCCTCTAGCAAAAACTTTTATTCCTTTGTATTTCTCCCAATCCTCATGTAGCCTCAAAAGTTCACCATCACCTTTAGTGGGATGAGCAACCAAATCATAAAATCTAGCATCCATAGCATAATTTACTTGAGGATGGAAAACAAAAGATTTGTTAATTCCTATACTTAGTTCGTTATTCAAAAAGCTAAAATCAAATTTCTCTAGCGAAGGTCCACCTCCAATAAGAAAGCAGGTTTTTCTTTTCCAAGCTCCAGAAGGAAGAATTGTGGATATATTTCGAGCTTTGCATTTCATTCTTTCAACTCGAATAACTTTAGTCATTTTGCTGTGATTGACTAGACAACTCATGCAACTTTCCAAAACTCAGCAACAGTATACACTTCAACTTCACCAACAGTAGCTGGATATCCCCAACCAGAACCACCTTTTTTATAATGTTGTATTTCAAATATAGTTGAAGATAATATTGTGAACTGGCCTACTATTTCTGAACGCTGTGTTCCACGAGAATAATTATCATGCTGAGATTCTGATGTTCCAACTAACGTTGTAGTCCCAGAAGATATATTTCTAAGGCGGGCTTTGTGTTGAAGGCAATTATTCCAAACAGGAGAAGTTATCCTACACCTATATGTTCCAGAAGCTAATGTAATTTGATTACTGGATATTGAGCAATGATTACCACTATCATGATTTTTAGTATTTATCCTCTTTGTTGTCCATGCATTACTTTGATTTGCTTGAGCCGCACTTCCACTTGCTACCTGATCGGAAACTTTAATATAAGCACCACCCGAAGAAATGCCTCCAGAGCCCAAAGAAGTAAGAGGCGATCTAACATCAGTTATTCTATCTGCAGATATATTACTATCTCCATACACTAGTCTAACTTCAGCAAGAACCAATTTACCCTTATAATCCGGAACTGAAGGGCTTACTTCTTGTATTCCCTGCTCAATTTTTAGAGTTCCATCTGTATCTACATATACAAGATCAATTCTGCTATTCGGAGATGAAGGGACAGTGAATGGACCTACTTTTTGCTCAGCGACATTTACTTTTTGAGAAGATGTATGTACCCTTCCTCCTCGAACCCAAACATACATTTCTGTATCTTCAGTAGCTTCAACTCTCAAGAAGAGGTTCTGAATATTTAACAAAGTTCTATCAGAGTAATCAAAGCCAGTTAAGGTCACTCCAGAAAACTCACATTTACCTATAATAATATCATTTGATTGGGCAGCAGATACATTAGCAATTGCATGAACTTCTACATAGTTATTCGCTTGATCAGCATGACTCCATCTAAAAACAAGGTAAGGAGTAGCGGATGAAATATTTCCTGAGTCAAGAGTGCCAGAATTTAGTATTGCAGTTGTAGTTGACTTAGAGCTAATCTGATCATTATCATCACCTATTTCAACTGTAAAGAGAGATAGAGTAACTTCAGAATTAGTCACTTTCTTTAAGTGGCCTCCTTGATATACACCTCTCGGCATAATCTCTAAATTCCTCTTGTTAAAGTTCTCTGCTGATGCCTCTTCATAATAATTATAAGTAATATCTTGATTTCCATGATTTGTAGTGCCCATAGCAACTCCTATTAATCTATTTCAGGAAGACATTTTATGCTGCTTCCATCATATATACGTATGTTACTAACATCTTCTCTATCTACTGGAATTAAATCAATTCCGAAAATCTCAGAACCATTGTGCACTCTTAGTTTATGACTAGACACTAGATCTGCAACTCCTATTTTTCTGATGCTAGTTCCATCATAATAGCGAATGCCTATATCTTTATAAGCACATCCCCAAGCTTCTAATTCATAAGCTCTTAGTGTAACATTACTTGTGTGACCCCCAATAGCTCCATAAAGATACACTTTTATAGCCGTTACATTAAACCAAGGCCCTGTTGCCTCCAAGGTTATATCTCCTGGAGGAGTATAGCCCCAGTCTCGGATATCACTAGGAACAGTATCCCAAGTATGAGGTAGTTCATGCCACTCTCCATCATATTCTACATAGATATTAGCATATCCTCCCCATCTGGATGAAGTTCCACCCCAGCTTAGATATAAATAAAATTTCAAATCTTCAATGATAGAAACTGGCTCGCTAAAAGTAACTATTCCCGTCAAAGATACGGAACAACCATCTCCAGAACAATAAGATTGTATGTATGTAGAAGTGTTGTTATCATTGAGATTCTCAGCAACACCAGTAGAATTCCAAATACCACTAGGTGTACCAAGTAGTGCTACATTCTGCTTTGATTCACTCATTTTATAAATCCGTCCTCATCCAAATCCTACCAGCAAACAATCCACTTCCAGATGGATCACTTGTGCGGTTTTCTATCTTAGAAAAGGTAGAAGATAAAAAGTTTCTCACATCTTTTATCATATCAGATGTAATATTAGTAGCACCACTAGATATTGTTACTTCTGCTAACACTAATCTTCCTTGATATTTTGGAGGGGAAGGATCAGATGAAGCAGTACCAGTACTGTCTATTGCAATGGCTCCACTATTAGTTACATACACAAGATAAACTCTACTATTACTACTTGGAGGAGTAAACAAATTACTTTTTTGATCAGCAATATCCACCACTGCATCACTAGTTTGAATTCTTCCTGCTCTAATCCTAACACGAAGTTCAGAATCAACAGTAGGCTCTACTTTCAAAAATAGATCTTGAGTATTTGGTGTAGATCTTGGATAAGAAGCATCATTATAATCAAACCCTTGAAGATCTCCTCCCCCAGCAAATGAACATTTTCCAACAACTAAATCATTAATAGATGGAGTAGCAACAACAAGAATTTCCATATAATCTGATGTGGCTCCAGTATGCTCCCATCTTAATATCACATAAGGAGTCGCTTGAGATACTGCTAAATTAATAGCAATTGTAGTTTCTGCTCTTACTTGATGGACTCCATCTGATATCTCACATACTAGTGAAGATAACTGAGCATGGGATATATCTACAATTTGCAAATATCCTCCTTTATATATACCAGTTTGTCGAATATTCACAAATCTTCGGTTTACATCTACGGAATTAGCAGCAGTAAAGTGCAAGAGTGTAATGTTTTGATTTCCAACATCTGCAGGCATTTTTTCACCTCATTATTTATTTTACTAAACTATCACGACTCAGGATACGACTCAGGATACGACTCAGGATACGACTCAGGAATTTCCTCTGGAGACAAATCCCTCTTATAAATCTCAACAACAACTCTTAGTTGTACTCTCGAACATTTATCTATTTTGGGAAAGATACTTGCTACCACCAGCTTATCCGGAGTCCCTGGAATATAGAGTCCAAGTTCAGATATTCCACTCTGAGTAATATTCTTAGGAACACTAAATTCAAAAGTTATTTTTTCATCTCCAATTGTTATGTCATCAGCATTTATTGTTCCGGACAAAACTGGAGACTCAATATCAAATGATGGATCTGATAGATCACCTAGATAATTTCCAGTTCCTAAAACCCATTTGTTTATACTTTTAACAAGACCTTCATTCGATTGATCAAAATGAGTTCCATCATCAAAATTCCAAGCCAATCCACTTCCTTGCATATCAAAATATTTTGAAGAATATCGATATTCTCCCAATACTTTTGTTTTAATTTCTCCATCGACTTCTATAATATTTCCAAATTCATCTGACTTCGGATTTAGTAATAATATATAAAATGGAACGGTATGAACTGGTCTTGTTCTCTCCATGTTCTTTTCCAAATTATCAAGATAGTTAGACTTCCAAAGATATTTAAGAGTCGAAAATTCTCCAGATTCAGCATCAAAAACTCGATTCAAAAGAATCTCAAGCCCAAAATGAGGGCTCTTGTAATAACTACTATCAAATCCAGGAGGGTTTTCACCCTCATTACCAACAAACCAATCTGATATATAAAAATTCTCATAATCACTAGTATACATATCATAGAAATTGACAGTAAACTGCTGAATCAGAGATATTATCTGAACTGATTGGTAGGTTCCCTTCAACTTGTACCAATCAATAGCATGAACCAATTCCTTCCGCATCTTTGCTGGAGATGTCTCATCTTCTGGAGAAAAGTTAACTCCAATCAAAGCTCCCAAATATTTCAGGTAACTTGTGGTATTTGGATTAAGTAGTTTTACTATATCTCTTACTCTAGTTAACCAATCTCCAACTAACAATCCAGCTTCTTTAAGATAATCAATTAGTATCTCCGACTTTCTAAACTTCTCTGGAACAAGAGGGAGCAAATCTATAGGAATTGTGTGTAAAACATACAATCCAAATTCAGTATTTATTATCAAATCATTAAGACCAGGATTAGCTTCTTCCTCAACATCAATAGAAAGAGAGACTTCTCCTTCCATTAGTGCTTTAGATTCCCAATCTAAATGAAAGCCTTCATCTAAATGCCAAACTTCTCCTGCTGCCATTTTTTAACTCTCTCTATTAGCGTCTGTATTAAGATTAAACAAATGATATATATATGGATTAGAAACAACTATAACCGTCATGTCGTTAGACCAAACTGTTCCTGCTATATTTGATACTTTACATTTATATGTACTAGAACCTACACTTTGAGCATAAAAAGATAAAGTTGAATTTATCTCACCAGATATAGGTACTCCATTTTGATACCATTGGTATTCTGGTGATGGAGTTCCAGTTGCAGTAACAAAAAGATTAACCAACTGATCCAATGACACAATTATATTTCCTGATTGATCTGTTATTTCAGGTGGTACTGATGATGGTCCATATTCTCTAAATGCATGATCATCTTCTGCATCATCTGCCCAAGAAGATCCGCCATTTGAGCTAAGTATTCTAATGCCTCCATCATATGAGGAATCTGCATTATCATATCTCCAGTTCAAAACGCTATTAACACTAGCATCAGGTGCATCAACTACAATAACATATAGAACTCCCTCTGTTAATTCTACACCATCTCCAAAATAAATATCTCGCCACTGACCATTGGTATCAGTTGTCAGAGAGTCAGCATCGGAAGTGCCAGAAACCAAAGCTACACCAGTAGGATGTCCATTTCCATCAGTGTTGTAAATCTTAACATTAAATACTCCAGGCGTGCCAGTTGATCCACTTCTAAATAACTTTAGAGAAACCTTCAAAACGATATGTGTAGTAGCGGGAGTAAATGATTGACCAGCTTGATACTCAACTCCACTGGTATAGATCTGAAAGTATGTATCAGAATTATCATAGTGTTGCTTTAACGAGTATTCTTCTGAATCACCATATACCTCAAACATAAAATCGATGTCAAGGGAAATAGTCCAATATGATCCTGAATTAATTGAATAACTATAATTCCCATCTGAATAAGTAGGTGATGAGCCATCATTGCGCCAAACAATATCAGGAGATGATACCTCTGTATGAACAACAATAGCATACGTTTCATCTTTCACTAAAGAACATGGATCTTCAAAAATTATCTCTGTCCATGTTTTTTCAGGATGTTGAGGTAAAGCAGTGCAAGGTATAGAAGCACTACACAAATCAGAGCCAACTGGCCTCGTTCCTCCTGCAAATGATTCAGTATTTTTTATGCTAACAACTACATTACCAGATGGAATACTACTATACCAATTTAAAACAAGTTTCACACTAGTAATAGTATAGTCGTCAGATACTTTAAATGTTTGCGCTGCCCAGTGAGTGTTATCTATCCATTCTACACCATCTATCAGGTCAGTATCGTTATAGTATTCTTTTAATTCTGCAGCCATTCAAAATTATCCTATTTAAGTTTAACTCTCATCTGAAAGATAATTGTATCACCTGAAAGAATGGTTCTCTCTATAGACATAGCTACAGCACCAATCAATACTCCAGAGTTATCAGATGAAGTACCAATGAACGCACCATTAACAGGGCCTATTGTTCCTCCTGAAGCTGTAAGAGTAAACTCTTTAGATATCACTCTGTAATCGCCCTCATCCTGCTCTATTGTTGGCCAACCTACACTAGATCTTTCACAAACTAGTCTGGCATATCCATTTCCAGTAGGCTCATTTGGAATAGTTGCAAGTATAGTAGATTCAGTAACTGTTCCTCTATAAAGCCCAACATAGAATTTAGGATTATCCAGATCAGAAAAATACAGGCTATCTTTATCTCTAAAGAATACATCAAGAATTGCTTTTTCACCTTCATCAACAAGAATGTTGGGATGCTCCTCCTCCCAACGGAGTTTCCCATTCATATCAACGCACTTGATGTTCCATATACATTCATAAAATTTATGCTTTTTAAACATACATTAAACTCCTCAACTTTCTATCTGAATACTAGTAATATCTACTTCGGATAATTTACAAATTTGTCTAAGAGTAGGCTCAATATTTCCATCTTTATTTTGCTGATATCTAACCAAAACACTTGTTGGATTAGGGCTTATATTTAAGGTAAGTGCTCCCGTACTATAATCTACGTCTCCAGAAATAGTATAGCCTCCAGCACTTGAAAAACTACCCGTTCCATCTCCATCATCTGAATCCTTATTAATGTAGTTTCCATCAACAAATAATCTAACTGACTCAGGCAGGATATCAACAGCATCAAGATCTGCTCCATAATCGGAAAATGAGGAATAATCACTACTCAAGTCTTTCTTTACCTCTAATACCATGTTCGCGTATGCAACATTATCCAGATTATGTACTGCAGAAAGTATACTACTATATCTTATCATCGTACCCAATCTAGTTGTATCTCCAAGTTCAAATAAATCTCCTATCTCTTCAACTATATCTGCTTGAGCCTGAGATAGCGAGTATCCAGTAGTAACTCTCACACTTAAAGTTGGAACTACATCTAAAACCACAGGAGTTACAAATTCATATTTAACCGTTAACATTGATATATCATAGATATATTCTGAAAGAGTATTCTTGAAAGTATCATCTGGAAGCTCCCACTCCTGCAGAATTATACACATCTTCACTTTATTTAGCATCTCATAATCAACAGATTCTCCAGCCGCTTCGGCTTCTTCATTCTCTCCCCAAACATTTACACTAGCCACTCCCGGAAAATTTTCCAATATAGCTACAAAATCATCTCTACTAACTGCTCTTTGGCCAGTTTTAAATACCCTTGGAGCTTCAAATCTAATTTCCTCAATATCCTCTTCATTATCCCCACCTAAAAAAGAACCAGGATTAGTTACAGTAACATCAACAATCTCCCCATCCTCATCATAGATAGTTGAACTTACTTCTGTTATTTTATCAATGTAAGTTACATTTCCATCTAATCCATCAGATTTAACATATTGAATATTGATAGTTGATCCTCTTTCAGGAGCCATTCCATTTATATTATCTCCAAACAAAATAGATACTGTTCCCTCTGGTTCATTTACAACTCTATAATGCTTAGATACATTTATACTAGATATGAAAGAATCAACTTTAGTCCATTCAACTCCATCAATAACAATACGAAGAGTAGGATTAGATAAATCAGCCGAGTTTTCCACAGAAGCATCATTAATCAAATACTCTTGATCTGTTGATCCATCAGAAGTAATATCTATACTAACCAACTCACCCTGAATTCCTTTTACAGTAACTGAAGTTTGACCCTTCTCGATAGCAGCACTCTCATTTACTAAATATTTAACTGCTCCAGTAGTTTTGCATTCAGTATACTTAGGAATATAAACTATTTTATCTGATGCTTCAGATATGCTAAAAGTTAGATTTCCCGTAGCAGATGTTTTCCTCTTGGGTTGATAATTCAAAAGCTGAACGAGATTAACAATACTAGAACGATTCTTAGCAGTTAAAATATAAGACTCCTCTGCTCTTCTTGCAGTGTAAAACATACCAAGATTCATCACAAATGCAAGAAGCTCAATTAGCATCTGCCCTGTACTGGATCTATATATATCCAACCAAGACTCTCTATTTTTTAAGCGATTTTGCAATTGTTGAACTAGTTGATCAAAATCATAATTTACATAACTAACTGGATTAGCCATTTAGATATCTCCTTTTATTGGAGCTTCCCACTTAAACACTTTACTAAATCCTTTAATTCCAAAAATAATTGTAAGAGAAATGCTACTATAATCAGGATCCATCAAGATCTTAACTTGAGAAACTACAACTCTATCATCCCATCTTTCTATTGTATCTTTAATATCTCGTGATACAAAATCCAGCATTGACTCGCTCATGGACTCAAATATAATGTTTTTTAGATTAGAAGCAAACTCAGGAAGCATTACTCTCTCACCTTTATATGTTCTAATAATATTATCAATAGAAGTGAGAACAGATTGAACATTCACAACTCTCTTGAGACTCCCTTCAGAATCTTGTACTAATCTATGATCCAAATCTGACCAAATTTCTTCAACTTTTTCAGCCATCGTATTATACCAAGAAAAATTTATTCAACGTACACATTTCTATCTGGAGGAGAAATAACAGCTCCACAGCCTGCTACTGCTCCTTCAGTTAGTATAAGCTTACCATTATGAAAACTCTTTATAGTAACTGCTGTTATCGAAGTAGTACCATGATTTGTAATAGGACAATAGTGCTGGGCCCCATTTATAGCAACTTCTACTCCACCAACTTTGAAGGTTCCATCCTGATTAGAACTAATAATTGATCCTCCATGACTAGAACTATCACCAAGTAAAGCTATCTTTTTCATTTTATGGATTTATATTAACAGTATTTCCCTGTATTGTTACATTCCCACTAGAATCCATTGTTATATTCGCTCCTGCAGACTGGTTAATTTCAATCTCATCATCTCCCTGAATACTAATCTTTCCACTTTTATCTATTGTTAAAACTGATCCTGCAGGATGAGTAATCTTAATCTCCTCATTTCCAAATTTATCATCTATAGTTATAGTGATACCATTCTTTGTCTTGATAACTTTTGTGCAAGGATAATCTGTATCTCTTTCTTCAGGAAGGCCATATACTCCTGATGGTGCTTCAGCAAAATATACTGGTTGGTTTATATCACCTGCTTCAAAAAAGCACCAAACATGGGAGCTAACTTCCGGGATAGAGAAGAAACCAAATCCATCTCCAGATCCCGTGAATATAGGCATCGCTGGTACTGCCCATGGAAGAGAAGAAGCCTCTATTCCATCAAACGACCCAAATACATTAACTTTTATTCTTCCAAGTTTGCTTGGATCATTATTATCCAAAACTTCTGCTCGATATATTCCATTAAATTTTAATGTACCTTTTATAACTTTCATTTTTTCTGTTTTGGAGCTTCTATTAGTGTAGTATCTATATCTGTATCAATTCCACACCTAGTTAGCAATAAATTTGACATAAATGAAGTGCTGATAACGTGAACAACTCTTTTAACCATCCAATAACCAGAATGCTGATATAAAAAGAATTTTCCCCTTTGAAGAGCTTCATCAAATACAACCTGAACTATATCTCCAGGGGAGATGTTTTCCAATCCCCAGGTTGATATCCACATATGAATGAATTCTGTAGTTCTTTTGTAAAAACTGTTTCTGATCTTCCCTTGGAAATTAGAAGTAAATTCATTGGAACGCCCCAAATTGAGAAGAATTGATCCTTCAGAGGTATTATCATTATCTATTAAAAAATGCTCAGGAAGAGCTGGGCAATCTTCTATAGATACACTATCCTCAATATATTCTCCAGTATCATAATCAAAATACTTAAATTGCTGACTCTTTGCCGCAAATTCACTCATAAACTGTGAGTTATCATATATCATATATTCTGATATGGGATAGAAAACTTCAGCTGCTCCTTCTACTGTTTTAGTTTCATACTGCTTGTGAGCCACTATAAATTTATAGGTAGTTGGAGATAAAAATAGCTCATCTATACTCTTAAACACTAAAACTTTCTCACCTCTTATATTCTTGATGAAACAATAGTACCCACCTTCATTATTGCTTCCTACAAGATTATTCGATAAATACCTAAACAGCTTAGCATTATTCCAAGATGGCTGAAGAACCGTTTTGTTATAGTTTAGTGAAGCTCCAACTTCCGTCTTATTAATATTCAACTCATTATTGGCTATCTCTTCTATATTTGATTTAATACTTCCTGTTAATGCTCTCTTCCAACTTGGAGATAATAGCCCATCTACATTTAAAAGCCCTTCAACTTCATATAATTTATCCGAAGAATGATTTCTCCTCTTAACATAAAAACTGAAGTTGTTGAAATCATCAGGATTAGCTCCTCTTGATATCTCAATATTCATATTATTTAAACTTTTATCAAAAGGAATGATATCCCCCAGTAAGCCTGATGCATCTTTTACTGCTAGCTTGAAGGTTGAAAAAATTCTATCTATATCTTGAGTGATAGTTACTTTCTCAATCATTTGAGGAAGGATTGGCACCAAAACATCCCCAAATTTAATATTTATCTGATAGTTTCCAACTAAAATCATGTAGTTCTTCTTACTCTGTATCGTTTCTGAAAGCTATATATATCTAACTTATTTGGAATACTCAACAAATCTCCCTCTATTAAATCAGTAAAAGGATTCTCAATTCCATTAACTAGTAGAATAATCCACCAAAAGTCAACAACGCCGTAGCATTTGTAGCTTATCATATCAGGACGCAGTATATCAGTTGCCTTCACTCGATAGCTTATTGGTTCATACTTCATCTTAAAATCAGATAAAGAATTCCAAAGAAAATCCAGTTGCCTAATATTTTCTACAACAACATCATGATAAAAATTTAATCTATTCATCTGAATTACTCTGTAAAGTTTGTTACGTGCTCTATTGCTCCTTCTGATACTACATGCTTTGATAGTGAATCTTTATCATACGCATTTTTAAGACTTTCAGTAGTCATCATCTCATATGTTTCAAAAACTAAATTAACATTTGCACTTACAGGATTGCCATCAGGATCAGGTTTAATATGATGAGCTACTGCAACTTCTCTAACAATAACATTACGAAAAGTTAAAAATCTTCCAAACTCTACTACGATATAGTCTCCTCCTTTAAGTCCCTCTTTTATTTTACTTGGAGTCAATTCATTATTTGATGAGGCAGCATTTAAAATACCCTCAAGAGTAAAAGGAGTTGGCCCAGGAGGCTTGAGAGCGGGTAACTTACTTGCAGCTTCAGTTATTTTTTCTGTTTCAGATGTCTTTAATCCTTCCCAATCTGTAGCCTCACCAGGTTCGGATGGAAGAGCTATTGATTGAAGAAGTCTACATGGCTCTACAACTTCTCTAAAAGAATTTTTTACAGCTTGGAATTTCAAATTTAAAGATATGGTTATGGGTGTTGATCCCATCCATACTCTTCGACTTGTTGCTTTAGTAACTAATGCTCTCTTTCCTCTTGTTACTGCTTGAAGAAGAATATTTCCAGTAGCAAGTAAAGAAGTTGGAACGAGAGGTTCCCATCTTGACTCAACTCTTGTTTTAACTTCCTCTTGAAGAATACCAATAATTCTGCATTGATTTCTATAACTAGTAATTCTTACTAAATACTCTGGTGGGAGCTTTTTCCCATCCGCAACCACATATCCATACTCAACTATATCCCTTGGCTGAGTAGTACTCTTAGATAATTGTACAATGATATTACTTGTAATGAGAGGTATCATTTTTTAATCCTCTATATCCAAAGCCCCATTTGATAAGCTGTTAAGTAAAGCATCCCCAGAATCAAATCTATTTCCTAATCCTGCTTGCCTGATGGCAGGAAGCTCTTTTTCTTTTCTCACTTCCTCTGCTACATTATTTATTGCTGATAACATTTCTCTTTGAACTTTTATGCTTTCTAAATGTTGAGGAGTTTCTCTTGGAGCTAACATAGGAGCAAGTCCTGATGGAGTAAATTCAGTTCTTCCTCCCAAACCTACCATAATAGCACCAGCTTTAGCAATTCCAGCTGCTCCTGTCTTCCATTGCCTAAACAAATTTGTAAAACTTAGTTCCTTAGCCTCTTCTTCATATTTTTCCTGCCTAACTTGTCGATATACCAAGCCAGCTCGCTTTGCAGCTTCACGTTCCTCTCTGGTCTTACCAAAGATAGTTGTCTTAGCGGCTTTCTCCTCTTGCTTCTGAATAACTTTAGCTTGCTTCTTTTCAAAGTCTCTTACATTCTTTACTACATCTATGTATTCTTTTGTAACTTTAGCAAGTCGATATAACTCAGCTCCTGCAAATACTGCTGCTCCAGCTAAACCAACTCCTTTAAGTAATCCTCCGAATATTCCTCTCTTTGGTTGAGCAGATTCCTTTATCCATTTTAGTACTGTTCTCGTCCACTTTGCTTTATGCGCTTTTTTATCAAAAAAGTACATTAAAGGAGCTACTGCTTCTTCTTTTGATTGCCTACTAGAAACTCTCCTCCCAACTCCATATCTTTCCAAAGGAAGTCCTCTTCTTCTTGCAGAAACTACCCGCTCTAACTCTTCTGATGGAGCTGCATAAGAAAGTGGTCGAAGTTCTCTCTCTAACCCGTATGCTTTTCTTTCTCTTGCCCTCTCAAAACCAAATCTTCCAACTTGACGACCCAAACCCAATATATCTTTTGTTATACCATAGGCCATTCCAGCAATTGGAGTGAAAGGACCTAATGCAGCAGTAGCTACTCCCCTAGCAAGACCTCCAGCAATTCTTCTTGTTTCTGGAAAAGCTCCACGCAGTACTCGAGCTTGAGCTCCAGATACTCTCCCAACCCTTGCTTGCCTCATTCCTTTTCTAACTATATCCTTAGTAACAGTTAGATCTTCCAAGGATATCCCTGTTGTTTCAGCAACTTTACTAACTCTTTCAGAAAGTGCTTGTACACTTTTAGACTGCTCTATATAATAATCTTTACTTTTGTTTATCTCTTCAATATTTGCTACAAGAGTTTCTGCATCTTCTTTATTTGCAACCCCTGTAGATATAATATTCCTCAAGAGCGCAATAGCCTTCCTTACATTAGAAAGTACGTTATCTACCTCTTTCCTTTGCCTACTCGGTCCATACAATCTTTGTAAACTCACAAAGAATCCCTCATAGTCTCTAACAAGTTTAGCATATATAGCTTTTAGAGTTCTCGAGTTAAACTGGTCTATCTCAAGGTTGGGTATATTAGTATAGGGAATTTTTTTATAACCTTCCTTCATTTGATTTTCTTATCTGCTCTTCCTCATCTTTAAATTGCTGTATTAGTCTTCCATAAAACCAATCACGCTCCCTCAAATCCATATTTCTTACATCCTCAAGAGTAAATCCAGAAATGTAATAACACAATCTAAACTCCTTCTCCAAAAGTATCTGTAAGGGCTCTGCCATGTGGAAAAAGAAAGTCAAGTCGAAAGGGTATATCCAACTTATCCTCCTTTCCGCACTTTGGGCATTCAAAATCTGTAATCATCTCTGGACCATGATAATACTTCTCATGGAAAGCTTCAATTGTAGCAATATCTTTAACACTTGCAGCTCTAAGATCTTCCATTCGCATTAGTATATCTTGATCATCAACAATAGACCTTGCAAGCCTAAATAAATAGCCTTCATCACTCTTTTCTTCAAACTTCTCTATTTCTACCTCATCTTTTACAGTAAGAAGTTTTAGCTTAACAATTTTTCCTGAAGGGAGTTTTACTTCTCTGGGTTGCTTGAAATCATCTGGGAGATTAATTACATTTAGTTTTTTCAAATCAACATTTACATCAATATCTTTAAGGCAGTATGTACAAGTTGTTGGAACTCTAACAACATCTACATATGAATTAATACACTCCCATATCATTATGTAGAAACGATCCCCCAGAGTTAAATTCTCAGGATCAATTCCCCGGATAATACCATTCTTCAAAACTGCCAAAAACTTCTGAACGAGGTTCACATGACTAATCTCTGATAGAAAGATAGCATCTCTTCCTTGATAAGCACGGATTGTGATATCCTCAGGATTAATTCCTTCATATGCTTTACATCTTGAAGGAAGATTTATAGGTAGGAAACAGTCACTCATCTCTTTCTCTCCTTAAAAAATAACAATTACAATTTACTATAAGTTTTTCCCAGCAAACTCTTTGCTTTGCTAGATATATTACTAACTAGATTTATAACTCCTCCTGCAATAGTGCCAATTAAACTAGATACTTCTATACTATCAATTCTAAAGTCAACGTTATATCTAAGAACATCTTCTCTAGCGTATGATAAATCTATAATGGGATTAGTTATTGGAAAAGCTCCAACCAATTCAAATTTAGTAGATTCAATTCCAGTTCTATCATACAAGATAACAAATATGTTCTTTTTGTAATCACCTGAAGGATGATAGTATCCATTTTTATCAATTACCTTTTCTCTCCATCCATAAAGATAACCAATAAGTGTATTATCTATAGGAACTATAAATGAAGCAGAAACTGCATTGATCGTTTGCAGTCCTGCATAAAATCTTTGTTGAGCTCCATATTTCATAGCTGCAACATCTGAGATATTATAATCCCCGAACCTAATGTCCTGACAATATTGAGAAACCAAATATCCAGGAATTCCATTAATAAAAAAAGGCATTAGAAGTTGCCAATTGTAGGAGCGTTGGAGCATCCATATTTTTGTGGTTAGATTCGCCCCAATACCAGATAAATCAAATCCAAGGTTTTGCAACTTATGCCTCCTCTTCCCAATGATCGAATGACCATGTTACTGTGTAATAAATAGCAGCTTCACTATCCATTGCTAATGGAACATCATCAACAGCTTGAGGATAGCATCCCACAAACTTAATCTTCATAATCACTTCGCCTAGTGTATTCAATAAGCGAAGATATATGTTAGATTTGATAGCCACATCTGGGCCTCCAACACCTAACCTGTCATGAACAATCGCTTGATTCCAAGCATGAATAGCATTAAACACTTTTTTATCCATTCCTTCAATAAAAGAGGTAGCCCAAGCGTGACTTACTACATGCTTGCCCGGAAATTTTATACCCGGAGTTTGTTTGAATGGAACAAGAATTTCTCCAACACTTCTCCCCGGAACTCCAGCTGACTGGCATCTTATCATCAGGACTTCGGCATCACCTCCACCTATGGGATTAGTAAACATAGCTTCCCATAAGTATGTACGAGCTGGATTGGACAAGTTAGTTTTTAAACTATCATCCGCCATACTTCCCATGAAATTATCTCCTTATCTTATTTGTTAATTTTTAACATATGATTAAAACATTAGCCCTCTTGCTACTAACTCTTCAAATGATGCTCCAGTTGGAGTAATAATCGTTTGAAGCTGAATGTACTCTGCAGCCCTTATAGGCTTTATAAAAACATCTACATGAAGCTCACCAGCATCAATTGTTTGCGGAGTATTATTAGTTTCATCACAAAGGACATGATATCCCAAATCTCCACCTTCTGTCTGAAAAGCTCCTTGAGCAGAAAGCCTATCTAAATATTCTTTCAACAATGATTCTAATCTAAATCTTGTTATTTCATTATTTGGTTCAAACACAAATGACCTTAACGATATAGCAATTGACTTTTCAATAACAATTAGCAATCTCCTGACGTTAATACTACTAAGAGCAGATAATTTTGATTGCTCTGTTTTTTGGCCCCAGATAGCTGTTCCCTCTCCTCTGAACATCTGAATAGGATTGATCTGATCTTGATAAAGAACGTCTCTTTCTCCTTGAGTAAATACATTGGATATGGAAATTATATCTAATCTTCCCCTGTTTAATCCAGCTGGGGCATCCCAAGGATTCGCCACATAATCATTGTAAGCTATCTGAGCAGCTACATGTCCAGATGGAGGAATCCAAACCAATTTATCATTGAAAGAATCATATATTTGAATCCAAGGAGTGTACAAAGCACAGTAATTAGAATTAAAATTGTGTGTAGTATCACTATTCCTCCAACTTATCATATCTGTAACACTGTTCATCTCTGCATAAGGCATATCAAATATAGCAATGCAGTCAGCTCTAGCTTCAGCAATCCTTTTCATTTCAGTTTGGATAGTTTTATCTGTTTCCCCACCATTTATTAGTATCCTAATATCTACATCATCTGGATTTTCAAAATTTGCCCAACCTGAAACAATATCTAAGTTATCAGTAGTACCATCATCTCCATAAAGGAAATCAAGCCTTGTTGACTGTTCTTTTGGAAGCTCTGTATCATCTAAAGCTGTGTTATCCGCCACAACTATATATTTACTAGCCCCATTTATCTTGTCCTCAAGATACAAATCTCTTCCAAAACCATCAAGCTTCTTTTTCCTGGATACTTTCCAAGTTTCAACATGCTCGTAAAGTCCGTCTTCATTCTGATAGTAAACAAGAATTTCAAAAGTATAGTGGTCTGTTGGATCTCCACTTCCAGAATTGATATTAGCAATTTCAATTCCAATTTTGTTATTCCAATCACCAGGATTTGCTCCCATGATTTGGAATAAAACATCATTTTCATATCCAGAGGCAATCTCTAGATCAGAACTTGACCTCCCATACTCAAATTCTGAGTTAGATTCTGCAGAACCAGATTTAACTATGTTAACTCCACCATACTTAGCCTGATTCGCTATTCTAAGACAATACAGAGTATTACCTTTTGATAGATATGCCAAAGCAGCATAATGGAAGTAGTGACCTGTAGTAGGGTCAGGCTCACCATATTCTGATATAAATTGTTGATCACTAGTTATCAGAAGAATGTTATCAACACTTCCCTTTGCCGAATAACCTACAAGAGCGGCTGAAGCACTTGCTATTCTTGGAACAATATCAGAAATATCTTTTTCCTTAACATAAACACCCGGGCTAAGAAAAATACTCATAATTATTCTCCTTTATTTTTTATCTCAACTCTTTTCTCAACTTAACACTAATTATAAATTCTTCTCGACGCTGCTTTCCTTTGATATCTATGTAATCTCTGTAGAAGCTGACTTTTGTTAAACCTTTCTTCTTCATTTCCCACTGCCCCAGCACTCTATTCAACTCAACATTACTTATAGCATCAAGAAACCGTTTCTTAGTTACTTTCTTTTTACCCCAAAATTTTTCAGGATCTTTATGATATATTATTATATCTCCCCATGTATCAATTCTAGCTAACCAACCGGGAAACGTAACATCGAATGCACAGGGCAAAATTTCAGGAGTAGCTATTTCACTTCTAAGCTTTTCTACTTCTGCTTTCGTTAGAACTTCTTCAATCCTAACTCCTTCTCGTGTTCCATCATCACTACCAATTATTATTTCAAACAAATCCAAAAACATCTTTATTCACCTTTGTAAATATTACCATTAGCAGTATCATCTACTAGTGGCTCCAAAACTTTAACCTCTGTGTTAGGATCAACAAAAGAAGTACTTACAACAGTATACATTCCATTATTTGCAGTGGAATTCCTCACAAAAATAGTTTCACCTATAGTAAAATCACTCACACGGTCATTTGGAATTATGATTGAGTTATTTTCAAGATCAATACCCAAAATTGCATACAACTTCTTTCTAAACATCCTCAAAAATGCCTCAAGTTCTACATCCTGATAAGAATCTTCTACAACAATCTCAGAATAGTCAGTTACACTATCTTTATCATACATAGTAAGAACTATTTTGTTGATTGTTTTGAAGCTAAGGCCTTTTAGTATCCAAGCATCAATCTTTATAGGCATTTTGAAAGTAAAGATCAAGCCTCTACTATACATATCATCTACAGTAGATTCATCAACAATTTCTCCAAAATGAAGATCTGGTTCAATTTCATATAAATCATTGTATTTAAGTTTCAAGTTTGGATCATCATGCTGCCAAAACATATACTCTTCAATGCATTGATATACTTTATCTAAACTCTTGCTCCAAAACCAAACATTATAATTTAAGTCTGCAGGAACCGCTTTAACATGAGTGGTATCTGTTTTGTTGTTATCTGTATTAGCTAACCACAAACCTCTTCGAGCAACAGGTGTCCTTTGCCTGCTCCAAGATGGGCTAGTACTCATTCTCCAGAAATTTATAAACTCTAAAAAATCTTCTCCTCTCTTCTCTGATACTGCTCGTAGGGCTACTTCTTTTGGTGCCTGAACAATCCCTTCATTAATATTTCCTTCTTCTGAGCTACTTTGCGTGTCAATTCCAAGTACACTTCCAAAACGATGATATAGAAGAGTCTTCAAAGCTAAATCTATACCTTTAGTAAAACTATCAGCCATTATTAGTATCCTGTAGCATAACCATAAAAGCCCTGACTATATCATCTCTAAAAACTTTCCTTCCAACTACATGTTTCTTCAACCAGATTTCGGAAAATGCTTCTGGTTCCACTCCTTGAGATATCGAATTAACATAATCATTAAGTATTCGTTTAGCTGCAAGAAGAATCCCAAGTTTTTGATACTTGCCTGCAGAGTTTAGTTTTACTCTCAACTTTTTCAACTTTCATCATCATCGCTATCTTGATCTTGCGTGGCTTTCAAAATTTTAACAAAATATGATAGCATTAAATCCCCAAAGCTATCATCACAGAATGTGAAATTATTCCGAATCCAATACTCGGCAAACATTTCAGGTCCGATTCCAATAAAAATTTCTTCAGATTCAATGTAATCATCATACATCTTAGTAGAGAACAAAAGAGCATTTCCATGCTTGTTAAGTTCTTTCTGGTCATGAATGTTACAATCTAAATCTATACTCACACGTAGCATTTTTCAACCTTAATCATATAGCTTTGTCTTTCCTTGACTTTCATTAACTTCAGTAAGATCCTGAACTATATGAACCTTTCCCTTTAGTTCCTTTTCATTGAATACGTTAACACTCTCTATTGTTGAGCCAGGAGGAAGGAAAACTGACTGACCATTACTGGAAAGAGTAACCTTAACCTTATCATTAGATATATTTTTTAAACTCTTAACCTTCATTACTTTCTCCGACATTATACCAACAAATTAAACCTTTTTACTGCTTCTCTGAAATCTGAGAAACCTCTTCCACTGTTACACCTGCACCCTTCTAGGAACTGCACTATAAAGTCTCCTAATGAGTGCATCCTGCATTCCTTGAGAAGCTACATTAACTATCTCAAATTGCTCAATGCCTTTGTAGTTTTCCGGAATAAATTCTGGTTCTATCTCAAAGTAACTTCTTAAACAAACATCTATAGATACTTCACTACCAGCATTAGGTCCAGTAAGAGCTGTGGCTTTGTTGCCAAAACGTACAAGAATTGGCAAAGAATCTTCAGTAAACAATCCCAATTTCTTTAGTTTATAAAGACTAGGATTCCAATGAACAAATACTTTAGCCGAGTAGCTATCATAGGAGTAATCACTCGGCTCAGCGAATACATCAAGTTTTTCAGCTGTGTTATAGGAAGCATCTGTTGGAATGTACAAAGTACAATCCATACCTATTGCGCTCAAAGCTACATCAACATAATCCCGAAGAACATCTATACTTCTCCTGGGCAGCATTGGAGTAGTCATACTCTTCTTCCCCTTTTTACTACTGTTTGAATGCCCTGCTTTAGCATATCAACTATCATTTTTCTAGCCAATCGAAATTCTTCAATATCAAGTCTACTTCTATATGACTCCTCCCATGTTTTATACGCGTCAGAGAAGGAACTCAAGAAATCATCCGCAGCCAATCTTGCTGGAATATTAACTTCGTTAACCCTCTGTATTTCTTCTAACAATGTCTCAAACATTCTGCACTCCTTAGTTATTTTGAATTCTTTTTAGCCCACTCAACAGCATCTTCAAGTGAACCTTGATCCAACTTTTCTCCTTTTTCTACTCCTTTGGTAACATCTCCGACAAATCCCCATCGATCATATCCTATAAAAACTCCAGGTGAAAGCTCCAAAGCATCTACCTCATCCTCAAGAATTCCATTCAAATCGGTCTTGACAGGAGTAGCTTTAATATTAACTTTTCCAAGTTCAATTCTAAGAGCTTCATTGTTTTTTCTTATTTGCTCATTAGAAGGACCAGCACCTCCACGATATGGTTGGTAGTCGCTTTCTTTCTCATCCAGCACCTTTTTGTTTATTCTCATTAGTTTTTCATAAAGCTGATCATTCATTTCTATACTCCCATAATACTTTTGATTTTATCTATCTCATCTGGAGTTATTTCTTCATCCTCCAAGAGGTTTCTCAAGTCATTGATAGCTTTTAAGTAATGATATCGATTTACAAACTTGAAAATTGCATTTGTATCACGCCACTTCTTAGCCAATTCCACATCCTTCAATGCTTGTTCTGGAGTTTCCGGCTTAGAAGCTTTATGCCTAGTATCAACCCATTCACCCCTTTTCTTATACAAAGCCTCTATGTCATCTTCAAGTTCATTAAGTTTACTTTGTAACTTTTGCAGTAATCTTTCTTTATCTTCCCCAGACATCCTTTCCATAGCATCTTTAATAACGTCATAATCAATGAGGTCTCGTTTCAGTTCTCCAAAAAGTTTATCAGCATCTTCTACAGTACTTCTAATATCATCTGCTATATGCGAAAAGTCATCATAAGGATCATAGTTCATTGGAACAACTTTTGGGCCAGTAAGCCACTTATCATCTAATATATTGTAGCAACCATCACTCATAAGATCTTGGTTAGGATCAAGTTGAATATACACTTCAATGGGATGCTTATCAACATATCCATCAAGTTCATCTCTATGCTCGTTAAACCACTTCCTAACCTTATTAGTTTCTTCTTCTGACCATTCATCTATACTTTTAGGAATTATGTGAACATCAATATCTGCCTCATCAATATACTGATTAGTAGCTATTGAGCCAACTATATGAATTTCTTCAGAGATATCATTCAAATTCTTATCTGAATACTTTGATATAAGATCAATAATCTGTTTCTTCACTTCACCTCTAAGAATATAGGAATCATCCTTTTTATCCCAAATAGCAAGATCTAAACTTTCTCTAGGAAAATCAATAGAAGATTCATCCACACTTTCATATCTATATCTAAATGGATATTTCTTAAATTTCTTTCCCCGAATTTTCTCCCAATGTTTGTTGGCAGATTCCTGTGCTTCAGCAAAAGATCCAAACACTTCACTCTTCTGCCCAGTTTCTTCATCTTCCCAAAACCATTCTTCTCCTTTTCTGTCCACACTTCGAATAGTAAGTGGAGCACGAGTTTCATTTACCTCTTCAACTACATCATCTTCATGAACAAAAGAGCAATAAGCTCCAGGATATGGTTTAAGTACTCTGTTGATGTTTAGCATCCCAGTCTCTTCCTCATATCCATCAACTGCCCAGAGTTTTCCATCATCTATAATATTCTGAGGTATTGGTTCTCCAGTATCACTAAGTGTTACTTTAGCTCCAGGTTTTAGAGTTATAAAATCTCCATAGCTAAATTTAGCTTCAGAGATTTTTAGAATTTTCTCAAGCAATCGTCTCATGCTTCTCCTTCTGCTTCTACCTCACCCTTCCCAAGTAATTCTTCTTCACCTTCGGCTAAATCTTTTAACAGCTTTTGAAGCTCACCAATATGAACACGCTCTTCATCTGCTATGCTTAGCAAAACTTTCTTAGCTTTATCATTATCTGTAGCGTCTGCATGAGCTTGATATAAATGAATAGCTTCCTCCTCTGCTGCAAGATCTAATCTCAATGCTCGAAGTAGTTCAGAATCGGTCAGTTTCCTATCAGGAGCCATTCCACTAAATGGATCTGCAAAGCCACCTTCTCGAATAAGTTTTTCTACAAGATTATCCATAACTTTCCCTTTTATAGTTTTGTATACTTCTCAATGTAATTCAAAGTTTCTTGTGGAGCCTTTTCAATGCCCATTCGTTTCAAATTTCCAACTCCCCAGTTATAAGCCGTTAATCTATTTTCAACTGTATCTTCAATTCCAAAGTACTTTAGTAACCTCGGAATTTCAGTGTTCATATAGTAATCTGCAACCTCCTTGTTTGCTTCCTCATTAAATGCTTCTTCCCAAGGCCAATCAACTCCCATCTTCTTTGTCATCTCTTCCCAAGTTGGTTTCATTATCTGGCAAAGTCCTCTCGCTCCTGTCCTTGGATTTTCTGCTTTGGGATTATTGCTGGATTCTATTCTTGCTATTTTATTCATATCTATAGAAGCCTTTTCCATTGGCTCTTCTACTGCAATAGTAGGCTTCTCGATTGGCCTTTGAGTTACTCCTTTTCGATAACCAAGCCCTGCAGCGGCCGCACCAATTAGTCCTGCTGCAGTGGCCGTTGTCAGACCTTTTTTAATATCAAGCTCATTCATAGATGTTTCTCTTGAAACAGCCCAAGTTTTTTCAAGTAATTCTCTCATTCTATACCATAAGCCCTAATCTCAGCTTTAACTGCAGACCTAATCTCATCATTCCATTCAGCTCCTGCTGGTTTGGTGCTGCAAACATAATCTAAAACGTAATCAATATTTGCATCTTCCACTGGAACTGATTGCAAATATCTTTCGATTTGGTCTATAGCCCAATCAGGGACTTCTGCTTCACTAAGTAATTTTTCAAACAACTCTCTCATCACTCACTCCTTTGTAATATAATAAAAAGATAGATCAACTTCTTTAATTTTGCCATCTCGATCTATGCTTACTTCCATATGATCAGCTACATAGCTACCACCTGGTAACCAAGAAACAGAATACTCAATCTCATTGAAATCAATTTTTACCGGTATGGTACTAACTATGTTATCATCAGCATCAAGTATGTCTACTTCAAACTCAATAACGCCTCTAGGGATAATCACTATACTTTTAATACCCCAACTACGATGCTCAACCTCAATATCGTACTCGAGTTGCACTTTATCAATAGTGCTCTCCTCTTCACCTGGCTTTAGATCATCTATGTAAACACTTAGATCAACATTATATTTGTATGTATCCATAGATTCTATAAGTTTTTCAAGTATATCTTCCATTACTCTTCCTTTATGATAACTGCAAACTTCCCTTTGTCTTCTTCATCTGCTATAACCTGACCACCTTTTTCTCTGGCAAGTTTATCAGCATCTGCTTTATCTTCAATACCTTTAGCTATTGATTTGAAAGCATTTTTTTCTTGTTCTTCAAGTGATTCTTCTTTCTTGCTTCCCCAATTAGCTAATGCTTTTGAAATCATTCTTTCTCTTGAATCTGACTCGGCAGCAGCAAAAGCACCTCCAGTCATTATGTCAAGTGTGGCTTCAGCAGCCTTCCTTTCATCATAGCCCATTTTTATATGTTCATCAAAAATTTCTTGTGCTGATACTTCTTCTTGTTCCCGAAGTTTAGATTCTTCTACCTCAATCACACTTTTAATATCACACTCTGGATCATACGTCATAAACTTCTCTTCTGCAGCTTCTTCAGATGGTGCAGTAATAGTAGTGTGGTCTTCTTCACCATCTATATTAGTAAACCTAATTCTCCATCTCCTCTCGCTCACTGCACTTTTCTTCTCATCAACAAATCCTATAAACTTCGCGTTCAAAGAAGAAGCAATTTCTATTCCACGTTCCTCTGCTGATTTCTTATCTGGTTTGGTATCCAAAACTGTAATACTACCTTCTGGTAATTCTACCACACGAATATTGAAAACGTCTGGATCCACTTTATCCCTTTTGATCTCAACTACAGTTTGAGGTTCAAATTCTTTAGCTTCGTATACATCAGCTTCTTCAACCTTTGCTCTTACTGGAATACCTACATTTCGGATTACCCATTTTTCTTGATGATCAGTAAAAACTCGGATTCTTTTTCCAGTTATTGGATGTTTCGCCCAGATGAATGGATTTCCTTCCTTGTCCCTAAGAGGATTGTGCCATAGCAAGTCATGAGCATATTGAAAAGTTAAATCCCAATCTTCTTGCTCTTGAAGTTTGGATTCTAAAACAATCTCTTCCTTCTCTAATCTAGAAACAATTCTGGGAAGCAACTCCTCTATTGCCCAATCACTAAGATCTTCCTTAACCACTTCGTACTCAATACTTTTATCTTCTCCAACTCTATCTGTTTCCCATTCAATAAATCTATCTATAAAATCTTGAACATCAAATTCCTTAGCAGCCTCATCTACTCTAGATTCTTTCGCTACTTTAAGTTCTTTTTTAGCTTTTGGAAGCAAGATATACTTTAAGTAAACAGCATCAATATCACCAAGATCTACATCATCAATATCTTTAACTCCCAATTCCTCAGCTACTCCAGCTGTACTTAGCTCATCAATCATAACCTCTAATTCAGGAAATTGATTTGGAATAACTCCCTTTTCAATAGCTTTGTTTAAAAGACCTTGATCTATTCTATCTATTCCAGGAACTTCACCTACAAGTTCTTGAACGGTTTCGTGAAGTTTGGATTCATATACTACTACTTTATCTCTATCATCTTTGAGTTTGTTAGCCAACTTAACAGCCTCATCTTTAGATGTAAGATCATCTCGAATCACTTGTCCTCCACCAGATGCAAGTGCTGGTAAAGAAGACATTACAACTTCCCACTTATCATCATCAGCTTTGGCTACATGATAGTAAAACATCTCCTGAAGTTTTTCTTTACTTTCTTCTTCCAGTATTGCATGTACCTTTTCTACGCTTAAAACATCTTCAAAATCATCTGGGTCTATAACATTTTCCACAGCCTCTTGCTCATTAAATCCATTTGAAAGAAGAACTGCAGGATAACTTGTGGCATGAAGAGTGATCAAGTAAACTGGTTCAGTTTCCATAAAGCTTGTGATTTCTTCTACTCCTAAACCTTCAAGATCCATAGAGCGCCCATGCACCATTATATTTTTTCCATTTATTGTAAGATCTTCTACTTGTTCACTAAGTTTAGATTCCTTTATTTTCTCTACTGATAATATCTCTGCTCCCGGATAAAGCTTGAGAACATGCTTCTTAGCTTCAGCATCACTAAAATCCATAACTCTAGTTTCTTTTTCAGCTCCATCCAATTTAAACTTCACTATGTAAATATTCTTCAAGAAAGAAACTTCTCCCTTTTCTTCATTTGTCTCAACTTTTTCTGAATAGACGCTTCGTTTAACAGTTCTCTTAGTTAAGTTTTCCAAATCCTCCCTTGTTCTATCTCCACTATCCCATTCCACCTTAGCTTTGCCCGAAGTCAAGTCAACTCCTTGTACTGTTCCTAAGCCAAGATCAGGCTGATCCTTTATTCCAACTCTATCCCCTACTTTGATATCTCTTCTAAATTCTGAAGTAATCCTCTCAACGTTTTTGCTTTTGCAGTTTTCGCAAATTCCTTCGATAGACCTAAAAGTTGTGCAGCATTCGTTGCATAACCAAAACGGTTTTTCTTTCTTTGCAAGTGAAAATTTAGATTCTTTTTTTACACGAGAATAAATATCTTCACTTCTTTCAGCATCTGATATCATTTCTCTTGCTACCATCTCATCTTCATACTTTTCTATAGCTCCGGCAGCTAAGGTAGCCTTCTCAGGTTCTTTAGCCTTTTTCCAATAATTATATGAGCGAAGTGAATTATGATACAATTCTTTAAGCTTCTCATCTGAAAACTTTTTCAATCCGACTCTGGAAGGAGTTATTTCAGTTTCCTCCTCTTGAAGTTTGGATTCTTCCAAAGCTGCAATTTTTTCATCCGACCATCCTATCTTCTTTAGAAATGCTCGAGCTTCTTCTTTATTCATTCCACCCATAACTCCCACCATAGCATCAGGCATCTTAAGAGTTTGAATGGCGATTTTCTTTTGATGTTGTTCAGGAACAGTTAACTTGGATTCTTTAGCTTCCTTCTTTGGCTCTACAACTTTATCTGGTTTCTGCTCTAATTCATCATCCTCAACTTGCCTAATAGCATCACCTGTTTCAGCAGATTTACTTTTAACTTTTGCCTCAGGTTTATTAAGATCTTCCCCCGAGTAATCTTCCATGTGGAAGTCTTCTGCATTGATATCAGGCTTCTCTTGAGGTTTCATTGTTTGAGTAGCGTCTTCTGCTTCATTAGTAGTCTTAGTCTCTTCAAGAACCTTCTTCCCTTCATCACTCAATTCCAAGCCTACATCTTGTCCTCTCTTGATAACTTCTTTCTTAGAGTTGGTTAGTCCAGTAAGATGTTTTGCAAAAGCTTTATCAATTGACTTAAACAATTTCTTTACATCATCTACTGATAACTTTTGCTCATTAGTTTTGGATTTAATAATATCTGGATCCCCATAATCTGCTTCAACCCAATCTTCAATAGCCTCAGCAGCCTCTGTAGCTTCTTCTTCAGATCTCCTCTTTAGAAATCTATAAATCAACCTAATAGCATTATGATTTAATTCAGCATCTTCAATACCATCTACTGTTGGATTCTCCAAAATCTTTTTCAATTGTTCGGCAACTGCCCAACCTTCTCTTGACCTGCAAATATCAACCAGATCAGATTTGACATCTTCATTAGTTTTGGATTCAGAAGACTCTTTCTTAACCAGAACTACTCGATTATCTTTTTCATCATAGTAAGCTTCTCTTCCAAAAGGCAAACGTGGAGAAGCATTTAAAGCTTTTACCATACCTGGAGCTTTGTCTTCATCATAAGGAACAACTTCACCACCTATGTTTATATGAAAATCATCTTCAGTAAATCCAGCAGCTCTAAGAATTCCTTTAACAACCGTATCCTCTGGCCACTCTCCTTCATTCACAACTTTCAACTCACTCGCAGCTACATCATTGATAGCAAAACCATCATCAAACACTATGCTATAGCGAGACACTTCTTCACCTATTGCTTCCACAACTTTTGCTGTAGATCCATTATGATTTAATCTAGAAGCGTGTTCGTTAACCCCCAGCATTTTAATGAGGTCAGAATTAGTAAGACTGGAGCCAAACATCTCATAGATAACTCTATCACCTTCCTTGAAAGAACCTCTCTCTTCGTCAACATCTTCAGTTGAAGACTCTTGAATTTTCCTTAACAAACTTAAAATATCAGGTTCATTATGAAGCATTATTTCTCCTCCTTCTTTATTGGAAGTAAGCTAGCAGCCTCACCATCTATATCTGTCCAATGACCGGCTTTACCAGTATTATCCCAGTCAACTAGATCCTTAATTCTATCACTAATCTTTTTATCTCTTGACCAGTGAGCTATGCGATGTTTACGTCCATCTTTCATTACAGGTCTGCACTCAACTGGCAGATCAGAAAACCTTAGATTTAACAACTTATGAACAACTCTTGCTGTAACATCATTTGAAAGTATATAATCAAGAATTTCTAATGCTTTCTTGTCTTTAGGTAGAATTTTCTTACCTTGTTCTGAAGCTACATCAAACAAAGCATCAATACCCGTTGCTGGAACTGAAGCTGAGTAATCTCCCAAAACTTTAAGCAACCTTTGGTATAGATTCACATCACGAGCTTCCTGAATTTTTTTCAGTATGTTATCCATGATTAACCCTCTATTATTCCTTCTACAACCTTCCATGCTTCTACTGTAAACAATTTACTTTTAGAAAAGGATAAATTACATATTCTCCTGTTTTTCTTGCTCTTCTGCTACCTCTCCAATGATGTTGTATAATGAGTTGAAGAAGCCTACACTAAACCTTTCATTGGATGGGAATAGCACATCACCAACCCTTTTAACTGTAATTATCTGGTCTTCTACTTCCTCTAATACATCTTCATCCTCTATATAGATGGACTCTGAAGTCATAAAAGCCATATCAATATTAGCTTCGAATATTAGTGTGACTCCATAAAATTCACTCTGCACTCTAGTACCATAAAGATAATTGTAGTTTTTGAATATATCATAAGCGCTCAATGGTCTGCTACTCTTCATATCACTTAGTAGCATCTCCATTCCGCCTTTGTCATTTTTGTATGCACGAAGAAGACTTCCATACAATCTTTGGATATCTGATCCTTTGCGCTCAGAAGTAACAGCCACATTTCTTGTATCTGTTATAATTTTACTTGTTCCAAAACGTCCTTGCCAAACTTTTATAGTTTTATCTAAAGAAGTAAAACGCTGCTCATTATACATTTCATGTAGAGCAGGTTTAATTCCAGCACGAAGATCTCTAAGCTCATCTTCCATCACTTCATTTAGAAGACTTTTTAGATTTAGATAGGAATCATTATCTAAATTACCCACAAACATTTCCTGAAAAATACTCCAGTGTTCTTTTGGAACAGTTATTCTAAGAGCATCCTCTAACCTAACGTCCTTATTTCCCTCATCATCTTCAAGAATTTCTAAACCCCACTTCAATTTCCTTTTTGCTAAATCTTTAACTTTAGCTCTAACAACGCCCATGTGAGCAGGAATAAAAGCTATAGCATCCATTGTAGTGGCTTCGAAAAGTTTTACTCTTCTACGAATTTCCACCTGCTCTAGCTTATCACACATATCAAAGTATTCTCTTGACATCACTTCATCCCATCTTAAAAATATTGCATTTCTTTTCCGCATTCTGGGCAAGGTTGAGGGAACTTTTCTTTGCTATAGGGAATGCTATGTTCTTTGCAATACTGCCTCAAATCACCTGCTCGAATTTCAAAACCACAATCCGGACATTTCCATTTATGCCATTGCCTCCAATATCCTCTTGCTTCTGGTAAAATATTCCCTAAGATACTATTAAACATTTATTTCTTCCAACATCCACTTGCCAAAGCTCAAGCAAGTCACCCAAGTATATAATTGTATTAGTATCCAATATCAAAAATAACTTCATTTTCATCAAGTTCAATAGTAGCTTCGAGAATATCTTTTGGAAAGTCATATAACTCTTGAAGTGAAACAAGCATATCCTCAAACTCTCCTGAAGGAACATCTCCTTTTTCCATCTTTGCACTTGCTTCTTCACACATCTTTAAAATATCTTCGGGGAGGCCTGAAATAATCCACATAGTTTCATAAGTTCTATCTTTCCCACTTCCACTTCGTATGGATAAATCTCCTATCCATTTCTTTAGATACTCATCTCCACCATATATCATTCCAAACTGGTAATCATCCAATGTCTCCCTTATCAACCTGGTTCTCCAGATTAGCAGCTCTGGAATAGTTTTTATCAAACCCTCAGCACTTTCTCTATAATCTTCAACTTGCTGATATAAGTCTTCTCGTACTTCTGAACATCGTTCAAAAAGTTCATCAAACATTTTTAGCTTTCCCATTCTCGTCATGCTTACTTGTATGCATTGGTCGATTAGACCACTCTTCTTCTGTTAACCCACCAGAATATCTTATACCATTTTCGTCTGTATGATAAAACCAATCTTCATCAATATCCCAGTAAGTTTTACCTCCATCTTCAGAAAAACATGAAGGGCTTCTCTTGCTTTGATATAGAGGCTTACCTCTAGTAAACTCAGCATCAGATACTTTTTCCCATTCATTCAAACTATCCGTAAGTTCAGATAATGGTTTCCAACTGGCTAGCTTATCAAATATCTGTTTTGTCAACTCAGCACTAAATCCAGAATGACCTTGCTCTGCAAACTTTTGGATAAGCTCCATTACAGCTTCACCAAGCATACCATTATAATCACTATCTTTATCAAACAATCCAGCAATTTCTAACTCTCTTCGAGCATGGTCTGTAAGATTTTCATTAATACTTTCTCTTATATTTGATTTGTACCAATCATAAACAGCTTGCTCCATAGCATCATAAGCTTCAGCCGGATTGTCCGCTCTGTAATTCCTTTTTAGATAATCCAACACATCATATACATCATCCTCAAGCTCACCAGTATCAATTGCATTTTTCACATCTTGTTTAACCTCTTCTATCCAGTTGGCTAAACGATTGGGATTAATTGCTTCTCCTACTATAGTGTATCCACTCTTATGATGATATTTCATAAAACCAGATATCACCAAAGACTTCAAAATTTCTTTTTCAGGAATATCCAAATTTCTTGAAATCTTTTTAACAGCTTCATCAGAACCCATACCTTCACTAGTAAATGTTTTGAATTCTGAAGCTATCTCTTTATCATGAGCAGATGTAATATCTTCATCTACTTTTTCATCTCCATATCCATATTCCCCTTTTGGATTATTAAACTCAAGCTTTTTTGGATCACCATCAAGAGACCAACTTAGTTGAACCGGTTCTATCACTTTACCTGAATGCCAAGTTTCTCTATACATGGCTTCTTCATTTGGTAAAGTTTTAATAAGCTCCCTCTTAACCATCCAATCTTTTGATTCTTCAACAACATCAACTATTCTCCATCCAGCCTTTTTAGCATCAGCTATTGAATTGAACATAACAACTTTACCTGCAGCATGAGGGCCTCTATCAAGCATGTATAGTCTGCCACCTTTACCAAGATAAAGTTTCCAATCCTCCTGACCCATCTTACTTAAAATAACTTTTTTGATACCTCTGCTAGATCCAGACTCTTCTATGTCCTTCATCCAAAGGTAATATAACTCCTCTATTAAGTTACCAATAGGTGTTAAAATAGTCGTTCCATTAGATAGTACAACAGTAGCATCTGTTCCATCAATTTTAAGTATCTCAACCTTTTTAGGTTCTTTTCCTTTTTCTACTTCAAGATAGGCCTCATCCCCAACTAACCACTTCTTTTCACTTACTCTCCTGACTTCACATCCATCTGGAGAGTACAGATATTGATTCTTATTAGCCTGAAGCTTCATAACCATATTTCTAAAAGCTTCAATATTCTCTTTAAGTGTATTATTCAAATCTATATCATTAAGTATTTGATAAAGAGCAAGGGATATATGCTCCCAAGTCTTTCCTTCAAAAATGGAAAGTATTTTACTCTCTATCTCATCAACTCTTTTGATTTTTTCAAATAGACCATCAAACATACTATTTCTCCGGAGAAGGCAAATCCTTTAATACATTATAAGCTTCAGGAAATATCCAGGCAGTATGTTTATAACTTCCATCCTCCTGAAGTAAATATAAAACATAGCAGCCATCATCTACAGAAATTTGAGCTCTTCCACCATATTCATCTACTAAGGTAGCTACTGGCTCAATATTTTGGCCACTAGATAATAGAGCAACTTTATCAGTTTCTATTCTTTTGTATGTCTCAAGTATTTTGTCAGCAAGTTTAGTTGCTTCAATTTCTTCAAATAGTTTATCAAACATCACTTCTTTCCTCAAAGAAGAATTCTACCATATAATAAGCCTCTTCGTATGGATAATCCGCTTTATATGGTTTTCCTTCTTCATTCCAATCTATCCTAGCCCAGCAACTACCCGACCCACACTCCATACCTCCGAAATATTCATCAAGAATTTCAAAATCAAAATCTTCTCGAACTGGTGTAAGAAGTAAATCTAAATCATGATCCGACCAGCCCTTCTTAGCCACTGAACCAATAACTTTAGCTTTATAACCAGCTTTAGATAATGCTGATTCTACTTCTTTTAGAAATTGATTTGCCTTTTCTATAGTCCACCTTTTATTCTCACATAAGCATTTCTCAAGTAGTTTATCAAACATTAAAAGAATTCCTCCTCAGGAGGTCTTTCTGGAGGAGCTTCTTCTGGAGGTGCAGGCCTTTCTACTCCAACTTCTACTTTTTCCGGCTCCTCTACTTCGGGTTTTGGTTTTTCTATTGGTTTTTCTACACGCCTCTTCTTTAGAGCTGTGGCAGCCTTTTTAACCCATCCAAATTCTACTTTAGCTTCCCGCTCCCACTTAGTTATATCTTTAGAATAGAAATCTCTAATCCACTTAGCCATCGTACTTCCATAGAATGGTAGAGCTTTTAGCAGCCTATCCAAATGTTTGCAAACCATTCCATATTGTTTTGGATTTCTAACTTTTGGTGGGCGAGTTTCTGGATTAGTAAATTTAGCATCATACTTTCCTAAACTTCTAATATACTGACTTCCCCAGTACAAATCTGCTGGACAAGAGCATTTTAACTGAATATCCACCTTATTCATAAACTCTTTTGCTAACTTACGAAAATCAACTCTTGATCTATCAGCAATCCAAAGTCTCCTATCCTTAACTAATACTTCCAATGTTGGTCTCACATTCTTAAAATGAAGATAAGCATCATACCAAACATCATCTTTTGTTCCCGAATGGATTCTAAATTTCCAAGTATTTGCATCTTGATCATCAAGCCTTAAGCCACCTTTAAGTTCTACTCCTCTTGTTTTATCATCAAAATCAGGAAAAAGTCTCTTTATAGATCGATGCTTTCTTCTGATATCAGAAGCAGTAGCTTCAATAATTTTTCTGAGAAGGTCAAACATTTAATTCCCCAAAACTCTTTCTATCCTTCTATGAAGTAAAAAATTTGTTAAAAGTTGAATCCCGTAGTTTAAATCTCTCAAATTTATAATCTCAACTGGAGTATGCATATTCCTTAAAGGTATTCCCAGTATTAAAGCTTTAACTCCTTCCCCTTCATGAGTAACTTCTGTAGAAGTATATCCTACCGAGCCTCTCGAAGCTTGATGCTGAACTTTTATCTTATGAGCTCTAGCAGTAGAATTGATCATCTTAAAGCAGTTCTTATCTATCTCAATTCCACGATATAAAACAATTCCACCTCCCAAATCACATTTGCCTGTCTCCCTCTCATCATCTTCACTATCAGACCAATCTGTTGCAAAAGTGACATCTACCTCTATAAACAAATTTGGTTTATATTTTTTGAGCAATGGCCTTAACTTTTTACCCCATGTTTCCTCTTGACTAGAAAAAGTAAATACTAACGTAGGGATTGGTTTCTTCTTGGATTTTATAATTTCTTTAATAGTTTCGATTAAAATAAAACACCCAGAGGCATCATCAAATCCATAACCACTATAATAACTCTCTCGAAGATGATTAAATGAAGGGGTATATATAACAGGATCGCCTATTTTTACAACCGCTCCAACTTTTCTTCGATTACGAGGACCTATATCTACAAGTGCCTCATATGTATTTCCAATATCCTCATCCTCTTCATCAGTTACAAGATGCGAATGCTTCCGGTTAACTACAGCATTAACCTTTCCTTTATCTGTAAGAATGACCAAGTCTCTAGCACTAAGTATGTGGTCATCATGTCCACCTATTTGCCCCAAACTTAAAAAGCCTTTCTTATCAATATTGGTTATCATAAAAGCTATCTGATCAATATGAGCATCTAGCATAACTACTTGGTTAGAAGTACCTTTAATTTCAGCTACAACAGTATTAAAAGAATCAATCTTAACTCTAGTTTTTGGAAGGTATAGAAGTAATTCTTGTTTAATAAATTCAGCTATACTTTCTTCAAATCCAGATGGTGAAGGAATCTTAACTAGGTTCTCTAAAAGTTTTATTTGCTTACTTGTCATTTTCTTGAAAAAACTTCTTGAATACAAACTACTTCAATGTATAATTACTATTGAACAAAAAAATCAATCCCCTTTGTAAAAAATCATGGATGATAATCCACCTTATTAGGTAGAAGTTTTTCTCCAACTTCTACCTTTTTTTATTTCCTCTTCATGAATATAACCCACTTTCCTTCATCACTTAGTTTTTCTTGTAAGTTTTTAACTTCTTCTCGACCTTCATCTATAAGACTCTGACCATCAAGAGGAGTATCAATAATAGCTGTTTTCCTCAAAGTGTTACCCTCTATTTGCTTCACTAATGCTTTCGAATAATACAATATCCAATCATAAATATATTGACTTTTGATATCCTCTCCTGGTAGTATCCTCTTAGTTCCAATAACCATTAAACTTTCTGCATTATTTGGAACATTTACAGCATATAGGTAACCTCCAGTTGCTGGATCATCACTCCTATCAAACGTAAATCTAAAGTTTGTTCCAACGTATATCCTATAATTCCTGAACGCTTCAGACATTGTAATCAAGTCAGTGGTAACATTATCCAGAACAGTAATTCCTGTAAGAGTCCACAAAGGATGATCATTCCAAATGTGAGTAGCAGCTTTTGTAGGGATAACATCTACAACTGATTTAAATTCATTGCTAATCTGAACCCTTTTAACTCCCGGAGCATAATCATACACTCCAGATACCTTATATGCAGAATGAGTATTCCAATATCTAATAGCATTGTTTATTTGCTGGTTGATTGCCTCAACTGGAGTGATCAACTCTAAAGGTAAAAATTCCGTCTTTATCCAATTAATCATTTCAGTTTGCCTCATGAGGCCACCTCTATCTTATCATATATCTGCAATGAAGCAATATCACCACGACCCTTCCAATCTGGAAGTTCAACATACAATTGAAATTTCCATTCTCCAGATTGATCCAAATCAGTAGTTTGCGTTATGTAGTATGCAGTTTGTGTTCCCTCTAATTCAGCATCCCAACTTCCTGTAGCTCCGCTGGGCTTTTCATAGTAAATCTTAAAGGCTGTTCCAGTTGAGATGTTAGAACCAGCATCCAAAATGATTTTTGTTCCTGCATCTCCTTTGAAAATTTTATTACTCTCTGCACTCATCTCAATCCTCTTCTATATGAAGTCTGGATGATAATGTTATACTTTTTTGTATATTAGAATCTTCTGTGATGGATTTCATCAATAGAGAAGAAAGTGAAGCTTCAGTTGTTATAGGACTAGATAACAAAAGCTGAGTTGATATATCACTAATAAGATTAATATCTTCAATTGACATAAGACTTCAATAAAACTTCACGAGTAATTCTTGAAACTAATCTAACTATCTCTATAAAAACTACAAGAGGTATTCTGTATCCATATCCTCTTGTAACAATAAGAGGAGATCCTTTTCCATATCCTCTTGTAACAATCATGCTTACACTCTTCTTCTTTCTGTAACATTAGTTTCAGCAGGCTGTTCAGCAGCATCAAATAGATTAAATCTTGCTATCTCCGTAACATTATCCTCACCATAGAATATCATCTGATTATCTATTATTCTCCATCTACCCCCCTCAATAGCTTTTATAAAATCAACATCAGTCCAAACTATAGTATCAGTTTTCGTTTTAATGTTTTGAGCTGTGCTCTCAAGAGCAGTGCCCATAAGCTGATCATGCTCCTCTTGACTCAAACCGCTTCCACTTGATACTAATGAAATTGTTCCCGCTGATGCTACTGCAAATACTGCTTCCATGCTTCCAGTATCTGGAGGAACAGTACGTCTGCTCTCATCTTCAGTTATTAGAGTACCCTTAACCACACCAGTATATGTTCCATTATACCATTTAATCTTCCAGCCATTAACTAGAATGAAAATGATATCACTATAGATTCCACCTCCTAGTGCAAATTTTCCCACAGCTTGAATTGGAACATCATGACTCATGTTTTGTATCTCATCTGCCCAATCCATCGCATCAGAATAAATATCTAAAGCATCAATCTCTGTAGTTGGGGATAAGATTTTAATTAGTTTATTTACTGGATCAAACTGTAGATTAGCCATGTTTTTGCTCAACCTGCTTCAAAAGGAATTCGAGTTCTATCTTTCGCTTTTTGGCTTTTTTAATTTCTTCCATAAACAAAGCTATATTTTCATCTTCCCTTTTGATGTTATCTTTTAATGCCTCAGAATCATATTCTGGAGTAGCAGACATAATAGCCTCATTACAGTACAATAGAATCCGTTGTTCTAATAGCTGCGATTGACTTTCCAGCTTGAACAAATTGGTCAGAAATCTCAAAAGGAATAATTCCTTTCTTTCTAACTCTAACCAGAATATTCCTGGTAGAAGCAAACAAAACTGTTTCTTCAACACTCGTTCCAGTTGCCTCTTCATCAATCAACGGAACATAAGCAGTATCACCATCATCATAAGCTCTATCAAGAACATTAATTGCATAACTATCACTACTACCCCACTGATTATCTCCACCACCTTCAAGTTTAGTAGTAGTTAACTGCGTACTAGAATCAACAGATACAACAATAGCACTATCACCAGTTGTTGCATTACGAACAACATCTCCAACCTCAACTTGGTCAACACCAGTTGGATTTCCTGAATATCTAAAGTCTGCCGCACTATCTATAAGTGTAGTTCCTCCAGTATCTTCAGTTGTAATCGTTCCACTACCAGCATTGGTATATAAACTAAATGTCTTGGAAGTCCAGGATGAATATCTATATCTTTGTTCCTTAAATGTGGTAGAACCATCATCATCAACTACTCTTAACTTACCAGTTGCTGGAGTATCTTGTGCTATATCTTCTTCAATAACAAAATCAGTATCACCAGCCGCATTAGCACTATCATCACTATTATACTGAGCTTTGTTAATACTACCATTATCTCTGATAAACACTGTAACTCTATCACCAGATACAAGTCCTGTTACTGCCATTGTAGCTGATACAGGAGGCGATTGTGTATCTCCATTAGAATCAATTAACTGGAAACTTTGAGCATCTGCACTTGCCATTCCTTCAACCCATACTCCCTGGGCACCAAAATAAACACCACCAGCAAATGAGCCAAATGGTGCCTGCTTAACTAATGTGTATCCATCATAAGCCTTCTCATACTCTTCACCATCAAGAATAGTTATAGTACCACTAACAACTGTGTACATTGCAAATGTTGAATCCTCTTCAGTTACAAACTTGAAATACTCATAAACATCATTTATTGATCTGCCGGCATTATATATTGAACCACATTCAACAATCACATCATATGGATACGAAGACTGCTGCTGGAAATTCTTATTCATTGTATGAGCTGATTGTAAATCCTGAGTCATAGGTCTTGTTGCACCAGAAATATCTCCAGTGATAGTTTTGGTATTTAATGAAGTATTTGTAACATTTCCAAGAGTTAAAGCAGAACCACTATCATACAGAACAATAGCTTCACCTCCTGAGTAAGTAACTCTTTCACCCAAAGTAAATGTGCCACTTCCACCTGTATATGTAGCTGTACCATTTACAAATGCAATTGTAACATCGTCAAACCCAGAAATAGCATTGTAGGTAGATCCATCTACGTCTGCATCACCACTAGACGAAGTAATATTTTCATCATCATCAAAATCTTTATAATAGGGACTCCTATTAGAACCAGTTATACCTGTATTAGTATCCATCAAAAGATATCCAGAAGTATCAGAAACATCTTCATAGATGCCAAGAATTCGTCTTTTAGCACCACTATCGCCTCCAGTTACAACTTCTCCTGTTGCAAAATCTGAAGACCAGCCATCATAATGCATATAGGCTGTACCAAGTACACCTGTACCACTACCATTAACATCACCAGTAGCACCTGAAGTTGCACCAGTAAAATCATCTCCATCTGATATAGTGCCCTTAAGACCTCTAATTCCAAGAACGCCTATACCTGCCGCCCATTCTATTTCAGATACAACTTCCGCACTCCAATCACCTCCATCATCAGTAATTATTTCATTAGCTTGAAAGTCAGTACCATTTCCATTATCATAGAAAATGTAGTAGTCAGGTTTGGTGTTGTTTAAGTCTTTAGCAGTACTTAATGGAACAGCATTCCTACCACCATTTGTTAAATCAATTTCAAAATGATCAAATAAGTCACCCTGCTGCCTAGCAAATACTGTAATTACAGCCTCTGCTATTTCTGTACCTGCTTCTTTAACTTTGATGAGAACGTCTATATGACCTCTATCCCAGTTAGTTAAATCACTCCACTCAAGTAGGGCAACACCATCTTGGAAAATATAAACTTGAGGATAAGGAGCACTTTCAATTGTACCTAATGTGTACACATTAGCGAATAAATCCTCACCATCAACCGAATCCCCATAAGCATCACCAGCACCTGTACCAGAAGTAATTATCATAGCTGAGCCATCTGCAATTGCTGTGCCAGATCCTGTTCTTATCCACCATTTCCTTGCATCATTATCATATGCAAGAAGTGCTCCAACCTCTACTGTATCATCCTGAACCTGTTTTCCAATATCACCAGCAACACAATTTACATAACCTGATGCATCAAGCTCTAAAACTTGGATCTCATTAAGATATCCACTGGTTGCAATAGCACCTCCATTAAGATACTTAACACTTTCATCATCAATAAACCAACCATTTATCATAGTAAATTCAGTTGGCGTTTGTGCACTCATTGGTACTGGATCATCCATCTGAACCAGTTCATCAAAGGTATCCTGCAAGAAAGAATATAACTGCCTAACAGTATACACAGTAGTTCCTGAAGAGTGATATACTCTTTTATTGGTATAATCTATACTCCAATCATCTTGAATGGCCATAATTTAATCTCCCCTGTTATTCTGCTACTATATCTTCAGTCAAAACTACAGTTAGTGTAAATCCAGACGTAAGTATTGTGCCTGTAGTTTCAGCCGGAACATATTTTAAGTCTCCCTCTGAAGACTTCCTAACCCGAACATAAATATCAACATCCGATCCCGGGTAGTTGAAAGATGCTTGAGCTACTCCATTTGAATCTGTATATTCATTCATTAACTCCGAGTCATCAGAGTCTTTATAAACTGCTACTGAAGCACCTACGATATCAGCATTTTCAGTATCTTTAACATATACCGTTATGTAAACAGCTGACTCAAAAGTAACTAAACTACCTTCATATGTACCTGCATTTGAAAGATTAATATTTTCAACAGTAATAGCAGTTCCTGATGAATTCAAAACATCATAAGTATTACCAGAAAATATTAAACCATCATACTCATAGGCAGCACTCAATGGTTCTGTATGTTCTATTGCTGCCCCAGTAGTATTTGCAATAAAAGAACAATCTTGTATATCAATATTAACATTCCATAGTAGGGCAGAATCAACATCAGCGGTTTCAGCAAAAATACAGTTACGTATCAAAGCTGCCCCAACAGGATCAAACTGACTACAACCTATAAATGAGCAACTCAAAAATTTATGATCCACATCATTTCCACTATTAATAGGCCCAGTAATATTCTTTATTGTAGTTCCAAATAAAGTTGTAACCGAACCTGCATTATTTCCTCCGTACAAATCAATTGAAACATCATGATTTTCATGTCCTATAATCACACTTCCAGAACGGCCTTTATCAGTACCAACTATAATACCATCAACAAAAGTTGTTGAATAACTAGTATGATCTTCTACTATAATCCCGGAATAATCAATATCTGCTAACGTTACCCAAGCACTACCATTCCAATATTCACTTTCTCCAAATTGAATAATTCTGCCACTATCTGAAAAAGAAACCGCTGCTGATTGGTCGGCTGCATCACCTATATATATTTTACCATAAGCATAATAGATGCCTTCTCGTTCTTGAAGCATTCCCCATGCACGATTAGGATAATCTGTGCAATAATCAACAGCATCTTTCCAAGCAGTAGTACTTGTTCCTGTGATCCTTAAACCAAAACCAACAGCAATTTGGTCTATAAAGATATTGTCACCTTTTGCTAATGCTGCCGCATCTATCCAAACACCAATATAACGTATTGAACCATAATCATAAGAACCAGTATCACTAACAGATCCAGTCTTCGTAGGATCTACTACAAAACATTTCCAACCACCATTCCACCCATTAGCATCATCACTTCCAGCGATTAAATATTCTCTATAATCGCTTAAAGAAGTACCAAGCCTTATTGCTAATCCTTTATTCGCTTTAGTTTCTAGTAAACCAATCGTTGGGCAATGGATCCATATAAAAATATGCTGACCTTCTTCTGCTCCAGCTACATCAAAATCTAATTGATTACCATCACCAATATCAAAATATTGATATCCACTTTTATTGGAATAAGCACCAGCTACGCAAGAAGAACCATAAAGAAAAGTATCGGTAGTGAGGCTGATAGAACCACCTCCATCTTCATCCCAGTCACCTGTACCTGTACCACCCGTATCATCTGTCAGTGAATCAGCATTAGCTATTACACCCTTTCCTTCTATTGTAATAGTTAGAGCCATACATTATTCCTCATCTTCAATAAATTCACCAGGCTCTAATTCAGGCAGATTAGTATTTTGCTCATCAATAGAAATTTCAGCATTGCTTTCTAGAAGATCCATAGTAGGAGCAGGATTCTCAAGATTCTCCTCAATACATTCTTCATTTAGATTGAGATCTTCTACAATAGGAAGATTTTCTTCTATTGGCTCCTCAGGAGTTTCTTCTAATTCAGGTAAAGCCTCTGGAGGAGCTGTATCAACATCATGCCCAAGCTCTTCAGACTGCTCCGTAGGCCTTATCTCAACAATTTCATCCTCACTCATCTCATCAGGTAGTATAATGGGAATGTTGCTCCCCTCAGGTTCATCCCTATCTGCCTCAACAAGATTCCCCAACTTAACCTGTGCTTCAAATGTATTTTGATTCTTAAATCTTATTGTTTTTACTTCTCCCTCTGATAAATAGTGAGATCCAAAGTACGTTTTCAGTTCCAAATCTCGTAAAGCTTTAACTTTCTTCTCTAACATTTCCTTCTCTCCTTCAATTATTGTAAATTCAAAAAGAAGTGTAGGGAGGAGAAAAACTCCTCCCTATGCACTTTTAACATCACAATTTTAGGATGTGATATAGCCTCCACCAAGATTGGTGATCTGTCCTTGAGTAAACAAACCAGGGTTGATTACCTTGAAACCTGCACTCGAAAGGAATCCCTTCTGAGCAATCATATCTGAAGTAATCAATGTTGGTGTGGTGAACAATGGAATATATGGAGCATAAATGAAGCCCGCATAGAGATATGAAGGACCTCTAAATCCCATTGTAAAGTAATTTCTACTCTTGAATGGATTCTGAACAACAAGACGACCATCCACATCACCAATTACCATCGGACCTGTTGGAATATCAGTAAGGCCTGCTCGTGGTTTAAACTTATCGAGCTGCCTAATCACTCGGGCAACATTATTACCACAGTGAATGAAGTTTCCAACACCACGTTTCGTTTTCTCAAAGATGTTGTTTGAACCTTCCTCAAAACGATCCAATATCTCATGTTTCTTCCACAGCCATGGCTCACCAAGACCCGGACGAGCATCCCAAGTAGTAATAGCAGTAGCAGCTTCGGCACCAGCAGCGGCATCATCAATCATATCCAGACCAACCTGGTCGATTGTGAATTTAACCTCTCCGCCCAGATATTTAACGAGTTCACTCTCGAGATCAAGCCCGTGAGCTTTCATCATATCAATCTGAGAACCAATGCTATATTTAGCTCTCAGTGGGAAGTCAATAGCTTCAACTGTAGACTGAGTCACAGACACATCAACTTCTGGGACACCATCTTTGTTGCCATTAGCATCTTCAGGAAGGTCATACTGATAATCATAGGTAATGTAGATAACATCACCAGTACTGGTTCCTGTAATTGTTACAGAATATGCCCCAGCCGCATTAATACTACCAGTACCTGAAACGTAAGTACCAGTGATATTTCCACTGGCATCACTAGAACCTAACAGCGTTCTAACTTCATCCACAGTACCAATATCAGCTACCAGTTCGAGCTTCACATTCTCAAGGTTAATCAAACCAGGAGCATAAGCAACAGTACCACTATGAGCTCCATCACCAGTACCAATAGCCTCATCAACAACACGAGCCATTGCATACCTACGACCACTCTTGCCCACTGAATGACCAGATTTTGCTCCAAGCATGGTATCGCCGGCAGCAACTGCTCCCTTAGTCGAACCATACTTCACATCAAGATAAAACACAGCTGCAATTCTTCGATCCATTGCCTGAACAACTGCTATCTCATTAAGAGCTAGCGAAGGCAGCAATGCCGCAATAACAGGAAGCTGAACGCCTAAAAAGGCAATATTGTCCTCAGTTGTAGTCTCAAACAACCGAGTACCCGCTTTCAGACCTGTATCAATTACAGCATTGTAAAGACACTGGGCCACGTTCCGTTTCTCATAAGCCGTAAGGCCACGATTCTGAGTTTTCTGAACGTGCTCATTAACTACACCCAGATACTTTTTAATTCTAGGAATACGCATCAATGCTTCTTGCTGATCATGCAGGGCTTTCAACTGAGATTGTACCAATTCTACATCAGTCATTTTAAATCCCCTTTACTTTACTTTTAACTCATCATTCCTTCAAAACAATTACCTACTTTACGTCTTGCTTCTTCCACCTCTGGATCAGCAACTTTATGCTTAGCAATATGAATATCCATTATTGATTTAGAGTGAAGTGCACTCCTCCTACTGGAATCCACAATTTCCTCCAGAAGATCATCCACCTCTTCAAGCGACTCACACTTCTCGAGAAGTGCTCGAGAATTATCATCAACCTTCAAGCCGGTTTCAGAAAGCTTAAGTTTGACGTAACTACAAACAAAATCATGTGTAACTTCTTCACTAACCTCCTTCTTAACCCTTTCTTTCGTTTCCTCCTTAGCTTTTTCTATTTTTTCCTCTAATGATTTAACTGTTTCATTCAATTCATCCTGATGTTTCTCGTTCATTTCCTTTAAGTCTTTTTGATGATTATCCTCCACAGTAGTAGCAGACTCTTTCAAATCTTTGATATCATTAGATAGATTAGTTTTTACTTCATTAAGTTGTTTTTCTACTTCAGCAGCCAACTCATTCTTTTCATTCAACTGGTTCTTTAAGTCAGCAATAAGTTTTAGCTTCTCTTCAAGTTTGGTTCTGAAAGCACTCAATTCATAATCCTTCTCCTCTAAAATCTTACTCATCTTGTTAAGAAGGATTTTGGTCTCAAGTGCTTTTTCCTTTTTAGTTTTCTCTGTTTTCTCTTGAAGAGTTTGATTGCTATCTGTAAGCTCCTCAAGAAATTCAATTGCTTTATCCCTTTCAGCTCTTGTAGAAGCTTCCTTAACTATTAAGTTTTTGATTTCTTTAGCTGTAGTAGAAATGGATTCTCCCATTATAGATTCATTCACCCCTCTAAATGTCCAATCTTTGGTATTAGTATTATACCAAACATTCATCACATCAACTCCGTTTCTTCCACCATCTTTGGTAGTGTAGTAGATAACAATGCTCCACCAGAGCTCTCCCTTATCCGAAATATCTCCACCACTGAAGCTACTAATATACGCTGACTTTAGTGCAACTTGGAAAATTCCAGTATGATCAACCATATTATCACTATTACATTCCCAATATGTTTTTCCAGATCGACTTTGTTTGCTATTAAGAGTTAGTTTAACTGGAACACCAATACGCCTTTCTAGCTCTTTTTCAAGAGGTCCTAAATCTATATCCAGTGTTTCTTCCTGCTCGTTTACTTTTGACTCAACAAGATCAAACTCACTTACATAAGCAATATTTTTCTTAGCCTTATCTTTAATAAGATCCCAAGTTTTATCATCGAGTTTAGCATGAATAACCTGGCCAGTCTCATAATCTTCCCATTCCCTCACAACAGTACCAGTTGCTACTCCATCAAAATGAGTATCTAAATTGGTAATTGGATGAGTATCAGCAGTTCCGGTTCCTCCAGCTTTGTTTGGATAACTAAACTTACTAAATTTGATAGCATCTCCAACCTTAACAGCTTCATTAACTTTAGATTCGCTTCTTCTATGAGCTTTCTTTACAGCCTTCTCTGGCCCAAGTTGCTTCATTGCAGTAGCATATCCTATTTGCAAAGCCTCCTCTTTTCCTTTTTCATCTACATAACCTTTTGCTACATCTATAGCGAGTCTATGAAAAGCTACAGTATGTTCACCTTTTCCATCAGTGGGAGTGAATCCCGCAGCTCTATACATTGCTTTGATATCTTTTGTTTCGTCTACTGCAAATTCCTCAACTACTCCCTTGTAAGGAATAGCTGCCTCTCCAGCAAACTTCTCACCAAACTTCTCTGCTTCCTCTTTATCTTCACAAGTCCTTATAAGTCTATCTTTGCTTTTGCCTGCTCCAGTTATGTAAACCTTCCAACCATCATCATGCTCACGAACAACTACTGCATATTTAGTTTCATCTAAATTAGCTTCAGCAACCTTGACTAATCCTAATTCTCTTGCTTTGTCCCAAGTAAAATGTGTTACTGCCCCAACTCCACCTCTAAACGGCCCTAATGATATCCCCACTGAGTCAAAGCTTTTAACACTGTAAAAATTATCTTCTTTGTCCCTAAGAATATTTCCCAGAGATAATCTATCACTAACACCTCCCTCTGTAGGAATTCTACCCTCTTCTATTTCTTTTTGATTGAATGATTCACTCACATTAATAGAAATTCCTGGATAATCTGTTGCAAGAACTTCCAGTTCACCCTCTAACTCTGACATAGCAATATCATCTCTACCACCTACTATTGTTTCCTCATCAAATTTAATAATAGATAGAGCTTTATATTGATCTACAAGTTTATTTACTTCTGCTTTTTCCCTATCAGTTGTAAAAGTTATTTGCAGTCGCTTGTTTCTCCTACCCAATTTCTTCTCATCTGTCTTAACAAGTGCATAGGCTTCAGCCTCATACCACTTATCTCCACCCTCTTCAGTTTTGACTTTATGAAATTCTACACCATCATCTCCAATCATTGTTCCAACTTCAGTTACTTTTGATGCAGGCACAACTGTTTCAGTATCCTGAAGATTTCTTATTTCAACTACATTCCCAACTTCAATCACATCTTCAGGCCCCATAACTTTTCTCTCCGGGAGTTCCTTTTCAATAGGTAGAGGACCGGCAGCGGCCATAGCTTCTACCTCTTCCTCTGGAGGAGCTTTAGAAGGTATTATAGTAACTGAATTGGAATCCTCAACACTTACTACTGTTCCATCATCAAGAGTTACACTTATAATTCCTTCTTCAATTTTAGTCACTTTACCTTCCCTATCTTTATAATCTCCCTCTTCTATTTTAACTATAGCTCCAACTTCAATGCCTTTCACTGCATTAGCTGTAACCTCATCCATCTCATCATTAAAGTCATTCATTAACTCATCAGCTACTTCATCCTCATCTGGAGCAGGAACAGGTTCAGGAGCAGATTTGTCCACTTCAGGCTGAATAGTTATAGAACCATCAAGATGTATAGTAATATAAGCTGCTCCATCAATTTCTACATCTTTTCCACCACTAGAATCCATTCCAGGAATACTAATACTCACTTTACCTTCTTCTATATTAGTTACTATAGCATCCTCATCATCATACTTAAGCTTAGTATCAATTTTAATCAGTCCATCTTTGATCAAACTCTCTATTGTTTTACTCTCAACTAAACCTTTCAGAACTTTTTCTGCTTCAGGATCAAGCTTATGCTTGAAATCCTTTGGATTTTCTGCATAATCTTTTAAATATTGTTTAATCCTTTTTCTAACCATAGGCCGGACATCATCACCAATAGCAGGCTGATCCTTAATATAATGGAACTTATCCCATAACTCATCTTCGCCAAGTATATTATGCAGATTATGTAATGCAGCAGCACTACATAAAGGTTCTTCCATTAGCTTAGAAAGCTTTTTGGCCTTAGCAACGGTGTTTGGCAAAGCCCAAACACCTTCCATAATATATTTTCTGCTTTCTTTTAGAGCTTCACAGCACCCGCACCCCCGACAATCATCACCCTCACATTTCATAGATTCAAGCAAGCAAGATGCAAACTCTTTTTCACTTCCATTAACTTCTTTGTTATCAAGAACCTTCTTAACTTCAGATACGATATTCCTCTTTATATCATGTGGAATAACACCAAAAGTGCTCGGATCAGCTGTAAAATCTGTAGTCACATATTTGTAACTCTCAGGAATGACTCTATGATAAGTTCCCTGGTCGTCTTCAGCCTCTTCAAGATCACCTTCTGCTCTTGTGGAAACTCCAACTTGGCACCCTGCCCTAATAAGTGTATCAACAATTCGTCCAGTAGGGGTATCTAAAACATCAAACCTTTGCCATTCTTTTCCATCAGCTCTCCACATCTCGAAGATAACATGGCTGGTTTTTTCAAGGTTAGATTGGGTCTGCTCGGGATGTTCCGCATGGCCAAAGAGAGCACGATTCTCTATTTTTTCTTTTACATCCTTCTCTGCTTCTACTTTGTCCCAAACAGCTTCCTCATAAACTCTGTTGTTAGCATTCCTCTGACCTATATTACAGATAGGATAGGATAACCTGCAAAGCACTCCTTCCGGAAGTTTTTCTCTAGACACTTCTTCAACAACTGGCTTTGCTAAAATTGTTTCATTTAGTATCATTACAATACCCCTCTATATACTAATCCATATAATGTTTATGCATATATCCGAGTGGCAGGATTTGAACCTACGATTTCCCGGCCCGGGCGACATACCAAACTTGCCTACACTCGGTCAATAAATTTCTTAGATCACAAGTGGACCGGGTCAGACTCGAACTGACATCCCCGACATTGCAGGTGTCGTGCTTTCCCATTAAGCTACCAGCCCAGAGCCGGAGGAAGGAATCGAACCCTCAACCACTCGCTTACAGGGCGAACGCTCTACCTATTGAGCTACTCCGGCGATCCTTTGATTCATCCAGAGGATTACAACCTACTGTAACCTTTTAGATTCTTACTGTAAACGAACTATACTTCTGAAAAATATAAATTAACCTTCTAGCAGAGTCTTTAGTCTTTCTATAGATTTTGTTTCAGAAATATCCATAGAATCTTCTACTTGGATTTTACTTTCTTTCTTCCCATCTTTGCCCGGCCTCTCAGCAGCTTTACTAACTTCAATATCTGGATATTTCTTTTTCACTGCTTTAGCCACTGCCTTTACTAGTGAATCCAAACTTCCTTTGTACCATTTAGGAGCAGACTTATACTGATTAGCTCTGGCTAATGCATTACGAGCCTGGTTTTCACTATTTATTGGGAAGTGGTCTGCATTGTCTGTTACTTTTGAATGAGTAGATTGAAATACACAGTCACCTCTGCTTCTTTTAGCAGCACCCTTCTTTAATGGACGTCCTTTCTTTTTTGCAGCCTCATCAAGAGCTTCATCTATCTCTTCAAGTTTCCCTTCATCAAGAAGACCTTCTATTTCCTCCTGGAGCTCATCAGTAATTACCGAACCTAAATCTTCAGCAGCTTGTTCAGACTCTTCCACCTCTGGTTCTGGCTCTTCAGGTTTCTCTTCAGCTTTCACCTCATCCTCAACTTCTGAAGGAACTATATTTTCTATCTCAGCCAACTTCTGGCAGTACTCAGCGGCTTTTCCATAATCACCAGCAGTAAGAGCTTCTTTTGCTAGCTTGATTAGCTCCTTTGTTCCTTTAGCAACATCTGTTTCATTGATATTGCCTTCCTCTACTTTTTCATCCTGCACATCCTTCTCTTCTACCTTTTCGTCACCCTCCTCAGATAGCTTCTTAATCTTTGTTTCCTCACTATCCTCATCTTTTGGATTTACTCCCTCATCAGTTGAGGTTGCCTCCTCTTCTTCTTTTTTAGCTTTTGCTTCATACTCTTCAGCTACTTTAGTTAAGTCTTCAGGATTTTTCTTATCCATGTTATCATCTCCTTCACTATTTTCATTTCTTGTTTCGTTATCCTCCTGAATAATATCTGATCTATTATCACCACTTAACTTTTCTTCTACTTGACCACCAAGCTCTGCAATTCTAGACTGAACTTGCATAAGCACATCTGCAGCTTCTGGAGGAGCTCCACCTTCTGCTATAGCTGTTTGTATCTCATCCTCTTTAGCTACTAGTTGATCTAAATCCATTTTATCAATATCAAAATTAAGATTAACCTCATTAACTTTATTTTCATAAGGACATTCCTCACCAGCTTGTTTTCTTCTCCCAACATCTGATACACTCCTTTGAGCACTACCTTTAGCTGGCCCAGTTCCATCCCTCACACCAGGTTGGTCTTTGCCTTCTTCAACTTCTTCTTTTACTTCTTTTGGTTTGGCTTCTCCTTGTTCAACTTCTTTTGCCTCTTTGCATTTTTGAAAAGGCCAATGTCTTTTACCACATTTCTTACAAACTGGAGGCTTTTTCTTTTCATCTACTTCTGATTCTACCTCAGCCTTCTCTTCTGCAGCTCTACCAATTAACTCATTATAATCCTCTTCTTCCATGTTAGCAAGTGCATCAAGTGCAAGTTCTCTTAAGCCCTCTTCAGATAATACTCCCTCCTCATCTCTCCACATGGAAGCAAAATCAGAGCTAAACCTAAATTCCATTCCACTTATAGATATAACAGTATCCATTGAGCCATCATCTACAAGATAAACATCAAATTCATTTCCTTCACCATCTGTTATTTTCATTTCATGAAGATGATTTTCTTTAGCCTCAACATGTTGGCGAGGAGCTTTCCTTGGATCTTCTTTACCTACATACTCTGCTCCAATGGCATTAGCTATCCTTGCTCCTGCTAAGTCAGCAGACTCTTCACTTACAAATGTAAACATCTGAGTAGACGTTCTACTTCCTTTGCGTGTTCTGTTTAAATCCCAAGTATCTGCAAAAGCCGACTTACTTATATAAAGAATATTATCAGAATCGGGTGTTAATATTTCATCTAATTCTTTGGATTCATTCACCACTTCCGCTATATCAACTGCTACTAATTTCCATCCATCAACGGTTAGCTTATATGTATTACTATCTCCAAGAGCATTGGTAAGTTTTACTGTATCTCCTTCTTTAGTATCCTTCAATAGTGAAGAATCTTGTACTCTTTCATCCCAAATAGTTGGTACTGATAATGTACTGGAAGTAGAAATATTCCATCTATGCTCATTCATTTCCTTTGCTTCAGGAATTGATCTTCCCTCTATTCTTGCTACTGCTTCATCATGTGAAAGACCTTCTCGCCTAAGTTCAGAGTAAGGACTTCCAGTAGATGTATCCTCATCCCATTTCTTAAACTTTCTCATAGCTTTATGCACATCCAGCTTTGGTTTAGGCTTCTCGAACTTTCTCATAGCTTTATGCACATCTACTGACTCTCTTGGAACCTCCTCTTCCTCTTCTGGAGTTAGCTCCTCTTCAGGTGCCAGTGGCTCCTCTGGTTTTTCTTCTGGTTCCTCTATAACTTCCTCTTCTGGAGCTTTTTCAATAAGCTTTGGATAGATGTATTTCATAAAAATGCTACGCTCTATTTGAGCAATATCCAAATCCCGAATAGCATTTATAATAAAATCTGCTATATTTTCTTCCACTACCTCAATATTTTTATCTATAGCAGAATATTTCTTTACACCTTCTTGGTCAGTAATAACAAAATCCTCTATATCTCCCGCTCCTCCCTCAACAGTAAGAAAGTAATAATGAGTATCCTCTGCCTTTCCAAGATATTCCTTTTTCATTTCCATTGGTTTTTCGGGCTCTTTTACTTCTTCAGGAGGTAGTGGAGCATCTGGAGCAGGTTCTTCTTCCGGTTCTACACGTGGTTTCTCAGGTAGATCAACATCAGGTTCTTGTTCATTTATTGACTCATTCTCATTCACTTCTTTTTTACTTTCCCAAACTGGCCTATCTCCAGTCCAACCACATTCGGGACATCCCCATCCTTCAATATCTTCTTCTTCAAAAACTTCAGCTCCACATTTAGGGCACTTTGGTGTCTCTTGCTCATTTACTTTTTTCTCTTCCATGGACTCTGGAATCCTCTCATCAGCAGTGGCCAAAAGTGACTCAACTCTTTCTTCATCACTATTATCAACAGCCCTTTCTAGTTGATCCAATTCATCATCATCAAGCAGAGCAATCTCTTTTGTAAGAAGTTCTTGATCAGCTTCTACTTCTTCATTTACTTTCTTGGATTCAAAAGCAGTAGGATCTTGTTTTTCTTTAACCTCTTCTTGTTGGACATCCTCTTTCCATTGCCAAAGAAGATCTGATCCCTCAACATGGCCAAACTCACCTTTTTCATTAGCTTTCCAAACTTCTACATAAGCTAAATCCTTACCATTCAATTCTCTAGCAAGTTCTAATGCAGCAGCTTTTGCTTCTTCTTCAGTATCATAATGAGTAGCCCAAGTATTCTCATCATCAATGCTGTAGCCAAATGTACCAAATTTGTTTGCAAGATCTTGTTCGTTAACGCTTTTTTTAGAAGACCTTCTACATTCATTTAGCAGATCACCAAAACTATCTCCCTGCATGCTATTGGAATTAGCAGATGATTTCAGTAAATCAAAATAATTATCTTTATCCATTTTTATCCCACCTTAAAAGTAAAGTTTATTAGAAACCAAATATACTTCCATGCTTTAATTCATATTGCTTCTCTACATCATCAGTATAGTGAGGAACACTACCCAATTGTTTATAAACAATCACATCATAACGCTTCCCTTCAGGCAAATCCTCTGGAGTTACAATTGGAAATGCTCCTGTCAATCCCACTTCGATTAACTCAATTGCAGAGTTTTCCCATGTGGGAGATACTGCTAATTCCTCATTTACATTATCCCAGATTTGCTTAACCTCAGGTGCACTTCCAGTTACAACAAACCTAACATAATAAACATTACCAGTATGCCCACCAGCATCATAAATAATTTGATCTATATATGCCATCTTTATACCCTTTTGTATAGTTAGTCATTAACTAATTTATCTGATTCGAGATGTACAACTCTATTATCATCTACTATCCGCTGATTATCTGGATGAAATTTGATAACTCTTATTATATCTCCACCCACGGTTAATTTATCAATTATTCTTGGCCCATATGATAAGGTACTTTTCTCTGTAAACCCATAGCTTTCAAACATCATATCTTCAGCATCATCTTCTGACCATGAATCTCCACCATCATTACTATGTGCTTTCTTTCCGGCTAAATATCTATTTCCAGATACTGATTCCCTCCATTTTACATAATTGTCCCCAGAGGCATCCGGAGCTCTAACAACAATTGCATACTCCCCTCCTTTTTGAAGAAATGCTGAAGACTCAAAAGATACTGTATACCATTCACCTCCAGAGTCATCTGTAATAGTATTTCCATTTATTGATCCTGATGCTAAATCTTCTCCACTAGGAGGGCTTCCTGCTGTTTTGATGCTAACTATAATATTTCCAGGGGATAAATTTCTAAACAACTTTAATCGCACAGCTTTAATAACATGATTATATGATGTGGTAAATATTTGTGCTATCCAATCATTACCCTTTATTGGTGAACTACTACCAGTATCTCCACTATTAAAGCTATCAAGTAATCTTCCAATTTCTTCTTCTACTACACTTCCCCAGCACTCAAACATAGTATCAGCAGAGCCAATATAAACGGTCCAAGTCATACCGCTATTAGTAGACTTCCAAATATGCCCATCATAATATTCAGGAGACGAAACATCAGATTTGATATAAATAATATTACCTACTGATCCAGAAGATGCTTGAATAACTATTGCATATTTCGTACCACTAGACAGAGCTATAGAGGAAGACAAGTTAAATTCTATCCATTCTCCTTCATTAACTTCAGTTATGTTATTACCATTATAAACTGCTGTAACACCATCTATATCCACATCTGTTGGTCTTACAGGGACTTCACCCATAGTTTCTCGTATGCTAACTGTTACTGTCCCAGGATTACCAGTTTTGTACAACTTTAGTTTGATCCTTTGGATGTTATAGGCTGAAGTTGTAGTCCAAATTTGAGCGTACCAGTTAACTCCATACACTGCCATAGCTCCATCATCACCCAGATTGTAGTATTCTTTTAATTTCATGATTTAATTAGTATTAGAATTAGTCCTACACATAAATTAATTGTTCCCACTAACCCTGCAGACAAAGCAAGAATAGTTACTGCCCAATGATGGCGAATATGATTTTCTTGATTCTTTTCAAGAATTTTTAATCGTGCAATCACTTCAATTAGTAAATCATGATCTGGCCTATTGTTTGAAGATTCATCATCCATCAATTATTTCCTTTGTTTATCAATCAAAATCTGAAGAGATTCCTGCTCCCTCTTCATTGACTCATTATCATGAAGTAACAACTTAACCAATATACGTAAAAATCCAAGCATAAGTTTAAGCTCTCCCGGCCCACATTCTTCAGGCCTTTTGAAATTAGAAGCTGGATGAAAATGAGGATCAATTATAGTTATCAAGTTCTCAATTTCGAGCCATGCTTCTTCAAATTCTATCCTCTCTTGCTTTGTCATAACTTATACTTAAATCTTTTCAAATACTCTACTTTAGCATCTGCTTTCTGCTGCTTCACTTTGTATTCTAACTTAAGAGCTTCTCGTTTAGTCATTAACCTACTTGTCACCAATAGCACTACTGGTAGTCTTGATCTTGTATACTTAGAACCTCTTCCAGAGTTATGTTTTTTCAAACGCTCTATAACATTATTGGTTATTCCACAATAAATTGAGCCATCACTGCATTTAACCAAGTATACAGCCCAATTCAAATTTATCTGATTTTTTTCATTTTTAATTTGGAATTCCTCAAATACATATTATACTTTATATATAAGAAAAAAGAAAGTAATAATCCACCTGTACTCACGGATGCCTTCTGGTTAGCCAAGGATGGTTTTTCTTTTTTAATCATAATATCCAGACGCCCGCCTCTTGGCTTCTATATCCTCTGGAGTTTGCAAATCTTCTTCCGGTACATCATGCCATTCTCTCATATATCCAAGAGCGGTAAGAGCTTGCCCAAGAACATCACTTTCCATAGCCATCTCAGGTTGCACTAAAGCCTTTTTATAAAATTCAGGAGTATTTTCTTTCATCCAATCTAATACATCACTTCCACTATACTTAATATCTTCATGAAACCAGTAATCTCCCTTTAGAGCAACAAGCAATTCTTTAATCTCATCTTCAATTGTATGGATGAGGATATCCTCTGGAGATTCTTCTTCAACAAGCTTTGCTTCACTAACTGTAACTCCCTCATCATAGAAGTCCATTACATCCAATACTTCCTTTCCAGTTGCAGCACTACGTATATCTTTTACTCCCAAAGCTCCTCTTACTAATAGAGATAATTCTTCCCCGGTATTTCTATCAGAAATAGAAGCCCAGTCACCATTCTCTCCCTTTTCAAGTCTATTTACAGCATAAATTTTTGCTTGTTCCAAAGTACTAAAAGAAGAACTATCAGTTGGCAGATCACCATATTCTATACCAGATTCTGCATAGTCAACTTCAAATGGCTCGTCAACTTGTTCACGTACTAGTAGATATCCCCACACATCACTTACTTTTTCAAGATAATCAGCAATCTTTTCCTTATCATCAGTTTCAATAGCTTGATTAAGTCTCAAGAGATCTATATCACTTCCAACAAGATCATGCACTGCTTTGTCAATAGTTTTCTCATCTCTCACTAAGTCTTTGTGTATGTATCCTTTTCTAGCCAGCTCCCTAATCATAACCCAAGGATCAGCCCTATTGGCTTCTTGCATTCTTTCAAAAAGATTACGAAAGGTATCCATCATTTCCCTTTATGTATTTATTACATTATTTCCAATAAATCGCCCAATGCCTCCCGAAGGTTCTTTCCTTATACTCCAAGGTTGTGTTTTCTTTTTCTCTCCATCTTCATAAAATACTCCAATCCAAGTTCCTTCTTGGTAGAAGTTGAAATCAAAGTAATACAATCCTCCTCCTATTTCAGTTAAGAATTTTTCATGATTAGTGAAGTCAGGTTTTAAAACATCTACCTTAACTTCAAGACCAGTTCTAAATCCAGAGGCTTGGTAGAAAATTCTGTTAACTCCTGGAGGATATACTTCAGCCATATCATCATCTTATGAAACCATTGGAGGAGTATCTAATGAACTTACTTTGGTATCAATAGCATCAACTTTGGTTATAATAGAACTTGCCTTAGTATCAACACCACCAACGGCTTCACCAACACTATGAACATTATGGCCACCAACTGAATACCTCTTTACAACCTGACCATCTCCTTCTGATTTGTGAATAATTACTTTCCACTCACCTTGCTGATCTGGAGTAAACTCACCTCGATATTCTCCAGTATTTCCTATCTCTACAAGTGATACATCAGGAAAATTTGAATCCTTGGTATTGCTAGGTAGAAATATCTCTGCTATAATATCAGTCAAACCAGACTCTGCACTTGGAGCTTGATATACTATTTCAATTACTTCATTTACTTTAAAAACTTTTTCTGCCATTTTATTTCTCTCCTACTTATGTTATTTTACTTCCTGGTAACTTAGCAATTAGTTTATCAACTTTCTCTTCTATTTGGTCCAACCGTTCGAATACTCTCTTAAGGCCTCCCTCTTGCCCTCTCACAAAATTTCCTTTTTCATCAACAAGAAGCTCATTTGGTTCTGACTTTACTACTACTTCTTGATTAGTTTCACTAGTCACTTCGAGAACACCAATTAAAGCTTCAAACTTTAGTACTCACCTATAGTTTCTAGCTTATCTTCTATAGCAGATATTATCTGCTCATTAGTTCTTTCTGGCAAGCTATGTTGTGCACGAAGAAGATTTATCTCATCTTTTATAACTAAAACAATAGCTTCCACAACTTTTGGACCAAATCTATCATCAAATGTTTGTCTAGGCATCTACTTCCACCATCCTATTACATTCATGTAAACATACTGATCCCAAACATTTGAAGCAGAATAATGAATTTTGCTGTCATTGCATCTAATTAGCATTTGCTTGTATGCATACTTATCTGCTACTGGACAATGAATTTCATCCCCATCATATGCGGTATTACCATCAACTGGATAAAACCAAATATAATCATTTATATTATTACTTTTAATCTTAATCTTTAGTACAACTAACAGCGCTCCCTCATCAATGATATCAGATAAGTCGAGAACACGAGCACCTCCATCTCTAAAAGCACCAATTATGTATCCATCCCCATCATTATCTGGAAATATATTTGCATCAAGAGTTAAATCTGTATTTGAATTTATAGCAGTTATTTGAGCCCATGTGTTATCAGTTGAGTTTTGAATCCAAGAATTTACCCTAACATAAGAAAAATCTCCCAGAAATCCAGCTCCAGAATCTATTAAATGAAAATCCTGTTGTGAAGTAATATTACCTATCGCACTTTGCTGTGCAAAGTCAATCGTGCCAGCAGGAATGCTTCTAGGAACAAAAATCTGCTTTTTTGGAATATTTATTAGCTTATCAATAGCGGTGGTTATTAGCATTTGCTTCCCTAATAAATTTTGCTAAACTAGATATTTCACCATCCTCAGAATCCAAAATTGCATCAATCATATCCGAGCGAATAATCTTGTGCCGTTCACTCTTTAGAAGGAGAAGTTTCCTACTCAGTTCAATTAGAGCTTTTTGTGCTTCTGATTTTTTCATCATCTCACTGCATATTTCCTATGCCATCCCATCTCTTGCTTGGAGGCGTCCATTACTGCTTCTACTGAATTAAAAACATTAGTTTTGTATCGAGCATAGTCATATCCTTGAGGATCTACTCCAATAAACCTCTCTCCATCTGTAACCACAAGGGTTATATTTCCTTCTCCCTCAAATTCTGCTAAATCAGGATGAATTTCACTAAGTGAAACAAGTGTATCAGCTAAAACATCAAAATCTCCATCCTCTATTTCTATTGGGCCAATCATTTTTCCACCAATATCTCCTTGCTCCTCTATTTTAGATTCCTTTCTTGGATGATGAATTCCAACAGATAAATTATCAACATCATAACCAAGCTTTTGAATAGCATTTGAAATCCAGGTTGAGACATTACTTGGGCTTTCAATACCTTCAACTTTGATGTCAAATTCTACATGAAAGGATTGGAGTCTCTCGTTGGCTTTGTCTTCCTCTACAGCATCAATATTCTTGTTCTCATCCTTCTCGATAGCTTCAAAGTCCTTTAGATTACTTTCAAATATAGAATCATTTCCGACATACATTATTTTCCCTTTCTAAATACTATTTAGCTAGTTCATCAAGTTGATTGTTAATCTCATCTACTTTTTCATCTGCCATAGCTCTTATTTCAGGATCATCATCCTGTGAACCAATAAGATCCCAGGCATCTCTAAGCTGCTCAAGAGTAGCTTTATTATGTTCGTTTACTTCTTTATTTTCAGAAGCCTTTCTCTCAATATACTTATTGTAAATCTCTTCAACATCTTCATCCTCAGCAGATCCAACAAAATCCATAACAACTTTCTTCATTGCATCTGAAGACAAAACTTCTTCTTCCTCATTTACTTTAGATTTCTTTGCCACTTTGGATATATCATCACCAGCATTCTTTGGTTTTAATTCTTTTGGCTTCTCATCTTTTTGAGCTCTGTTTTCTTTTACACTCTCCTCACTTGCTTTTGACTCCTCCATTTCATCATCTTCATCACCATTCGATGTGTCTACAACAAAAGTATCTCCATCTGCAGTAACTTGAAATACTCCATTCTGCTCCTCGAACTCAAGTTTTGTTCGCACATCTATAACTTTCCCCATCCCACCTGCCTCTGCTTCACCAACTTTCCAAAGAGATTCAGGAACAATACCAAGCACTCCAGCATCAACTCCATAATCTCTTCCATCAGTTCCCCTGTATACTCCATCTCCATAAGCTGTTCCAGCAACTACAAAAGTTCCTTTGGATGTTTCGTGTACTCCATCTTGATATCCTACTTCGTGCCAGTTGGGATCATCTTCCTTACCCCATTCTTTATGATATACATCATCATCCATCACATAGCAAACATCACCAAAGTAATATTTTCCAGGGCCAAATGCTGCAGAAATCTCAGCCTCATTAATCTGTTTTGCTTCCTCTACAGATTCTGAAGATTTTCTAACCAGATTATCCTCTGGTTTTTCTTCTTGTGCATCCTCTTTGACTTCCTCATCTACATTCTTGTTTGGATCACTTTCGATCTTACCAAATTCATTTATGATATCTTCAAATATTTGATCGTTTCCTGTGGACATTTCTCACTCCTTATTGCAAAATATTATAACTTATTTCACTTAGTTTTTCTAAAATGTTAGGCACCAAAACTTTATACTCATTATTTCCCTTTTCAACTTCTATAATTACATGAGTCAGAAGACTTGAAAGACCTTTAGCAGTGAGCAAATCATTTTCGTTCTTACCCTCTTGTATTTTCTTCAATGTCTTATGAACACTCTTTCCTTTAAGCTTATTAACCAGATTTTCTAGAAGTTGAACATTGTTAGGAAGCTTTTCTAACATCTTTTCACATAAATCAAATTGGCCTCTTTCAAACAAACTTCTAGCAGTGTCAACTATTTCTATATACTCTTTCTTGGTAAAGTATTTAGAAGCTTCGTTTAATCTACTTAGAAGTTTATAAGCATTCATATAAAAACCTATTGTGCGTGCTTTGTGAGTCTCCATATAATGTAGATAAAAGCACCAGTATCAACAATCAACTTAACTGCTAACCACGTGATTATTGCAAAATCCATCTTTACTACCTTCTGTACTAATTTCTTCTCCAGCATTGTTCATCTTTCTCTTAAATCCACAATGAATGCAAACGTCATATAAGAAGTCATCTCCAACGCTGACATTTCTCTCTATAATATTGCCGCAAGTAGGGCAGATATCCTTATCATCCAAAATCATTCTCATTTTAGTTTCTCTCTTCCATAATATCATTCTTATCTTTAACAACTTCCACAGATTCCAATTCTACTATCTCGACCTTTTCGCTTGAATTTAGAAATTGAATTTTTCCCGAATTCAAACATACAACAGGAATTTTACCATTTGGAATAAACGCTTTGGTTGGCTTTGGATTTTCTCCAATAGGTGAAACTGGTAAAACTTGTACTCCATCCATATCTACCTTCATGAATACAAAACTACTCTCTGGTATCTTAAACGTAGTTTTAACTTCAAGTTCACTAAGCTTTCCTTCCTGTCTCTCTTTAAGACGAATGTTCATCTCTCATTCCTCTCTAATTTTTTTGGTTCACTCAAAAACATCCAATGTGTTACTCTATCATAAATCCAAGGTGATTGTGCTCCTTGTGAAGATTGAAGCCAATCAGCAAAAACTCTTTGCCTTCTATCATTTGGATTTTTAATGTATCTTGCTATAGCATGAGAAGAAAAGTAATTTCCTTTCTCACCATATCCCTGCTCAAAAACCAAAACAACTTGGCCAAGTTGTGGCTTCTTCTTTTTTACATCATACCATATTTTCATTAACTTATGAATCTCTTCTTGATGAGTAGCTGCAAAGCATACTACCTATCTTTACTTTCATCTCTGCCTCTCACTACCTCCAGAGCAATACATTCCAGTCCAAATGTCCCTCTCACCTGAAAGAAGAGATTGTTGGCGGGCTCCAAAGCCCCACATCTTCCAATGATGATTGCTTGGATGGCCCCACCACTCAAAACTCTTTCTGTAATACCATCGCCTTATCCAATGAGGTTGAGGTATAAAATGATATAACCATTTTGCACTTATAGGAATCCTGAACCTTTTCTTAACTGTTCCCACTCTCCACTTTCTTCTCATCTTCAAATACCTTTAATAGCTTATCTATTAACTCTTCCTGATGTTTAGAAAAATGCCATCGAACATCTTTGTTCTTTTCAAACCACTGCCTAGCAGTATTTGTTTTAAGTTCTTCCGCCATTGCCTGCCAGTCGGCCACCATCTCTGCAATAGCTAAATCAGACATTCTAGAAGCATCTATGCATTCATCTGACTTATCTCTATCATCTTTGTTCGCTTTAGATTTATCCTCTAGCCAATATTCAGGATGATGGCTATTAGTAGTTATATGATGAAGAGTAGCTTGATTCTCTTTTTCTTTATCTAACTTCCCAGGTGTTTGATAACCTTTATCATGGTAAGGATCAAACTCACTCTTTTCCTTTTCTATCTTATGCCTCCACGTTATTTCTATGTAGGGTGTTAACTCTGGATCATGAAATTTGCTTTCATCATGAGTCTCTACTTGTTTAAGAAGTTCAAAAAATTCAGGATAAGCTTCTACTATTTTAGCTGCAGCGTTTTGAACGAACTTAATGTGTTTATTAGTTCTATCTAGAAAGTATTCTTCTTTTTCAACCTGCTCCGGAACATTATTCATTTCTTCAAATAGCTTTGTAAACATAACATTACTCCTCTTTCTTCAAAAACCCTTGAGTCTCTCGAATGATATCATCAGGATTGTACTCCACAAACATAACTTCAATCATCTTTGAATCTTCTAAAGCTTCAAACTGATGCTTTAATGGAGCTGGTACTAATATTGAATTTCCAGGTTGCAGCACTGTTTCATTAAGCTCTGTTTTTATTAAAACCTTTCCTGATACCAAGTAAAATGTATTATTCTTGTGCCTATGAAAATGCCAGGAACAAATGCCTCCTTTGATAAGATCAAGAAAGTTAACACTAACAGAGCTATTCTTAAATATCTCTGTATTTCTTCCCCAACATTTTGGCCATTGTTCAGACATGATTACTCAAAACAGCAATAACATTTCCTTCACAATCAAGAACGTTTACTATCATATTACAGGTTACTTTAGTCCTCATAATCTTAAAATCTGGATCAATCTTTGGTCTTCCTGGAAGAATAACTTTGCCATTTTGGTCTTTAATAGAATTATCTAAATCTGTACACTCAATAAATTCTATCCAACCTTCCTCTACATTACAACTATCTGCTGTTAGAAGATTCCTATCAACACTGCAGTTTACTATTTCAAACATATGACCTAATACATGAACACCCTTGTATAATCCTATAAGATTTTCACTTCTATAATCCCAAGTTACTTTTCTTAAATCTTCTAAAGTAAGTTCTTTTAACTCTTCCATTATTCTCTATCCCTTATTATCTTCCCAGGCAGTTCTGCTATAGCCTTAGCAATCTTCTGACCCACCTGCTAACTCCTCATCTATGTGCACTTCCTCTGGTTTTGTTAGGCCTGCCTCACTAATATTCTCTACTGGAGGAGGCGTGGGAAGTTTTGGCTCTTCTGATTTCTTTATTATATAATATTCCACTAAGCCAACACCAAGTGAGGTATCTGTAAACACTAATCTATATTTTCCACTTAATGAAATATGTCCTGAAGCACCTTTCCCTCTAACTTGACCATCTGAACTACCACGTCCAAGCTCTATCCCTCCCCTGGTTCTAACAATAATATTTTCTCTATCAATTAGCTCAAAACCTAATGATACAGGAAGGTCTCCTTGGCTCGCTCCAATAGTATCATCTACATTTACACTAGCTGTACAATGTCTTGGATGATATACTGGCTCCGGCAGTTTAGCTTTTCTATCTACTCTACTTTCTAATGAAGCAGGTTTATGAGCTTCTACTACCCTACTACTTCCTTCTACAACCGGTTGAACTTGGCTACCGAGTCTTTGTATCGGTTTGCCTATAGCTTCTTCGTAGGCTGCAAGGACTTCTTCAGCTTCCTCAATAGCATTTTCTCCAGGTCGTCCTTCAAAGTCCTTTTGACTTACCCGTATCTCCTCACAAATATCCTTCAAAGTCTGATAAAGAAGTTTTTCCCAGCCACCAGATGATGCTATTAACTTTTCAATGAACTTATTTAATCTCTTACCCATAGCTTTCTCTCCTAACTTTTCACACGAAGCAAAGCCCTCAAGTATTTGATCTGCTTTTCAACTTCAGAAAGCAACTTTTTTCTATTTGCTCGGTATTCCTTTTCTGGGTAGCTTTGCCAGTTCTCTCTTATAGTTCTTTTTCATAGCCAAAGAATTGGCTAATTCTTCTTTTAGTAATCTCCTTATAATTTCCATTCATTGCAATTCCTCCCCTACTCCAGCCCTCAGGGATTCATCTTTTTCTGCCATTAGTGTACTGGATGCAGTCATAATATACTTTTTACAGTATTCTTTTCTTATACTACTACTTCCTTCTTAACTTTAGCCACGGCTACCTGAGTACTAGTACCTTGAGCTTTGTTAAGCATTGTCTTCATATCATTAATAACATCTGGTGTTTTATCTCTATATGTATTTATAAAAGCCTGCACACCTTTAACCACTTCAATAAACTGCTTGTTCTTTTCTGACAATTCTCCAGTAGTTTTCCCTGTAGCCTGAGCAACCAGCTGCTCCATCTCTTGAGATGTAACATCTCCTGGCCTCTTACGCATTAAACCAATAAATCCTGTAAGAGAACCAAATCCTGCCAAGCTCAAACCCAAAGATAGCAATCCTTCATCTCCGAATAATACTTCCTCTCTTTCTTTAGCCATCTGGTGGTTATAAGCAGTAACATCCTTATGTATGCTATACTCCAAGTTATCCTTTTGAATTAATTGCTCAAGATCTAGTTGTATAACATCATGAGCTGAATCCACATTTCTTTCAAGTTTCTCAGCCTTGATTAAATTAGCCCAGCCCTTGTAATCATTTGGCTCTGCCACTTCTGCTTTTATGGTATAATCTACAGCCCTACTGTCAAGCTCTGCTGGTGTAAGCCATCTTGATGCAGCCACACATCCTACTCCTGCAAACAATAACAACAAGCTAAATAAAACCATAATAGTTTGTGTACTCTTACTCATCTTACTTTCCTTTCAAAAATAAATTCTCTTTCTTACTTTCACATACACTATTCCAACTTCATAAAATTATTTCGAAGTTCTTCAAGCGATATATCATTTGATTCATACGGTGATAAAAAAAGATTCCTAATTAGCTCTTCAAGCCTTCTCTCAGTATCATACAAATCATATTCCAAGTTTCTTACTGCATCTTCAAGATTATTTAACCTTTCATTGGCTTCAACAATTTCTACTTCCTGCAAAGCAAATACCATCCGAACACTTTTTATAATACTCTTACATACATTAGAAGGAACACAATAAGTAATCCCAGCATAACTTCCAGGCCCATATAGTCCTACAACAATTCCAACAACTTCACCTTTTGTATTAAGTACTGGTCCTCCAGAGTTTCCTGGATTAGCCGCTACATCAGTCTGAAAGAGCATTCCCCATCCACTTGGTGCACCAATCTCTTTACTATAATCCCGATGATATGCAGATAAAATACCAAGAGTAACAGAATTAAAATGACCCTGCCCCCAAGGACTTCCAATTGCAAATAGTCTACATCCCAATTTTAATGTATCAGAATCTCCAAATTCTGCAGCAGGCAAATTAGCTTCATTCACTTTCAAATATCCAACATCATACTCTCTACTAACGCAAGCCTTTTTAGTTACAAACTTCCTACCATCTGACAGCGTAACAGTAAACTTCCCGGGATACTGAGCCACATGTCTGGCTGTAAGAATAAGACCATCTTCAGATATGATCACTCCTGAGCCTTGCCAAGTTCTCCCTCCATATTCATCTTCTTCATATTGTATATGCACAACAGAAGGCATAACTCTTTCAATCATACTTTCAACATTGTGCATCTTAACAAAATAATCCGTAAGTACACAAACAGTTCCAACAACAATTACCATGAGAATCCCAAGTAGCATATGCTTTAGTTTACTCATCTTCATTCCTTTCCTTCTTACACTCCTGTTCATAGCCACAGCTTAAACATGTTTGATAAAGTTTACCATTTTTGAACATCATGTTCAAATATCCAGCACAAACTGGACAAGTAGTTTCTTCTCTAACTTTCTGGTAGAATAGTATGCTATTCATCTTCAACTTCCATTGGAGGAGCGCTAAAACGAATATGAATTACCTCTGGCACTTCTGCATTGCGAAACATTGTTATAGCAGAACCTCCTTTGTTAAGAAGCCTGAAAACTTCTGAGCCACCTTCTTCTTTCCAACCTTCTTTCTTCAATCCATTAACTATATCCTCAAATAACTTATGGTCATAATCCTTTAGTGTAGCCATCCGTTGTTTAATATATTCAGAATAAGTTTTATTTTCCTCACTCACCATATCTATCTATAGCTTTCTGTGAAGTTGGTAGTAAGCATAGTCCAGATTCAAGTAGTCTTGAATGATAACTTTCAAAAAGTTCTTTAGTGCAGTCTCCTTTGTATAATATTCCTATACCTTCTTCAAGTAGATTTAAATGTTCTCTTGTTAATACTTCAGCAAAGTTATAGGCAAAAACATCTCTGATGGTAGACACATGCCAGGATAAATACTTATCACATTTAACTACTTTTCCTTCTAAATCAGATAACAAATTCTCAAGAACATCACACCAGATATTCCTCATCGAGATGTTATCAAAACTATCTCTAAGTAAATTAAAAATAACTTTTATGTTTGGAGATATTTCTAATTCCATACTTCTCAAGCCTTTTTGTTCTCTGGAACCAAAGGTTTCCTCTTTATCTCCCTCTCGCCTTTTTTAACAACATACAAAATATGATTGGCGAAGTTTTTAGCAATAGAAGCTTTCATTACAACCATATCTGGATGAGGAGTACCTTTCCTGAAAACATGCCAAGCAATTTTTAATCTCCACCACCAAGACCATTTACCTTTTGTGGAATGCCCATATTCCCAATAGGATAATAGAATATAAGGAGATCCCTCACAATCTCTAAGCTCTTTATCTTCTTCTATCATAACTTCATTCTCAGATATATCTTCAGTATCATACAGTTTAGTAACTATTATACCTTCACCCATGCAGTCACATGGAAATACTTTTGTTGGTTTTTCAATCATACAGTCTTACCTCTTCAATAAAATTCTCCATGATTAGTGGCTCATGGAATAAGAGGCCAAATCCTTCTGTTAACAACATCACATTTCTTTCCTTTCCTGCTCCATCTGTGATGATTCATTATTAGTTATCGCCTGCAATCCTTTCAGTGCACAAACTAATGCTCCATCCGATCTATTATGTATAAAACCAAACTTCTTCCCTTGATAGACTACTTCATAAATGGCTGAGTTCAATTCTTCAGGTCTATCAATACATAAATCAGTTACATTAACTATGTTTACATAGTCGACTAGGCAACCATTAACTTCTAGCTTTATTTGTAGCATTCTTCTTTCTTCTCTTCTTTTTCTACTCAATCCTTTTTACCACATTTAATAGTAGGCATATACCAATCTCTACTACTTGGAAAGTGTTGGCCAGGTTCATTTTTAGGCCCAAAAAAGCTCATATCCACTCCCATCAATAAAATTTTCTTTCTCTCCACTCATCTAGTATCATATCCTGTTAATCTTAACATTGTTAGTACTCCAAACAATCCTGCTACAAGCAATACTAACCTTAGAATTCTCATAGATGCTGAAGTTGGTTTATATATCCATTTCCAAATGAAAACCCAATATACTGCTATAAGAGCTAAACGAAATAGAAAAAATACTGCATCAATCATAAAGATGCTTTCTTATTGTTCTCATTTTCATAACCAATTTCATTTATATTGCCAATGTTAATTGGTTCTACAACTATTTCATTCTCATCATCAGGTTTTACTAACTCCCATGTTCCTTCACTAACTTCTATTGGTCCCGATGTACTTATTTCAAAACAAAGATTTCTTCCATTATCAAAGTTGAGTGATATAGATTTATAACCTTTTTTGGTAGCAGGGATAACATAAATTCTCTCAAGTTTTGCTCCTATGCATTCATGCATTACTTTCTCCTGTAAGATTTCAAAATAGTCTTTCAGCACAGGATTGCATAGCTCTGGATGCTTCTCCCTGAGCCAACAAATAAGAGCTCCACCAACAATTTTCATCCAAGGCACAGGAGTTCCTGCATTCTCAAACTGATCAAAATAAGCATCATATCGTTTTCTTGTTCTGTCTTCCTGACCCTCTTTTGTTCTCTTAAGCCAAGTATTTCCCCACCTTAAGTGGTCATTCTCAAGTTGTCTTCTCAAATCTTCAACAAACTCGTCCAAGAAATCTGTTACTCTTATTTCTCTAGTCTCCGGCATTGGGATATCCTGATCAGTTTCTGGTAAGTTATTTTCTTCATTCATCTCTTTCTCTCCTACCTAGTTTCTCAACTTCTTTCTCATCTCTTTTATCTTTGTAAACAAGCATAACAACACATAAACATCCAATAATAGTAGCCCATAATCCGTCTTTATAAAATTCACATCCTCCTGTCAAGAGTTTCTTCAGGGGTATCAGGAGCACGATCTATTAGTTCGCCTATTAAGTTCTTATGCATAATTTGTTGAAACTTTATAAATTCATCTTCTAATTTCTTATCTATTAACTTATGTCTTCTAATCAACCGATGAAGCCTTATCTTTTGTTTCTCTGTCATCTTCTCTCAGCTCAAAAAGAATAGAAGCGTCCCTACGATAAGACTGCCTATCGCTGAAAACAAAGTAAATCATGATTGGTACACTTTTTTGCCATTTTCTTATTTATCCTTCTCAAATAATACTAACTGCTTTCCGGTCTCTATATCCTCATCAAAATCACCTTCAATCACTTCAGCAGTCCCAAACTTGGATTGCCATATTCCACCACTACGCTCAACACCAAGCCAGCCACCTCTTATACTTGCTTTCTTCTTAGCAGCTTCATTTACCGTACCATCTTTATTATAGATTGACGTAGGAACATAAGACATTAAATCCGTATCATACAAAACTGGAACTGGATATATTCTTTCCCTGCCATTTTTACCTATGGCTTTCTCGAGAATAGCTTTAATCTTTGCTTCATGTTCCAATCTATCTTTTCTCCTCTTACACTCAGGAATGGCTTCACTTGACACTATGAATTCTTTAAGATCAAAATCTTCCAGCTTCAAAATCTTCTCGTTTAGGTAGTTAAATATCTCTATCTTATCTACTTTTCTGTTATCATCTTCTGCAACTTTATCCACAACATCCATCATTGAAGCTACAACATCCATTCCCGTTCGAAGAGATTCTTTTAAAGATTCCTCCTCTGCTGTACTCATCTCCGCCATTTGTACATCAAAAAGGCTTGGATCTGGATCCATATTCATGTATGCTAAATGTATCTGGCAGATGCGTTTTATACCAACTCTAACAGTTCTCTGCAGCTTACGAGCTATTCTGGCAAAGTTTATATCTAACTTCTCTATAGCCTGACTGCCAAGTGGTCCTGTTGCCTCCCTAAGATAAGCTCCAAGCAACTGCAATGGCACTCTTAAAGCTGCAGCTAACTGCTGTCTAAGGTCTTCAATATCTCGTATCCATCGAATATCTGCTTCTCCACCTATCTTATCATAAACGAGATCACCCACATCATCCCATACAGGAAGGAATAAATCCTCTATAACTGCCATAGGATTTTCTTTTGACTCAAAATTCGCTTCTGAATCACGTGTATTTAGTGCTCGTGCTTCTCTAAGTACTCTAGAATACTGATCTATCAACTCGCCTACAGCCTCCATATTGCTGCCAGATACCTTTAATTTCCAAATGTATCTAATCAACCCTCTACTCAATCTGGCTAGCAGCAAACTATCTTCTGCCAAACGTAACTTTCTATAAGAGGGAAGTGCATTAAGTAGCAAAGATGTTCCATATTTTGTAGTTACCTGCTTTATATCCATCCCTGTTAACAAATGCATTGATCTAAACTCGGAATATAGTGGATCTCCAAACCTTGGTCTTTTCTTCTTTCCACCCAGTAATCTAAAATGTACGTATTCCCACGGAGCCAGTAATTTCTGCCTATCACTAACTTGACCCAGTGGTGTTTTGTAAAACCCTACTAAAACTCCCTCATGGTCTACTCTGCTTATGTTTAATGGGTGTTCATCATCTTTTATAGATATTATGCCTTCACCCGGGATTCCATTAATCTGAACAAACATATCTCCATAAGTACCGGCTGTGTAGGCCCAATCGAATATTCTTTCCTCAATCCCTATTCTATCCAGGAGCTTTGTAAGTTCTCTTTGGTAGGTAGAGCTTTCAGATGTAATCCATACTGTTGCATTGTGAAGTGGGCTAAACACAGATGTTGCATTTCCATAAAGTTCAGCAGCAGATCCTACGAGAGGATGTTCAAGAGCCCTTTCCACTTGATGATACAAACTCATGCGATCATATTGTATTTGTATATCTTTTAGGAGGTCTCTTCTAACCTGCTGTGAAGTAAGCCCTATTCGTTGAAGTAGCTTTTTATCTTCTGGTGTTAAATGCTTCATCTGTGATACTTCTGCAGGAAGCATTTTTACTTTATTGTATAAATTATTGAGTTGATTGAAAGGATTTGACATGCTAGCTTGTACTTTCCTTCTTACAGACTACAAATTTGGTTTGATAGTAAAATGAACACCAATTTACATAGGATAAAACTATAGAATCAGTATTCAAACATATCCCTCTTTACATATACTATAATAGTGTCTAACTTCCTATTCTGCCCGAAAAATATGAAAAACTTGAATTCTCTTCCATCATGACTCTTTTCTTTAGATTCACTACCATAAGCAATATTTATCTACTGGTTATTTTCATAATTACCATGCTGCCTTCAATAGTAAACTGACGTTCACAGTCCAAACATATGCAGTCATACTTAATATAATATTTCTTTATGTCACAACCTTCATTGAGCACATCGAAGTTAGCTGATCCACATTTTGGGCATTTGGCTTCAATGATATCCATAACTTCTTCACCATTCAAAGCTCGTCTCAAATCTTCTGAATTTACAATTATCATCCCTTTTTGTACATAATCAGACTTCAAAACTTTAAAGCCAGCAAAGCCGGCGAATGCATTACTATCATTCTGCAATTGCTCAAGTTTGGCCCTTTGCTCTTTAATCAAATTTGTAGCATCAATGATACATTGTTTTTCATCATTTGAACACATTGCAAGTTCTGTACTATCAAGATATATTTGTTTTATAAAATCAGATATATACTTTTCCATAGTTTAGATCCTATAATGTGAAGCCCCGCTTCCTATCAATCCATTTATCTCCAATGAGAACATCTAAATCTTTTATGAAAAATAAATCAGATCCAAAATGTTCTCCATATCCAACAACCTCACCAATAGCATTAGTATTAAAACTATTTGAAGTGAAAGATTGATTTGGATTATTTTTCATCCTTACCTTCATACTGTTTACTCCTTCATTAACTCCTTAAGTTCTTCAAACCTTTTATTTAGGAATATCTTTAAACCCACATGATGTCTTTTTATACTCTCTGCATCACAACAAAGAATAAACAACTCTGTAGCAATTACTAACAATAATATTGTTGCAGCCATCACTCTATCCTTTCTGGACAATCTTCTTTACTTATATCACAAAAACTGCATTCATTATGACTAGGAGTTTTCCTACAAGGTTCATCACCACTAATCCTCTTTATCAAATCCCAAACTACTTCTTTCAAATCATTATCTATATCTGTGCTGAGAATAGGAACCTCACTATCCTTATATGCAACATAACCATCAAAAATGGTATCTTTGTATTTCTTAATACACTTAGGAAGGATTAACATATATAGCATAACCTGAACCTGATCACTATTTCTAGGCTGGCCAGTTTTACAATCTTCTATAATAGAATTAAGCTGCTCCTTTGAAGCTACTATATCTACCTTACCAGAAACTGTAGCTCCTCCCGGAAGAGTTAACCGAAAGCTATTCTGGTCTTCAATTGTTACTTCATAACCCTTTTTCTCGAGCTCGTCTCTACGCTTGTGTAGAAGTTGATTGTGTTGTATTGTCCACTTAGTCAAATTAAAGTCAGTTGGCTTCTTATCATACTTATAGTGAGCTTTGAACCAAGATTGGAATTCACACTGCTGCTCACCGGCTATTAGTTTTGACAACCAAGTTACCCAAATGTAAACACTATTCCTCTTTTGTTTCATTGCTATCCCCTCCAAAATTGAGATTTTCTATTTCTCCAGCAAGTTTCGTTAAAGCCTTTTTAATTTCAGTATACTGAGAATCAATAATCCAAAGACAAAGCTCCAGGTATGGTAAAAGCTTTAAATGCTTCTCCACGTTTGCCTTTTGGAAGAGCTCTATCCTCTTTTTGCAGTCTTCACAAGTTACTACCCTAATATCACAAGTTGTTGGATCTCCTTCAGCATATATGCGACAAGCTGTCAAATTATTGAACGTATTTACTACAAGGTGAATTGGTTTTGATTTTTTCTTTGCTTTCTTCTTCATAATAGGCATTTTTCATTCTTATGCTTCTCATTTAATTGATTTACAAAATCCACTATATCATTTAAGCAACCACTGCTAAAAACTGTTTCACCTTCAGGAAAGAAACAATACCGTCTCCATTTTCCAAACCACTTTACTACTCCAAGAATATCTTTACTACTATTGCTATAGCAAAACCAAGTTTGAGTTTTATTCAATTGAGTTTTAGGCCACACTTCAAAATGAAAATATTTATACTCTGTTTTCATTATTATTCATTCCTTACTTCTGCTTTAATAGCTTCCTCAAGCTCATAACTGTCAATCCTTCTTAAACTAATTTCTTCTAGTACCCATTCCAAAGCTGCCATCCAGACTTCTTTATCAGCTAACATTGCTAAAGTCTCGCCTCTCGCGGATTGGCAAATATGCTGTGGGTATTCAGGTGCTCTGTGTTCAAACCACCATTTTTCAAATGATTTCATCTTTCTTTTCCTTTTTCTCTTTTAGTATATAATATATCAACATCGATATATATAAAGTATTCATAGCAACAATTCCTATGCCTCCAGTAAAACTACACCACTGATTTAAAGATGGATAATAGTAAAGATTCCATACTCCCCAAGATGCAAAAAAAGCAATAGCCGTAAGACTAACTCCTCTTACTTTTTTCTGGCGGAACAATCGATAGCAATGAAAAAAGATAAACACTCCTCCAAGTAATTCATATGCTCCATTAACAAAATCCTGCCACATCACTTACCTTCCATTTCTTTTTTAATCTCCTCTGCTATGCAAATAATTAAATCTTTTTCTTCTTCTCTAGAAGGAATATCTTCTTCATCAAGAATAAAAGTTTTTACAAATCGCTCTAAACCAGTTCTTAAGATTCTCATCTCACTTCATCCTCACATCTTACTCTATCTGTTTTAATACGATAACTATTTCTAAAAAGAATTTTGCCAATTGTCGCTCTAAAGATTCTACACTTCTTCCCATAACGTTTGAGCATGTATTTCTTAAGACGATTAGCATTTGATAAGTTTGCAGCTAACCATATTCCTCCATCATTAGAATTTCCTTCCTTCACTGTTGGTGACTTAACCCATTTTTTCAAAGGAAATGTTAAGATTGTAGGATTATTTCTCAATCCTAAACTTTTCCTATCTGATGTAGTTACCTTGAAGAATTCCATTCTTGCAATCATAATCTCCTCTTACGCAGCAGTACTAGTAATCCCAAACCCAATGCAGTTATAGTAGCAGGCTCCGGAACATTGTAAGACTCAAACATGCAATCAGAAGCAGGCATATCATACCAACTACTTCCGGCATTGCTCGAACCTAAAGCTATGCCTCCAATGTATGTTGGTGATGTACTATCTGCTCTCCAGTAAACTATATTTGATGAGTTACCCTCTACTCTGACCACAATCGAATATTTTGTATTCTCAGATAAGCTATATGGTGAGTCAAAAATTATTTCTCTCCATTCTCCTCCAGTGTCAGTAGTAAGAGTAGTTCCAACTAACGTTCCATTACACAAATCATCACCGATTGGTCTTCCATTCCCATCTGTTTCTTTAATACTTGCTGTAAGTGTACCTGGATTGCCAGTTTTGTATAATTTTAGGTTTACACTAAATACATCATACGAAAACTCAGGAATAAAGCTTTGTGCTTTCCAGCTATTACCATATGTTGAATGAGCAGCATCATCTCCAGTATTATAAAAATCACAGAGTGTAGCTTTACAAACTTGAGACAATAACAAAACAATTAGCAAAATAAGTAAGCGCTTCATTTTTTACCTCCTCTTTCTCACAAAAATTAAACTTGCTAAACCAAAAATAACTATTGAAGTTGGCTCTGGAACAAAGTGTACAACAGTAACTGCATAATGTTGAAGAGAGTCATCACCATGAGGATATGCACCTCCCCAAGTCATTGTACCTGGATTTTGTCCGTGAGGATCCCAAGTATCAAAAACATTAATAATATCTGTACCATTAACATATCCATAACCAAGCATAGAATGACCTTCAACTCCAATCATCACAGGATGCCCAGCATTTATTTCTGCTTGATACTCCGCTAAAGTAAATCCATCTGGATTACCATTATATCCACTAATATACTGGTTATAAATAAGTTCAATAGCATAACCTGAATCCTCTACAAATTCCTTAATTCCATACATACCACTCATATTGTAATAATCAAACCCTAATGATTCAAGATCACTACTATATAATGGTTGATTATTATTGTAGTTAAAAAAAGTAGTACCTCCATTTGTATTACCTCCAAATGTGGTGCTAAGATTATCTTGACTAGTTCCCATAAAATCAGCCAAACAATCAAAACTACGCCCTGTTGGAGTATCATCTCCAGAACCCATATATCCATTAACATAAAAATCATTAACATGATTCACACTAGCAATTGCATATTGAGCCAGATGATTCCATGATCCAAAAGTAGAAGGATATGTATCTAACTCTGCTATGCCTCCCTTCACAAGATTACTATAACCATTACGATCATAGTAACCCATCATCATACCTGCTGATGTAGGAGAGCAACCATACCACCAATCATAATTGGGAGTTTGCAATAACTGACCACTAACTTGATGAGCATTAATATTTCCTTCCGGACCTATACCTTCAAAAGTTATATCAGAAGATGGAGAATCTGCCCACGTGATTGCTCCAAACATAAGGAAGAAAACAATAATTGTGATAAATACTTTTCTTACTCTCATTTCTTTTCTTCTCCTTTCATAATTAAAAAAGTTTAGCTTTAACATCTTTTTGAAATCTCTTCAACCTCTCAACCGAGTTATTATAGTATTCTTCATTTTTCTCAACACAAATATATCTTCGCTTGTATTTCTCGCAGGCAAGTGCAGTAACACCTGAACCTGAAAACGGGTCTAATACAACATCTCCTTCATTGCTAGAAAGAAGAACGAGCCTCTCAATCAACAATAATGGTTTCTGAGCTGGATGAATTTGCCTGTCCTCTTTGCTACTCCAAAAAGGAGAAGTATATGGCCAAACATTTCCAAGACCCGTCCATCTAACTCTCTTACCATTTTCATCTACAAACCAACCTCTAGGTTTTCCATCTTTTACATATGGGCAAATTACCTCTCGCAAAACTTTTAAACTATTCCAAGTAAATTTTTTAGATTTAGTAATATGAAATATATCTTCTCTTTGGGATTTCAAATGCTTTGAGCTACCTCTTCCCTTAGCTCTAACCCACACAACCCAATTTTCTAAATGAACATTTCCATACTTTCGCAGTATAGGAACAAATTCAATTATGTTCTCAAATCCCATGAAGCTCCACATCGTTCCTGCAGGTTTTAGTATTCTGAAACATTCTGAAATCCATCTTTCACTAAATTCTAAAAACTCTTTTTGATTTTCAAAATGATCCCAAGAACTATATCCTATACCATAAGGAGGATCAACAATAACCAAATCTATAGATTCATTAGCTATTTGTGGAAATATAGAAAAGCAATCAGCATTTTGGATAGTGCTATTCATACTACACTGGCCTAGATTTTAGTATTCTCATCCACTCTCCACAAGTCCATCTATATATGATATCATCAGTTCCATCTTCATTAAATCTCACAATAACAGATTTATCATCTTTTCCATCTTCTGCAAGCATTTCTTTTTCATTTGGAGTAGGGCCATGCCACATACCTATACCTCCATTCCCATCATCCTGACCGATTCCATACATTACTACTAAAGAAGGTTTTCCTACACGCCAATTTTCCTGCTGCATAAAGTTAGTTATAGCCTGCCTAACATCTGATACTCCATCAGATCTATAAGTCTCATGTAGTCGCCACCCTTTACCTGTTGTATTATTTCTGCATACCACTTTACCCGAGTAGACTGATTTGTTAGTTTGTTCTTGTAAAAAATCTAGTAGTTTGGTATCTAAATTAGATTTAGAATTAAGTGTTTCACTTACTTTCTGAGCAGCTCCTCTCCAAAAATTAAGTGTTTCACTTACTTTCTGAGTAACTTCTCTCCAAAATTTCAACATTTTTAATAAAGGAGCACATCTTCGTATAAACTTGGCCTCAGAAATAGAAAGAATATCTCCAATTCCTGCAATCCAATCACCAACACATACTTGCTCTAATTTCTCTGGATCAGATAAAATTACTGGCAAATCAAATATTTTTCGCTGTTCATCTTTACCAGATATATCTCTCTTCTCAAGATCCTCAAACAATTCATCTACTGTATTAAAAGAGTGTAGATCTTCTCCTCTTTCAGATTTTTCGAGTGTCTCAATAGTTTCCTTATTAGGTTCTAGTCCTTCAAATGTATATCCATATTCAACGTAGAATCCAAACTCATCCTCATCCATCATTCGCTGAACCCATTTGTTATAAGCATTGATCGCTTGCTCTATTGTATCTACTTCAAAGATGAAAGTTTCCTCTGGAGGAGTATAGTTGCCAGAGCCATCACAAGCATCACAAGCATCACAGATTTGGTTTTCTCCTCCACCGTTGCAAAATGGGCAAGGCCCATAATCATACTGCCCTTCACAATATGCATCATAGTCTCTGTGATATCCTCGAAGTTTTCCATCCTCTTCTTTTTTAATTACAACTATATTATTAGCGGACATAGATTCCTCCTCGACTTAACAACTCTCATTTTATCCTTTCTCTTTTAAGTGTTTTATAGTTTGCAAATAATAAGTTTCGCAATTTCTGCAATCTTTGCAATAATTACTATCAAGAGATCCACATAATGCAACCAATCGCCCTCCTACTTTCTTCATTGTCTTAAGTGCATAAGCCGTGAATTCTTTAGTGGGACAATAGTAAGAATTGATATGCCTTTTCTTCCATGTGTAGTATGAATCTCTTCCTGCTATACTAAACTTACGTAGAGTCTGTGCATCAATATTCTTCACTACTTTATCTAGAGCATCCTCCTCGTAGTAAGCCATAAATGTTAAAACTACAGGGATACCATGTTTTATTGCCCAGCCTTTTATTCCCTTTTCTATATATCTCAAGTTTGAAGCAGAAACACGAAGTCTAACAAACATTATCCTATCCAAATACTTTTTCTGCTCTTTGGGAAAATCCATACTACTTGGCATTAAAACAGATTCTTCTTCTTTTGCATTAGCAGTAAATACAACAGGCCCAGGAAAATCAAATCTTGGGATTGAAGTATTGAAGAAGAAGTGTTTATATTGTTTAGCAGTTTCAATAACTAAATCACGATGAAGGTTAGAGTCATGCCCACAATTCATCCTAACAATTCCACTTCCAAAATTCTCACTCATCTCCAGTATCTCTTCAGGTGTGGGAACATTTGGTTTATCAATAGGAACATAAAAAGCACCTGGCCTATTGTAAAAGCATTGATTGCAATTCATTGGGCACTTTCCTGTTTGTGGTCGACAATCAAACATACTACTGCCCTCTTGTTTCGGATTCCTAACCATATGTTTACTCCTTTTCAATCATAACTGTTTCTTCTGGAAAAGCTATACTTATGCGAAACTGTTTTAGATTAGCAAGTAGTAGCTTCGCTAATTTAATTGTTTCCTCTTTTAGTATATCAATAGATGTGGGGAATCTTGGATACTGAATAATGCCTATGATTGCTCCTAACTCATTACCATTTTTATAAATATACTTTGTTGGAGTTACGGTTACACACCAGCCTATTCTATCAATATATTCCTGACAAACTTCATATATTTTTTCAATGGGAAAAACTTCTTCAGTGTAGCCCACTCTCAATCCGCAAAAAATTTGTGCCTGCCAAGTTGGAATTGGATTAGCTAAGTTTATTTCCTTCATTATCATATTCCTTTGCCTTTCCTTCTAACTTAGCTATAGCTTCTTCTACGCTACAATCAACTGGAACCATCTTTATTCCAAAATCGAGTGCAGCAGCAGGCTTTCCAATCTTCTCTCCACCTGGACCATCTATCATACCAGGAATAGTTGCAGGAACAACCATGCATACTAAATTTGGATTAATTGGAAGCTCACGAGTTGCACCACCTTCACCAACTACTTTAAACATAACAAATTCAGGTCTCATTTTTTCTCCTTCCTTTCACCAATGATAAATCAGACTCACACATAATAAAAGCTATTGCTGCGATAGCTCCTGCGCTAGTTGGGCTACCATATTCACCATCCCATAAATTTTGAGCAACTCTATTTATATTCTTCAATCTTAGAACAGTTTTGTTTCGCTTTGAATATATATGAGTAGCTGTAACACATCCAATAACAAAACTGAGTAATATTGGTAAAAATATCATTCCTGTCCCTTTCTCAAATAATATGATCAACTTAAATACAGAAAAGGTAGTTCTCTCAAATTCTCTGCACCAGCTGCCTGTGCATGTCCTCCCCCTCCAAGTTTCTTAGCAATCTCGGATACATCTACTTTGCCATTTGATCTCAAAGATAGCTTCCAAAAACCATTGCTAAATACTATGCCAACACATATATCATATTCATTTATCTTATCAGCGAACATCTCACTTCCAACATCATGAAGCATTAAATTCATAACATAGCATTTATATCCCATAAGTTCCGCTTCAAAACTCCACTCATCACGAAACATCTCACACAACTTATCTCGATATCTTAAGCAGATTGCTCCTTTTTGTATAATTTTATCTATAAAAGCTCTGTTGTTGTTAAGCAGCTCGCTCCAGATTAAGTTATCAGGTTGATGAGAATATAACTTCAATCCTTCATTAAAATTAGCAGTCATCTCACCAAACTTCCAAGCCCACTTATCACGATCTGCTATAAGCTTAACAGCCGTTGGCATCTCTATACTTGGATAAAAGTAATTCCAAACCAATTCACATCCGGCAAATTTATTCTCAGGATCACAATGACATTTCACTTCCTTTGGATATTTAGCTATTGCTTCTTTGGCAGATTTGTGATGATCAAATACATGTATGTAAGGAGTGATGTTGCTCATTAATTCCATAACCTCTGGTGAGAAATGGAAATCAACTACATATACAGTTTCATCTGGCATTATTGTAGCTGGAAGAGCATCTTTTTTAACACTAACATAGTCAACTTCAACATATCTTTGTTCTCCTGATTGAGAAAGATCATGCATAGCCTCCATAACAATAGCCGCTGCACATCTACCATCAGCGTCGTTATGATGAAAACAAATCATTTTTTACTTCTCCTTTCTCCAACACTCTGCAATATTAACAGACAATTTATTTACTTTTTCATGATCAGGTTTAACTGGAAGTTTGGAATGAATAAAAGCTTCATCAGCTAAAGCAAACAACCTTTCAGCTTCAGATTTAACTCTTTCCAAAGACCATTCACCAATTTTAATTTCCAAAAGTTCTTGAGCATCATTCCTTAAAACATGAAGTTCTCCATCACTTAGAAATTCTATTCCCTGTCTGAGTATTCTAATAAGATGTGAAGCATTCTTACAATCATATCCATACTTCTCAACAAGTTTCTTTCTCTTCTCTCCCATATAACCTTTGCAAGCTAAATGATGAGTCATTCTGTGCAACTGCCCACGAGCATAGCCAACATAGCTATGATATGCATGCTTACCCACAAACATATCTCTGTTATCAATAAGCATTTGTCCAGCTTCAGTCACTTTCAAATAGTACTGAGGCTCTAACCATAAAAGAGATAAAACATTTGGATTTCCCTTCTCGAGAAGACGAATAACTTTAGTAAGCTCATATAAAACAATATCCCATTCATTCTGCTTGATTTCCATTGTCCCTCTTGAACCAAAAGTTTTCAATCCATAATAGTAATCTATAGGAGGAATGCAAATTCCCATTAAGTCTTTGTCATCAATCGAATTAGGATCTTTATTTGATTTGTATGTTCCGTGAGCTATGGATCCTCTATATCCCAAAAGGATACTCCAATCCTTTACAGACTCTAGACTTAAAATATTTTTTGGAAGCCCCATTAAGCTTCCTTCTCTTTCTTAAGAATTTGAAAAATTATATTTAGAATATCAGAAGCTGTTTCATCATCAAACCGCTCAAACTGAATAATTGGTATTCCCTTTTCCTTTGCTGTTTTAACCTCTTTAGCCATTCCACTGCTAATAAAGCCTTTGGGTGCCCACACCAGAAGGATCTGCTTCTTTGAAACTATTTGACAATCACCATCTAAAATGTCCCATACTGTAATTTTCTTACTATTCCAAAGAATTTGTACTAACTCATCCTGGTCATGTGGGCAATATATATCCAGCATGCTACCAAAGAAATCCCTTATTTGAGCAGCTACTTTCTTACCAGCCTCTATATTTCTACTAATCTCCCTCTTAGTAGCTTTGCTTCCTTTCCTGCCTCTTATCGAGGCTGAAAAATATGCAGTAACTTTAATCATTCTTTCCTCCATAATGTAAATATCTCTTGGCACTACCTCAATTTCTTTAGTCTCTGGATACTTCTTTAAGAGTTCAGTGCCTACCTCATCAACTCTATAAAGATAAGATCCATAGTCCAGCAAATTCGTTTAACTTTATAATTTTCTTCACTTCCCACTTGCTTTCATCTCCTGCACAAATTCTATTAGCAATCCAGCAGTAAAATCATCCAACTTGCTAATGTAAAAAATGGATTTCCCATATTTTTTGGCAGCTTCAATTTCTTTTGCAATACCTCCACCAAGCCACCCGCCTACCTCATAAACTATGTGAAAGTCTTTCCTTTCCAAAATTTTACAGTCTATTTCAAGAATCTGGTCCTCAGTAAGATATTTATCTCTATAAGTAATGTGAACAAAATCTTCATGCTCTGCTGGAACATACAAATCAAGTTCAGGAATAACTTCTCGAATCCATTCAGCTACCTTTATAGCCGCATGGCAATTTTCTGCTACTTCTTCATCAGTAGCGTCCTTTCCTTTCTTTCCTCTAATAGAATGCGAAAAGTAAGCTGTTATACTTCCTGTTTTATTTTTCCAGTCTAAATTCATTTTTTATCTCCAAATTTAATACTCACTTATTCTCTTTCTTGATTTTCCCAAATCATTAAGCAGATGGAGCAACCATTCTTTGGCTTATGCTTCCCTTCGTATTTTGGATGTTTGGGACATTGCTTTGGTACATAGCTTGGCATATCATCAAGTTCTGCAGGTAGCAATCCTCTACGAACCATTTCTTTTGTATGTATGTAAACCATTAAATTCCAAAAGGCTGCTAAAGCATGATTTTCATCTATAAGTCCTTCTTGCTCTTGTCGGAGATGTCTTTTTGCTGAATTTATAATTTCACTAAGAGGTAGTCCTTGCTCCCAATTACGTGGAGGATATCCAGCTTCAACTCCACCTTCACAATGCCTGGCTAGCATATCTTCAGCGATAGGAGAAATAAGTACAGGCATTCCTTTTCCTCTAGCCTGTTGACGCTTTGCTCCAGTAGAAAACTGCCTTTTCTCTGCATTGAGAACTTTGATCTTACTTGTCTGTGTTGTTCTCTCCACTTTAACTTCTTTCTTCTTCGCCATTTCTTTCTTCTCCTTTTTTTCTCAAATTTATTTTTGCCTTTATAAGAGCCATTTCTTTAAGAGCCTCTTGATTACTGACAAATCTATATCTATCTACTATTTTTGCTGATACAAGTTGGTGAACAATAACTGGATCTTCTCCTACCATTGGATCACTAAAAATCTCAAAAAAGAAAACCTTGTCAATTGTATTTTCACCAGTCTTATCCACTTTGCCTATCTGTGATAGCTGTTTTTCAGCACTCATGCTTATAGGAAGAGCAAATCTTCTTCCATCTATCACTATCCCTCCATCAGAGATAGGTTTTATTGTTAAAAAATCTTCTTTGGTTATATATCGTTTAGTATCCATTAGATTTCATCTACTTCTTTCTTCTTTGTCATTCTTCTCCTTAAAGCATTTTCAATAGCAACTCTTTCACCTTTCTTATCACGATGATGTGTTATGGCTTTATCATGACTATATCCATTTGGATATCTGACATTGAGCTTAGCTAAATTAACAAGAATAATTTCCTCAAAGGATGAGTCTAGTATATCCAAAACCACTTGCATGTGATATAGCAAAATAAACAACTTGGCAAGAATTTCTTCCCTACCAAAAGGCTCACCATGATAAAACATGAACTTTTTATATCTATTGAGAAGTTCTCCACTACCACTTGATAAACGCATAAATTCTCGTAGACTTCCAGATACTTGTTCTTCTACCGTACCATCCCAATAAGTATTAGGGATATGAAGATTAAGCTCCAAAACTTCTGTAATAGATGAACCAAGTGTTCCAACTATCATCTGAACGTAGTGAAGCAAATCGGATAGCTCAACTAATGTATCAATTCTATCAAATTCAATAGATTCACTAGATTCAGTAAACTCACAAGAATTTTGATACTTGTTAAGAATCTCACTAGCTTCGCTTGCTATTCCCATAAACCCATGAAGAAGTGCGGGATTAAAACCTTTACAAAATTCCGTTTGCAATAAATTAGCAACCATGTTAGCAAAATCTTTTTCAAGCTTTTTGTCCATCTGCTCCTCCCTTCTTTCTATCTATATATTCTTTCATAGAATTCTCTTTCGTCTTCTTTACTTGATCAGATATGCGTTCCCTTATTTCTTTATCAACTTGGTCTTGAAGAAATCTAGCTGATCTAAGCTTCTTCTTCTGCCCCATATTAAAACTCCTCCCAACCCCTTTTTGCAAATTCATCTTTCATCTTTTTTAGAATCTTTTTTATCTTTCTCGAAATAACTTTTCTAGACTTTCCAATAAATTGAGAGGCTATTTCTTCATAAGACATACCATCAACGAAACGCATAACTATCATTTCAAATTCTTCAAAACTAATAACTTTATCATTTATAAGTTTCCAAAACCTTTCTCTAATAAACTCCATCTCAAGGTTTTTGTAAACCAATGTATCATCTATCAACTTATCTCTATTAGAAAAAGTAAAAGGCTTTTCTCTTGGTTCTTTGTTATCTTTTAATACTTCATTGATAATGTATCTTATTATTTTAGTAACTATCTTGCTTCCAGGTTCATCTTCTTTAACCTTTAGCAAAGCTAAATACAATCCCACTAAAGCAGATTGATAGAGATCCTGCAATGGAACTCTCATCAAACTATTTCTTTTTCCTATAGCCTTGTGTATAGAATAAAGTACTAATCTATCTTCCATCTTTACTATTGCAGTAAAGATAGATGTATCATTAGTTTTTACAAACTCAAGAGCTAATCCTTTAAGTAGTCGATAATCTCTTTCCTGCATTACAATAATCTCTTTTGTGATTTATCAAAGATATCCTTGAATCGTGTAAAAGAGGAATCATCTAATTTGTTAGTATTACTATCCTTTCCTTTAGCACTATCCGACTTCTTATCTATATGTAGAAGTGAGTTTATTGGATTACTTTGTTTAGGTTTAGTAATAATCTGCTTTACTTTATCTGTAAACTCAGTGGGTATAGGTGTTTCAGAATCTCTAACAGCATCCTCAACTGATCCAACTACACCATCTGATACATCTTTCGATCCCTTTAGTACAACATCTGTTGTACTTCCATCTTCCAAAACTTCAACATCCACTACTTCATCTGGATGGTCTATCTTATTCTTTTCGCTATCGTCTTCCAGATTAACTAACTCAAAATGAAGATAATCATTCCTGTGACAACACCATCTCTTCTCTCCAACGATAGTTCTAAAATTTCTATATATCTGAGGATTCTTATCTAATGAAAGACTGCCACATTTAATTCCAATCCTAGTTAAGATTTGCTTTGACTCTTCACTAAGAGCATCATAATCATAAGTAACCAACTTGATGTTGAATCCATAAACTACTTTAAGATCTCCAATAAACTTTCTGATTTTATTTAATGGAATTTTATCTCCGGGCCTTGCTTTTATCCTCACACCAAAATCTGTTTCAACCACTGGAAGCTTTTCTACTCTCATTGCTCCACCATCCATAAGGTCTTCAACAGTTTTATCTGTCCAACCACTAATGCAAGACATACCCATACCCAAGGCATCACCATTTCCAGAATAAGCTATATCAACGTGAATAAATCTGGGGCGATGTTTTGGAACTCGAATAGCACTAAAATCTACATAGTTAATAAGATCAATATCATCATTTAATCCAACTTCAATAGTTATTACTTTAATGGGATCTCTTTTAGCTGGATCATAACAATCTATCAAAAGTTGCTCGGATGGAAATAGTTTTGTCTTTCTAAGCTGATCAACGGATACTCCAGCGAGCCTTCTTAAATTTCCAACAAGATCTTTTTGAAATCTTTCTAACAACTCAATCGGAACCATTATTATCTTAAAGCCCAGCTTGTTAGCTTCCTCAATGCCTTTTTGATCTACTTCAAACACCCCTCTAACTTCTTGACCAAGAACTTTAGAAGGAGTATATATATCTCCCAGCATGATAGGAAATTTTTCTCCTGAAAAGTTTAAGTCAGTTCTTACTTCCCAAAGAGCAGCATCTGTAATCCTAACAATTGGAGAATCCTTCATCTTAACAATAAAAGCATTAAGGAATGATAACTTCTCTTGTTTTGAGGAGCAGAGAAAAAATCTGCCTAATGTTTCACTTTTGTTAGAGTAATTACTAATTCTAACAAATCTTGATTCAAATCTTGATACCGCTGCTTCATAAGCCTGAAGAACTCTAACTTTTTGTTTTATAGATTCCGTTTCAGAATCAACTTCATCCATTATAGCAAAGATAACATCTTCACTCGTAAATCCAAAACCTTTAGCATAAGGAGATGCTGATTTGTACTCAAAAATGGGAAAATCAATTCTAGGATTTTTTTCTGTTCCTGCCAAGAATCCATGCCTTTTAAACCATGGAGAGGATGTTAGATATGATTGGAGAAGACCATATCCTTTGCTTGAACTTAAACTTTTAGTCAAGTTAAAGAAAACTATAGCCATTTTTCCTGCTATATTTTTTCCAAAGAATTTCCATGGGTTCTTGAGGCACAAAATACGATACATTCCATAACATATTGAAACAATAGCTGTGGATGTCTTTCCTGTTCCTATCGCTCCTGTAAGCACTTGTAAATATCTGGTATCATCTATAGCTATATCAGATAAAACAGGTCTCCAGAAAGGATATATTGTTTTTCCTCTCTCAGTAGAATTTCCCAAGTATTCAGGATCAGATAAAAATACACCTATAGAAACGGGAATTTCTTTATAGTCCTTTTCCATAAGCACTTCTGAAATTGTGTTGATTCGATCAGTCCTACTAATTCTCTTCTGTTGGCCAGCCATCTCCGAATTCATTCCTCTTAATTATTTCTATCTGCTTTCTAACTGTTTCCCTATCTCGTGGATCCATACTATCTGAACTTTCTATTAGCCGTTGATCGCTAGAAGGGAGTTGTTTTATTTCTCTTGATGTAACTTTCTTATGGCCTCCTTTGCCTTCTTCTATAGCAACCTGACTAAAATACTGCTTAACTGTAGTTTTCTCTCCACCAAAACCAAGGCTATCTGCAGCCTTAACTAACTGCTCTTCGTCCTTTCTTCTCTCTGCTCTAATTTTCCTCTTCATCTCAAAGATGTCAAGATTTGGGACACGATATACATTACATATCTTTTCACATTTTAAGCAAGTGAAGTGTTGCTCTTCCCTATCATTTATTCGTTCTCTAACTGCTGCATCACAGCAAGCCGATCTATAATAAAATTTATAGCATTCCAACTCCTGTTCATCAGTGTTCAAAAGCATTTCCCTTTGCTTTGTGCCCATAAATACATACTCCATTATGTGCACTGCAACAAAAGGATCATTATCCTTCTGTTGTTTTTTAAACTTCTTAATAACTTTTTCAACAAAATCTGCTGTTATCCTCTCATCAACATTATCTACTTCATTCTCATACTTAGCTTTGAGATCTACCAAAACTTTTGATAGATCTCCTCTATGCTTAAAAAACAATAACCTAGTGGTATTTTCCCATTCCAATTTCTGAAGTGAACTAGCCATGCATTTCCTTTATTTCTGCCTTACTGTAATACCTCTAACATCCTCTACAATAATAAATATCAATCAATCAATCCAAAGATATCAGCTGCACCACAAATGCAAACATAGTGTTTCTTTCCATCTTGTCCTTCAAAGTATTCCCCCCAAGGAATACCAATATCAAACATTACTGTAACTTCGGGTTTTAGTTCAGATGGAACAGGATGCATTTTTCCTTTATCATCCACATATCCAGAGCCTATCGCCAAAACAATTCCAGTTCCATCATGATGCTTTTTCCTATGCTGTTCAGGAATAGCAATTATCTGCTCTTTTCCAAACTTCTCTGGAGGAGGAACAGGCCAAACAAAAACTAAATCCCTAAGTGGACGATATGGGAATACTAACTTCTTATCTTTCTCTCTATGAAATGGAGTTTTCATTTTCTTTCTTTCTCTTCTCTCTTCGATAATTCATAATCCCAGTAACACATAACACAAATCCCATGATAGTAAGTGCAGGTAACCATTTACAAATAGTTACTATCGAAAATATAACATTAGTGGCGGAATAGAGTAACCACCACTTGTAGTTTTTGGTAACCATATTCAAACATATAATAATTAAAATAGCTGCTGCTACATCAAGTATTTGAATTACCACATTCACTTTAGATTATTCCTTTTTTCTTGTTCTTCGATATAAGGCCTAAAAGGACATACTTGGCAAATTTTAGCCTTGTTCTTCCTTTGCCTCTTACAATTTTTATAAAACCAACTATTAAAATCTATTTTAGTAAACTTCATCATCTGCTTCCTGCTCTGTCTCTTCTGGCTTCCAGCAACTAAATCTTGTTCCTTTGCGTAGATCACAAGCAAAATCTTTGCCCTTTTCTAAACAAAGTGGATAAATTTCCATACCAAATATTTGATCTAAGTATTTACAGCCTGTACAGCCTTCTGAACCATCCGACGAACCATAAGGAAAAGGATTTGTTCTGCTCATCTTTTCTTCTCCTATATCTTTATACTATCATCAATATAAGTAGCTACACTTCCTTCTACTTCCTCTACATCAACTTGATAACAGCTGTCAAACTGCATGCAGATCCAATGAGCTATATTTTCTGCAGTTGTATTCACATCTCCAAATATGTCATTTAAGTAATAGTGATCAAGTTTATCCTGAACTTGATTCTTTATTAGTGTGAAATCTATAACCATGCCATTCTTATCAAGTTCATCTGCTTGACAATAGACTGTAATTTTCCAGTTATGCCCGTGCTTCCTCTGACATTTACTTTCATAATCTAAATTGAGTTTATGTGATGCAGATACTATAAATGTTTTCTTTATTCTATACATTGCTATCTTCTCCTTCTACTACTTCACATAACGATGATAAATAACGATATTTCTCTCCAGCTCCCATTCCTGCTCCAACTAAGAATCCATTGCCAAGATATGTCCACCCAGAAATATCTGGAGCTTCAACTTCAGCTTTAGTTCTCAAAGAAACTTTATCTACCAAAACAGCTGTATGTATCTGCCAAGGTTCATATCCTGATATAAGCTTATTAGCCTCATCAAGAGTTCTTCCTGTTTCTATACAATCATCTATAATAACAACTTTTCTTCCACAAATATCTTTTCTTGATAAATCCAGAGGAGTCATCAATTTTACTTCATTTGATGACTTCATTTTTTCACCATAAGATTCAAGTCCTATATGCCCTATCACTATATCAGGTCTTGCTTCAGGCCAATCCTTTTCTAAGTAGATATCCTCCAGAAGTTTCAGTATTTCATAAGCTGTGTAAGCTCCTCCTTTTAGTATAGCAACAATAGCAAGAGGGAATCCTATATTATATATCTTCCTGGCCATCGTCATCATAACAGAATCTATTGATGGTTTATCTAAAACTTGTTTAAGTTTCATTTTTATTTCCCTGGTAAAATAATTGGCATCCAATGGGTAATTCCTATTCTACTCATACCATGACAATACCATCCTTTTCCTGTAGCATAACCAGGTTTTGCCTCTCGTTTGGTACAATCATAATAATAAGCCTCTACCCACCTTTCACCATTTGTTACAAGAACCCAATCACTTTGGAATGTTTCTTTACCAACTTCTACAAGTTCTGGTAATTGCTCTTCTACTGAAATCCAATTCATTCCTGACTCTCCCTAATTGCTGCCATCAGTTCAACCTTACTAATTCCTCTCTCCTTTACAACAAGGAATGAGGCATCTGCCGCTCTTGTTAATTCCTCATCTTGAGTTATAATAATGAATTGTAGATTTAATGTCTTGGAAAGATACTGAATCATATCCCTCACAGACTCAGCATTTTTCAAACCATGTAAGCATCTAAATGGCTCATCAAAAACTAAAGTGGCTCTTGTCCTATCATACTGAATAGCCCATAGAATTATTCTAAGAGCAAAAGAAACTACATCAGCCTGTCCACCACTAAGTTCATCATCCTTCGGAGAAAATCTCTCCCCATCAATAACAATATACATATGAACTTCAGGTTGATTATGAGATATCTCGCTGTCTATTTTGAATGAATGATTATCACCAAACACAAACTTAAGAGCTTGAGTAACTAAAACTTCAACAACTTCTTCAAACTCTTGCTGAACCAAAATACCTACAACATTCATAATATCAAGAGCTTCTTCAAGATTAGTGAGATAGTCCTGATGCTCTTCAATCTCAACTTGCAGATTACTAACTTTATTTTCAAGAATCTCTTTAGTAGCTTTCTTCTTGCTTAAAAATTTTTCATATCTTATTAGATCCATTGTTTGGCTCTTTGAAGTACTTCAAAAATTTCTCCATAAGTAGTTCAGCATTTCCCATGCTTGCTTTATCTTTATGTTCTTTAGATTGGAAATGTTTTTTCATATCTGACCATGATGGAAAAGATATTCCACATATATTACAACGAAATTTACCATCCATTACCTACTCCTCTGGAGGAAGAAGATAAACTTTAGTACCAATCTGTAAATGCTCTGGAGGAAATACTAGTGGCTGTCCTCCACTAAAAGCGACTTCATTATTTCCTTCTCCATCCCAAGAAACCCAGAATTTTTTCCCTGAAAGATTATCCTTTTTAAGAATAGCTGAACCCATTAGCTTCTGACTATTCTTCTTTTTCTTCTTCCAAGATAGCTGTGGAAATAATTTCACCCATTTCAAAATCAAGTTCTTTAAGACATTCTTCATTTTCTACAAGCTCCCGACCTAGTTTCTCTAACTCTTTTTCGCCTTGCTCAACCGAATCTACTCCAATCTCATCTCTTAGTTGCTTAAGCAATTGCTTTTCCTGTCCTTCTTGATTTGCTCGTTCCTTCTCAAGCTTCTTAATCTTTTCCTGTTTCTCTTTTATCTTATCAATTATATCAGACATTTCTACTTCCTCTTATTAGATAACATAATCTGGATAGAATATTTTCTCTCCATTTTCATCAACTTCCTCCAACGTTGTGTTTGAAAACCATTCTACCTTGCCATTTTTAAATTTCAGCTGAACCTGTGAAAAACAAAGATAGTCATGTTCGATTTTTACTACTTTACCAACTTGCCCAATAAATTCTTCTTTACCCTTATCATTTTTAGCAAAGTTGTCTAATACTTTTGTCCACTTCATTCTTTTACCTCCTCAAGACTCTGGTCAATAATATCCCTAACTTTTTTATTAGCTTTCCGCTCTTCCAAAACCCTAACAAGAAAATGCTTCCAACCAGACAATTTCTTTCCTCCCTGCTTCAACTTTTCAACAAGCTGAGAAAGTATCTCACTATCTTTCTTTTTAATATCTCTGGTTAGATCAAATACTTCTTCTACTGGTTTTACATCTAGTTCAACAACTTCTAACTTACTCGTGTTTGTATCAAATATAACAACTGCTGGTTTATGCTCTAAATCAAATTTAGATATTGTTTTTCGAACTATTGCTCCAGGATTAACAATTGTTCGGCCATTCCAAGTTTCAAAAAACCGATAATGATAATCTCCACAGCAAATAAGATTGTATTCAGGATACTTCCTAAGAAATTGCCTTGGACCAACCAACTCCTGACCCGGCCACAGAGGCCTATTCCCAATCATTCTATGAGTTACGAGTACATTGTAATTATCTTCAAAAGGTTTTGGAATTCCTTCACCAAAGCTTGATCCATACAAAGCTACAGAAGTTTCACTTCCTTCACTAACTAATCCAACTATATGTGGATTATCATCAAGCATTTTAATGAGCCCAGCTGACTCAAAAACTGCTAGTGGGCTATTTGGTAAGGTGGATTTTGAATGACCTGAAATATCGTGTTGACCATAAACACAACACAAGGGATCAATGGGATCATATAAAGAAATAGGATAAAGTCCATGGATTAATACCTCTATAATAGAAGATATAACTCGGTTTGCTATTGTTGGACTATCACAAAAATCTCCTACCTGAATAACACAACTACAGCTATTTTCTTTAAAAATAGTAAATGCTTGCTGAAGTTTATCTTTTAGAGTTTCGAAGTAGTTATCCAGTCGCCTCTCTGGACTTCGATTAGTAAGTTGTAAATCTCCAAGAATTCCTATTTTCACCTATCTATCCCCTAACAATATTTTTCTTGATTCTTCTGTAAGCTTAATTCCACATGATGGGCAAACATCAAGCTTTTTCTTAAGATTCTTTTCCTCAAGCTCTAACTGCTCTAACTGCTTATCAATATCACTAATCTTAGATTTAGTATTGTGAATTTCTTCAAGCAACTTAATTGCTGCTTCAACCCTTCCATATATATCATTATACTTTACTAAAACGGATTTTCCAGAAGAAAGTACCTTCTCAAGATTCTCTGGAAGAGATACTTTGCCCTTTCTAATCTGCTTTATTCTATTTAATAAGCCTCCAAGCTTTGATATGCTTTCTGATAATCTAATTGCAGAACTAGAATACTTCTCTAGCTTAACAAATGTTTGATCAAGATTATCTGGAAGAGTTATTCTATGTGACACAATCTCTTTTATCTTATTTATTAAACTACTAAGATGCAATGTTTGAGATGATAATTCAACTACTAAATTAGAATGCTTTTCAACCTTAACAAATATTTGATCAAGATTATCCGGAAGAGTTATTCTACGACTCTCAAGATCCTTAAGATTCGTTATGATAGACTCTATCCGGCTTATTTTTTCTTTTATTTTCTCAATTTCTATCAAGTTATTCTTTGCCGCAAGTATCTTGCTCTCAAGCAACTCAAGATTTATTTTGTTTAGAATAACGAGTTCATCATTAGTAGAGTTAAATTCTTCTTGACAATGAGATATCTCATTCTTTTTCGAGCGTATCTTACTTGACAATAATTTAACAGCTCTATCTATCTCATCCAATTTTGTTATAGATCTAATATATATAGCAACTTGTCCAGCAGGAGAATAAACAAGGAAGTACGGATCTCGTTGCTTCTGAATATTTATATCAGTCAAATTTAATATATCTGAAACATCTTTAGGTGGAGAAATACTTGCATTGAATGGATCAACTATTTCTAATCCATCCTTTTCTACAACATATACATTTTCAGACTTATTCCGCCTTCTAACTATACTACATGCATTTTCATTGTCAACAACCTCCATAGTTGCAATGCAATCACTTTGCCCTCTCCTTATACACCCATTGCCCCGTGGACGATTATCAACTATCCATTTCATAGCCAATAGGATATTTGTTTTGCCGTGCCCAGTATCTCCCGTAATAACATTTATTCCAGGTGAGAATTTAAGCTCGGTCTTCTCATGAGTTTTGAAATTTTCTAATGTAAGTTTCTTGATCATACATTGATTCCATTATGAATGCTATCATGACCCTTAAGCAAACCCCGCATGTTAGAAATATCTTTTAATATCTTTCTAATCAACTTGGAATCAGCAGCTGTTGATGAAGCCCTTTTTGCTGCCTCAAATAACTTAAATAATTCCTCTGAAGATAAACTTCTAAAGTAACTAATACTATAGCTCATGTGAGGATCATACATCACTTCCCTTTCTGTTTTTGTATAAATGGCCTGTCTAGAATATTAACAGGGTATCCTTTTGTAGTTCTGAGGAATATTCTCCTCTCTCCTTCATTTAATTTAGACAACTCAAGTTCTCCACTCCTGAGTTTCAATTCCACGTATAGCATTTTAGCTAAATAATAAGCATCTGCTAAATCAGTAGCAGGGCCATCAAACTCCTCAACTTTTTTATCTCCTTTTTTAACCTGCTTCTTTTTTATTAAACCATCAGGAATATGAAACCAACTCAAAGCTTTCTTTACAATATCTTTCTTCATGCAATTTCCTCTACCTACAGCAAAAAGTTTTACAGTTAGAGGATCATGAATTCTTATTTTTCCTCCCCCTTCAAATATTGAATGCTTTAAGTATCCAGTTAATTCAGCAATCTGGCAGATTGAAGTAGTTTTAGATGCATAAGAATATCCTTCAACAGAATAGTACACCGGTGGAGGAAGATGTATAAAAGTTGATAATTTGTGTTCAATATCTAATAAGATACGCATATATTCCTTTAGTCTTCGTAGTCGAAAAATTTCATTGGGTTCATTCTTCTCTCTCTTGCTAAGAAGATATCCATGTTGTGGATCAGTATCTGTATATTTCTTAGTTGTTGAAAGAAAACCATAATCCATCACTACTCCATAACCATTAAGAATAACAATTCCTCCATGGTCAAGAGATATATCTAATCCAAAAATTTTCATTTCATTTCTCTCTTCTATCTACAAGCCTTTGAAGGTTACATTTAGTAATCCAAACTAGAGCCGTAAGAGTTACAGGTTATGCTCTTTGTGCGATATATTTTTCTGGTGCAGAGCATACACAATTTACTTCGCCTCATTTTCGCACCTTCTTTCTTATAAGTTTAGTGCCATTGGTTGTTTACTTCCTCTTGTGTCCCATAAAACTCGGCATAACCATTAGCACATCCACTTCTTTTACGAACTTGAATATTTGCTGGACATTTCTCATTGGGGCATATATATTCTTTGCCTTGGGACGGGTTTATAAGTAACAGCCTCTTTTTGCAAGCCGGGCATTTCATCTTCGCACCTGCCTTTCTTATTAAGTGGTAAACTACCCTTGGTTACGAGTTTTCTTGTATGGTTCATATTCCCCACACCAAGATATTGCCAATACAAAAGGAGCATAAGAAAACATTAAGAAATTATCTTTGGGTATTAGCCCGCGAGGAATGGCAACTGGTGCGTTTTTATGACACCAGCCAAAATTAGAGTTACCTCCAAATTCCTTGAACCTTCTCAATGTTATCACTACTACAAGATGGACAAACCTCTTTCTCTTTCTTATCTATTACCACTCCCTTACTTTTCGTTGTTCTGTCTCATAAACTTTTTGCCACAAAGTCCATACTTCTTTCCTCAAATCTTCTTCAAGATTCCCTTCCTCTATATATTTAACCCAAGTTTTAAGAGTATGCTCTTCTCCAAAAAGTTTGATCTTTGTTCTAGCTTTCTTGGCATCATCTTTCCCATTCTGTTCTTCACTTATAAAAAAGAGATTAGAAGCGATATCATCAAGGCCGTAATCAAATAAGATTTTGAATCTTCCTTCTCTGAAAGGAGGAGCAACTTTATTCTTGGTTATCTTAAACTTGGTCCAAATACCAATCACTCTTCCGGAAGAGTTAACTACTTTACTATCATGCTTGAGATATAATCTAACTGATGGATAAAATTCTGGAGCCCTTCCTCCTGTAGTAGTTTCACCTCCAAAAGGGGATCCCATGTTATCTCTCGTTTGATCTATGAGAACTAAAGTTGTGTTGCTCTCAGCAATAGACTTTATGTACTTCCTAAATCCCAAAGATAGTTGCTTAGCTCGATATGCTCCATATCCTTGCTCATCCATCTTTTTATCGTCTTCTATCTTAGCTGGAAGGGCAGTAATACTATCTCCCACTAACACTTTAGGTTTAGTGTTTAGCTTCTTCTTATCATTTTTCCCTTTATCAGCTTTGTATACAGCCGAGCTAACCCAACCATCAAAAAAGTCTTCTAGAGTTCGAGGATGAGCAATACTGCTCTTCTTTGAATCAAAACCATATATTGCAGCAAACCTTTCATCAAGAGTATGTTCAACATCAGCGTAATATGTTTCCATTCCAGCGCGCTGAGCATATCCTAGAATAGTAGCTGCTAGCACAGATTTACAAGTACTAAATCCACCATAAACATGAAGTATCCGCCCAATCGGAATACCTCCTGGAAATATATTTGATATGGCTAGATCTAGAATAGTACATCCAGTTTGACACCAACTCTCAACAGATGGAAGATCAACCACCTCATTAGCTTTCTGTGATGTTTCTTCTATTTCACTTTCAGTTTTTTTAGATCCCATATTTAACTCCTCCTAACTGTTAGCTTCATCCATCTTAGCCAAAGCCCAAGCTATTCCCCTAGTAAATCCAGCATGGAAAGCATCACACTCTGCTTCCGCACTATTCCTACCTTTTATTGGAGGCAGGTTAAAGTATGCTTCCAATGCATTGCATCCAGCATCAATATCCTCATCATCAGGAAGATATTTATCAAATTTCCAATCTTTTGCTTTCATACTTCTGACTCCTCTAAACCATCTCGTTCCTGAGCTTTTTGATTTCTCAAGGCTATTATAGCCTCCTCATCATCTCTCCAACTACTATCATCAACTGGTTTATCACTATGATAATATGCTCGAATAAACAACTGAACAAGATTTCCAATTAGTGACTTCCTTTGTTCAACAGAGGATAAAAGAGTAGATGCTTCATCTGATAACCTGTTAGCCTCTATATACTCTCTAACTGCTTCCTGGTAATCAGAGTGAGTAGTCACAACCGATCCAATAGAATCATTTGTAATCTTACCTGTTAAGTCATAATCTTCAGGCCTCTTTCTAACCTTAGAGAATAAATCAGCTTTAACAAATTCTATATGCTCTTTAGCAGTTTTAGCAGCAGCCTTAATTCCAGATACCCATTGACCAACTTCATCAAATAAAACGGGTTGCTGACTATTTTCCTTCTCTAGACTAAATTGATCTATGGGTAATTTATCACGAAAGTAGTCTAATTTTTGTTTATCTTCATCAGATAGCATTATTCTTCCTCTGGCCTCTCTCTTTTACGGCTTCTTATTTCATCAAGCTTTTGCCTAACTGCAGCAGCCTGATCCTCATCATTTGAGTCATCTCTACCTCTTGAATCACCTCTGCTACTCCTTGAGTCATCTCTACTATCATCTCTGGTGGAGTTTCTGCTATCATCCCTACTCCTTGACTCATCTCTTCTACTTCTCCTGTTTTCATCAGAATTCTCTACTCCTCTATTATCCTCCCTATCCCTACTCCTACTATCTTTAGAATCAGATTTTCTGCCCAAAACAGCTTCCCTCATCTCAGTTGGATTAGGAACCAAAAGAACCTCATCAAATGAAGGAAGATCTTTATACCAGCTACTAGGAATAGGTTTGGTTTCTCGAAGAACATATCCAGTATACTCAGTCCTCTTACCATCATTTCTAACAAACTCAACGTCCCTTCCATTATCTGGATCAGTTGGGTCTAACTTCTCTCCAGTTCTCTTATCCTTTGATAAAGTACAAACTGCTTTATAAATTGATATTGGGCAATCAAACCACTTAGGGCCTTCCTCTTCAGTTTCACGTGACGTAGTATCAACTACAAAAAGAAGAAACCTTCTACTAGGATTAAGTTCTTTTATTGTATCATTATCCGCTCCTGATGCTTTTAGCTCCGCGATTTGATCACATATAGGGCAAGCCTTACCAAACATCTTATCCAAACACAGAAAAGTAGCGTTGTTTGCTCCTACATTATCGTGCTTCCATATTTCTCTGGCAAATGGCCCTGTAGAACTTGGAGCTACTATCCTAATAAAGTTATTTCCATCTTTCTTCTTAGTATTGTATCTACCAATACCCATTCTATCCAGTTTGTTTGTGTCAACATAATTAAAGTTAACACCTCCAGTGCTCACATTAGCACCATCATCAATAGCTTGTTCTCTACTTTTATCCATTGAATTACCTCCAAAATTTAAGTTTATTTTTACTTTTTCTAGATGCTGGAATAAGGATTCCCGATTCTCCACATAGTATTTTAATTGATCGTCTCTACACTTCCAACTCTTATCACTCTATTTTATCAAATCCATGTCTCAAAACAAGCTCTAGCCACAAGTGCTCCTAGCAAACTTTTTCCTCCATAGTAAGTGTTAATTGAAAAGATTTTTAACAAATGAGCAATATCCATAGCATCTTGTACTTCATCATACTTCTTTAGTTTATTATACAAAAATGTCAAGATAGACCGCCTAACTTTCTCACTATCCTCAGTAATAGCATCAAAAGTCATAATAATTTGCTTCCATTTTTTTCTTCTAACATCAGGAGCCATCACTAACAATTTTAATAAATCTAAAACAGTAGCGTCTCTTTCTGTTCCGCTAACTAATAGTTCAAGTGCTTCAACAGTTTCTTTTATTTCGGCAACTTGCTCTAGTGAAACCAAAGCAGCTCTTGGAGATCCATCACAAGTTAATGATATAGCCTCTAGTACATCAGACGAAACATTTAAACTTTTCTTTTCGCAAGCTGATTTAAGAACTTCGATTACCTCCTTTGGTCTTATTAACTCAACTTCATACTCAGTGCATCTATTACGTATAGTTTTGATAATATTCTCTGGATTTGTTGTACAAAAAATAAAGTAGCAATGAGGAGGATTATCTTCTATTGTTTTTAGAAGAGCTTCCTGAGCTTTTCCAGTTAGCTCGTGGGACTCATCAAAAATGTAGGTCTTAGCATTACTTCCAAGACCCATTAGATGTGAGTTTTTAGCTATTTCTCTAACAGTATCAATTCCATTCGTGTTAGCAGCATTTAATTCAAACATGGAATCTTTATTAGATCCAAATTCTTTAGCTAAGATACGAGCAATAGTTGTTTTTCCACATCCAGATGGTCCTTTTAGAAGTATAGCATGAGATCTAGATTCAGAAGGTTTTCTTAGCATACTCCTAAGTGCACCAATAGTAGTTGAATTTCCAACTACATCGTTGAAATTATCTGGTCTGACTTCTTGATAGAGTGACATTCTTTACTCCTTTGGACAACCTCGCAATTCCCTCATAGCATCACTTAGTGAACATTCAAAACAATCAATATCAAACTCACATTCCACTGCAATATCTTTTCCAATCTTGATCTTCTTTACTCCACTTTCTTCAATATTATTATACATTCAACTTACCTCTATATCAGAAAACTTACATAGCAAGAATAAAATCTTCTAGTTTAACTTTCTTTTTATCCACTTCAACAAACTTTCCCTGCTCATTTATTACAATAGAATTCATATTGTACCAATTTTTGCCAATCTCCCAATCAACTCCAAGAGGAATTCCTCTTTGCCATTCATAGCGTTCTGAGCACATTATCTCAGTAACTACATCAATTAGTTCATTCAATTCCGAAATTACAGCATCAAACAAAATAGAATCATGAACCTCACCATTGGCAAATGACTTAAATTTTCTTCTTGCAAATTCTTTTTCAATTCTAATCAAACTATCAAGAAGAAGATGAAATGATGTTCCCTGAATTAGGTTATTGAATAACTGATTGATAGATAATGGCCCAATCCGCCTCCAACCATTAAGTGCTTCCGCGTATCCATCCTTCAAGTAATCATGTATTACCTTATTTTGCCATTCTTTAACATAATGATATTCTTCCCAGAATTCTTTCTGAACTTGAATTATATGATCAGTAGGAACATCAGGAAAAGATCTCGCAACATTCCTATCTATAGAACCATAGAAACTTGGAAATACAAATCCATTCTTTCCTTTATATCTTTCATCTTTAGTCACATAATCTACAGATTTTGTATAAATCCTAGCTGTCCACCTATAATGAGTATCAAAAGGATTATTTCCACCATCAGGATGTTCCTCTGCCCATTTCTTACCTTCTATAATTTGCCTGATAAGTTCTGGATCTCCAGAAAACATACCAATACCCTTAACCTCCATACCACTAAAGTCAACTTCCGGTTGGATTCTTCCTATAGATGGCACTATACTTTTTCTGAATACCATGAGCTCTTCATCATGTTTGAATACATTCTGGAGGTTTGGACTATCTGCAGAAGACCTGTATGTATCCGCCATATTCAAATTATAAGAAGGATGCACATAAAACTTTGAATCCATAACATTTCTATAGTTAGTAACTCTTTCAGTCAAACTACAAGTTTTTCTAAACCTAATAATACCATTAACCAATTTTTTAACATCTTCATTTTTAGTTTTCTGGTATATAATACCCAAAGTTTCTTTATCCGTAGAACCCAAATGTGTTGCGGTCTCCTTGTACTTTTCTATTTTGTAGATATCATATAGAATCTTTTGAAGTTGCCTTGTAGCAGATTCAGGATTAAAGGTATTACCTGATTCCTCTTCATATTGCTTAACACCACGAAGCGACCTCATCTCTTCTATTCTAAGCTCTCGCTCAGCTATGTATTTATTATCAAGCTCATGAAGTACATCCATATCTATTCGATTTCCTCTCTCCCTCAAGTTTACCAAAACTATTGCTCCTTCATGATAAAATTCATAAAATTCTCTCAACTTTGGATTTGCATCAAGAAATTCTTTCTGGTCATAGTAAGACATTAAAGTATATCTTGAATCCCAGCTATTGTAATTACAAATTTTCTCTAATGACTCTGATAGCAACTTTTTAACATCCACTATTCCCTTATAATCATGACCAGTTAGCATAAAAGCCTGAAAGCCTAAACTAGTTGTACTCGAGTTATTATTGATAACATGAGCTGCGATCATTGTATCATGAATAATATTCTTCGCTGGTTGGTTTAAAAACATCCTATTCCATATCTCTTCCATGTTGACATTCTGAACTATCTTTGGAGTATCACTTCTCAAAAACTCTCTCCAGGCACATAGTATTCTTTCCTGTTCTTGAGAATTGAAAATTATATCTCCGTTATCATATTTCAACTTCAAAGGAATAAATACTCCAGAACTTATGTCATTAGATATTGATATTGCTAACAAATCCGCACCTTTTACCCAAGGATATAAAGCAGTAGTTTCATAGTCAAAAGAAGTTGGTTTGTTTGTATTACAAAAACTTCTGATATGTTCAATAGCTTCATCAACATCAGTAATACATTTGTTCCCTTCCTCAGTTAAAGGTTGTGGGAGAGGTTGATCAAGATATGAAATTATATTTGCCAAATCGTAGCCAAGAATAATTTCATCATCTGGATATTTATCTTTCTTCCTTTTTCTGTATCTGAAGAAAGCTGGATGATAAGAACATCCAACCCAGCAGTTATATTTATGGTATGGAACAACTTTTCCATGCATTTGATTAGCAGTGAAACCTTTTAAATACTGAGTTTCCAAAACAGCATTTATAGCTGGAGTACCTAAGCATATAATTAACTTAGGTTTGGTCTCTTCAATATCTCTAATCAAACGTTCTCTACAGCATTTAATTTGATCCTTTGTAGGATCTTTGTCATCACCTTTCGAGTTTTGTCCTGGATAACACTGAATAACGTTTGTCCTTTCACAATCCTCATCCATGTCTATTCCAATGTATCCAAACATCTTACGTCCAAGAACTCCAGATGGGCCAACTAGAGGAATTCCTTCTTTATCCTCCACTCTTCCAGGGCACTGCCCTACTATAAGAATTCCTTTCTTTCCACTCCCAAACCTTTCCATTTTAGGGCTTCTACATTTTCTATAGAGTCCACAGGTAGAGCAATCATATATTTTCTTGCTAGATCTCTTCGCACCTGAACTTGATCGTTTCTTCTCAAACTTTTCAGGGTGCTCCTTTTGATAAATTTCCCATTTACTCAAGAAAAAAGCTTTTTGTTGTCGTTTTCCCATTACCTTATTCGTTCTCTCGAGCTTGCGTTAAATATCTAAGTTTATCAGGATTAGATAACTTATCTGCTTCTAGTATTATCAAACCATTCTCATCATAGTACTTGAAATAAGAACACGTATTAACAATATCCTTCAAAAACACTGGATTAACAAAGAATTCTATATCAATGTTATCAAAATCTCCTTCAACATTAACTTCATCAATTAAAGAACCCAAATCTTTAGCTTTTGATTCAGTTATGCATCTATCATTCAAAATTCGAACAGAAATTTCTTTATCAATCAAATCTACTCGAGAAAGAAAAGTAATCTGTCTTTCTATAACACTATCCATTGTATCAGGAAATTTGATCTTTATAAAACTATCCGAAGTTGGAAAATATTGCAAAACATTTGGATATTCTCCACTTAATATTGATGTGCTAATCTGAGTGCCGTCATTTAGAATAGCTGTAAGACCATCATTTGTGTTGAAAACAATGCGCTTAACTTCACCTGCATTTTTTGACATGATATCAATAAACTTAGGTGGAATAGAGCAATTAGCTGGGACGCTCTTATCCAATTTCCAAACTATCACTCTATATCTATCTGTAGCTATAAGTTTGTCTTCATCTATCATCACCCCACGAATAGGCCCAGATGTTTGATCTTTGGATACATACAATCTACAAATGCTTAATCCCTTGATCAAGTCTCGAATAATATCTCTATCCTCAATAAAATTGTTTGATAGAGTAACTTCTTTCACAGGAACTTCATCTAAAACTGTAAAAGTTCCTTTAACCTCATCAGTCTTAACTTTAACCTTGTCCTTTTCAAAATCCAATTCAACCTCTTCATCCTCAAGGCTTCTCAATAGTTTCAAAAATGGCTCAGCAGGAATTGCACAACCAACTCCTATATCTTCAGCTAACCAAGTGTTTATCATCACAAGCCCATCGAAAGCTTGAAGACAATCTCCCAAATCATCTCCTTTATTAGCTATCTTAAAATATGAGTAGTGAGGTATGATTGGGTTTAATGCAATAGCGGAATAAGCAATCTCCAACTTTTGCAGTAGTGTTTCTCTGTTTAATTTCATTTCTTCTCTCCTAAAATAGCTTACTATCCACTCGTTTATTAGTTATGCCCTTTGGATAAAACTCATCTCTATAATCCAAAAAGGCATCAAAAAATCTAAAGTTAGCCTTAACTCTTTCAATAGATTCTGTTTCCATCTTTTTCACATCTATATCAATAGAATCAAAGTAGTTGTGAATTTTCTCTAAAGTTTCTTTATCCTCAGAGTACAAATGAGAATAGTGACCAGCTGCAGTATCCTTAACTTTGCCTATTTCAGAAACGCAAATACGCTTTGGGATTTTATCATAAGCGGCTTCACCAGTTTTAGGATCAAAAACAGGTACATACACTATTCCATAAGCTGCACTCTTTATCCAATTAGTACTATCAACACTATGCCAGTTGTATCTTAGCATAACTGGAATAGACGTCAAACCAAAACCATGAATTTTAACATCTCTTCCACAGGAATTAACTACTTTGAAAGCTGCGTCCCCAAACTTAGACATATACTTATAACTAAATAAACCTCCACTAACTCCACCTCCAAGAGCTATATAGTCATACTTCTCAACTAATCTTTCTAAATACTTAAAATGAGCTTTTCCAACTTCTGGATCCGCTTGCTTTGTATGATAATGAAAAACTGGAAGAGGATTTAGTCCGGTGGCTTCCATTCGATTTTGCATAATCATAGTTTTTGCAGGATTGCCAACAAAATCTAAATTAGCATAAACATACAATCTATTCTCATATTTCTTAATAAATTCAATATAGCTATCTAAATAAGTAAGCTCATCTGCCTCAGTAACAACTTTTCCCTGCATAGTCATCTGATGATCCCAACTATATGCTCCAGAATCTAAGAAAATCTTAAACGTAGGATATCTCTCAAATGCTTTTTCCAACCTAGCCCTATACCAAAATGACTCGAGAGTATAAACTTCTCTTTTCTCAAGCATCTCCATAAGTTCAGGATATGTCATACCATAATTAGCAACACCAGCCTGATATATTCGCATAGTCTGCTCCTACATCAATTCAAATTATTCCATTCAAATCAATAGTTTTATCATCAATTATCGCATCATATTGAGGCTTTCCAAGCCTTAACTCATCAAACTTAACACAATTAACTATCAGCCAATCTCTAGTAGCTTCTTCATCTTCAGGAAATCTACTAGACCATAAAACTATTTTATTTCCCCGCTCGTGTAATTCATTAACTTTAGCTATGTTTCTCAAGTTTGGAGTCCTACTAAAGTAATCATGTCCTTCAACTTCATTTGTAAGAACTCCATCAATATCTACAAAGTAAACTTTCCTCTTCTCAATTTTTAGATATTCCTCAACTGCTCGAATAATATTTTCATTTCTCTGGCGGACATATATTCTTTGCTTAGCTCTTTCATAATATTCATCAAGAAGATTTCGATTGTAGAAGTCAAGTTTAATCCCATTCACCCATAAAGCAACCCACTTTCTAAAGCAACACCTACACTTGTAACAACAATAGCCAGTGCTAAGATCGTAGCAACTACCTGTTCTAATTAGCTGATCTAGAGCTTTGCCTTCATTTCCAACAGTTGCGAGATACCATCTGACTACATCAGCCTTTGTGTAATTCCAAAATGGGCTCAAAACTTTAATTCTTCTCTCATTCAAATTTGATAGCATCCCAGAAAATTCAGCAAAAATTTCTTCATTCTTATCATTCACTTTATCATCTTTAAGGCCCGCCATATATATCTCATCTCCATATTTGCAAGCAAGCATAGCAAAATACAAATTTCTCATTGGAAGAAATTTTGTATCAGAGTCAATCTCTCTCGTTGATAAGTCTATAGATTTATCCACAATCACGGGAACTCCAAGTTCTTTGATAACTTCAAGTTCCCTATCACAGATGTCAAGACCAATATGAAAGTAAACTGCCTTTGGCTTCTTAAGAAAATGCCATGCTATAAACGAATCCATTCCACCACTAAATAAAAGTACTTTCTCACTCATAACTTTTCACTCCTTCTTGGCCATTGTTTATCTATTTCTTCTTGCAATAGTACCATAAACTTCAAAATAGCTGCAGTGGCCACCATAGTAACTCAATAACCATAGGCCATTGCCAAGCCGGGAGATGTAACAATCAAGTCCACAAGTTCATCTGGCATTTCATCCATAGTTGGGATACAATCAGCACAAATTATTTTATCTAATTGATTGTTCATTCTCCAGCTTGCGGATTTAAGAATTCGTTCTGCTTCATCTTCTGCTCTTTCTCTCAATTTAATCAATTCTTTTCTATCAAACATTTTTCAATCCTTTCAAGATTTGATTTGTTCTTCTTCATAAGCTTCAATTAAATTTTTTAACAATCGCCGATGGCACTTCTCATCACCATGCTCAAAGCAAAGTAAAGTTATTACTTCTCCACTTCTTGCCCTATTAGCTAACTCTCTAATTCTTCTCTGAGCGTGATGTCCTCCCATTAACTGAAAAAACTGAACCACATACTCATCCCAAGATAGTCCATGATATTTGTAATCATACAACAATTTCTTCGTAGGAGCCAGTTCAGGATAGTACTCATCAAAAGAACAATCTGGAGGAACTCCTCCTGATACTACTATTCGAGTTCCATCAGACTCTTCAACTGGATCAAATAAAGATTTAGTCTTGATCATCAAATCTCAAAAAATCTATTACTTTTTCTGGGAATTGCTCAAAATTTCTTCTCAAGATATTCTCAAGAGCATAATTCCAATCTCTTTTTTGCTCTGGATTGAACAAATGCCAAGCAATAGCATCAGTTCTTAAAATTCCTCTACCAGCAGCTTTACTCAAAATAAAGTCTTCTAATGGAGCATCATCTGGAAGGTCTTTTAGTGCTACCAATAATCTATTCTCAACACCATATCTAAATGCTACTCCACTGGCTCCTCCATAGTCAATCTCAATGAATTGAGGATGATCATATCTAAAAAATGCATATTGATATTGTGAAACATCATCAGGAGGATTTTTGTGCAAAGTAGTAGAAAAATCAGGTTTCCCGATTTCATTGTTCGGAAGGAGAAACAATCCACAAGAAAAATTAACTGGTAGACTTTGATCTGCCTTCAAGCGAAATCCTAAAGAATGCCTAACCTTATCAATATAATCTGGCTCAAGCAAAGCATCATCATCAACAAACATAAAATCTTGAGTTACTTTTTCAAGCAACTTCCTTCTAGCTGCAACAATGGAATTTCTTTTATTTTCTCTAAAGTAAACTATTTCAACATGTTTCTCAGATAAAATATCAAAAACCATACGAACTGTGAAGTTTGATGTAATTGGTTTTTCTCCACTATCCAATATAGTAATCCTATCAGGAAGTTCTGTTTGATAAGCCAATGCCTGAAGGCAAAGAGCTATAGTATCAGTACGAATTGTTGGTACAAGAATTTCCATTTACATTCCTCTTGGTTCTGTTTCCCACCTATTCCACAATGTCACTATATGTTTTGCATTATCATAATCTTCTAATGTCAGATCATCATCAGCAATAATTTGTGCTACCACTTTGCCATCTTCAGCAGATATTTCAAGACAATTGAGTGACACCTTCTCAAAAGATACTACTCCAGAAGTTTTCATTTCTTTCTCCTTTAAAAGCTGAACCACCACGTCTTTTTATTGAATTAAATGCCGCCACGACCATACTGTAAATTTATACAACCTACTGTAATCAATGTACTATACATCTCCATCACTTTGTTGGGCTAACCTCCAAATATCCTGTTTATTAACAAAAGTAAAGCAGGTTTAAGATAAAGAAATATCTTCATAATCTGCTCACTAGCTAGTACACCAAGAACTACTCCAGTTAGTAAATAAACGAATCTCATATCACTCCTCACTTTGATGGGAGAACTTCTTCTTCCCCAGTTCAGCTTTATTTTCCAAGGCATACTTATTTGTTTCAAGCATGTGGTCCCAAGCACAACCTGGGCACGTTGATATCACTTCTTTGAAGTTTTGATAAATCTGCCCAGGATATAGAGGTATATCAAAAATACTAAACGGCTTAGACAATGGTCTATCTATGCAGGCCATTAAACTTCCATCAGGATTCACTGCTGGGCAAGCCCATTCACTACAATGCCAATTTTGTTTTATCCCAATAGTTGACCAATCTTTAAAGTAATCTTTCCCATTATGAAGCTTTAGTTCATCATAGTGTTCTATAAACCATCCAGCAATTCTTGAAACCATCCATCCATCACCTACTTTGAATACTAAATCTTTATTGTCCTCATCAACTGGCCCACGATACCACCAATACATAGCCTCCCTCTGAGAGCAAACATGAAAGAAAGATAAAATACTCCATATACCAAGATTTGTAAAATATTTGACCATTTCTGGAAGTGCTCGAATATTCTCTCGAGTTACTGCCATATTTGCTACTAAATCCATATCTGAAGCATCCTTTGTCAACTTAAGAAGTAGATCATGTCCTACATTACTCTTTTTCTGGTCACCAAACTTAACATCTATTGGGATTATATGATTTACAGAAGCGCTTATTCCAAAAGGTTTCGCATCTAGTAATTCTTTATAGAATTTCTCATCCTTCATTAACCTAACTCCATTGGTTATGATAGTATGAGGCATATCAATCTCATTGAGATATCTAACTAACTTAGGGAGATCATCTCGCAATGTTGGCTCTCCTCCAAAGAGGACAACAAAGCCAACTTTGTAGTCTTTCATAATATCAAAAGCTTCTTTCCATTGCTCAGTAGTCATCTCATAAGCTGATTGGAAGTTTATAACATTACATCCTCTGCATCTAAGATTACACCTTCTTGTGAGAAAAACACACGTTTTTTGCCATTTATCAAACATGTTCAGCTCCAATAAGTAAATCTACATATTTATTATACTTACATTAGCAATCAATTATAGAATTCATATCACTTCATTATAGCTTTAGAAATCAAAGCAAATTCTATTGTTGCTAATGTGGCTCCAGTTAAAAATCTAATCCAACCCATGAGAACAGATGAGTCATGAGTGTATGCATGCAAAGCCCATCCAAGCCCAAAAGCCACAGTTAAACAAGGAATAGCAGTCAAGCTAACCCACAATCCTATCTCTTTAACATTTTTTAGCATCTTTCTCATTTTAATTACCAATTATTAATTTGATTATCATAAGTAAAGTCACAATTTCTAATATTACTATAATCTTTTGTTTAATCCACTGATTCATTGGTTTTCCTTTCATCATTCTTCTCGCAAGTATCACAGTCCCCATAGCACCAATCCATATCAAGACACAAGATATATCCTTCACCTCTTTTACAACCTGGCTTAAAGTTACAGCTTTCTACTTTAACATCACCTTTTGATGTTGTTAACCACTTAAAATGAGAACAAGTTAAACAAACATCTTTCTTAACCTTCTCAAGATCGGCCGATCCAAAATGATGAATTAGTCCTCTACCTCTAGCTGCGGCTACAGTAATTTCCCGCTTAACACATGAATTAGCATAATCCTCTATCTTGACTTTACCATGTTTTTTACAATTAACAAACTTTTGAGGATTATGAAAGCTGAATACTTGGTCTTTATTTTCCCCATAGCTATCAAAATGTTCGCATTTATCTCTAAACCTACTACCATCTCCTCTCAATCCAGAGCATACTGTAGGACAAAATAAAGTAATAGCATTAGTTGCATTTGGGATCAAACTTAGTATCCTTTCTTCATCCTCACTATATTCTTTTTTAGCCCTGAAATCTCTGGGCTTCATTTTCGGACATTGGATAAGCTGATCAAATACAAAAGCACTTAGAATATCTAATATAGATGCATCAACTTTTAAGATGTGAATCTCATGCTTTTTCATATTTTCTTCTTTTTCTGGGCAATTGTTTGGACAAACAAGAAGAACTAAACCGTCTTCCCTCTCAAGTTTCCAAAACTTTGAGTTTGGATGCCCTTCTCTTGGACACTCAATTAGTTCACTTCCACATACTTCACATTCATGAGGATGATTTGGAATGCCCCAGCAACCATAGATTTGTACTTGCTTTTTTTCTCCCATTCATTCTCCTTTCAAGTATACTTTTCAGGCCATAGTTCCTGCCATTCACCTTCTAACTTTCTTATTTTTGGTTGATCTTCATCTATATCCCAATCCAATTTATCATATTCCTTTGCTAATCTATTAATCTTAGACTTAAACTCTCTCGGGCCAACTAATATTTCTTGTGGCTCAATAATTCCCCGATCACCTAAAACAAGAACTTTAGCTTTTGGAAAACGTTTCTTAAATTGTTTTTTAGCTTCAGCAATTAACTTTTTTCTACTTCTAAATCTTTCACTTTCATCCCCTTCTTTATATCCAATAGACTTTACATTCTCTGGCTTTATACCTCTATTCAAATTCTTAGCATCTTCCTTAGATAACTTATAGCTAACATCAAAACTTTGGTTTCCATTCAAAGGTCTTAACCTTCCATAGTAATGATCTGCTCCTATGACACAAGTTCCCACCCAAGTAGTAATTGTTAAGAAAACGATATGTTCTTCTTTTATAACTATTTCCATTTTCCTCAATCTCCCAGGATGTTCTCCTCCTCATCTAAACCTAACCTAGTTAATAACTGGTTGAATCCTAACTCGATAAAAATCTTTCGCAGTTTATCTCTATCAAATTCCTTCAAAGCAAATTTTTCATAGTCAGTATCAATAGGTACGTCACACATAATAGTCATTAGTACTATATTTAAGTAAAGTTGGTCATTAAACTCAAGCAAACTATCTTTATACCTATCCTTCAACTCATCTGCGTGAGAGATAAGATTTCTGATAGAACCATACTTGGAGATCCAATTAGCTGCAGTTTTAGATCCTACACCAGAAATCCCAGGAATATTATCTGCAGAATCTCCCTGCAAAGCCAAATATTCAACAAATTTATCTGGAGTTACTCCAGTTTTCTCAATCATATCCTGCAAATCCACAGTATCATTTGTTTTCACATCAAATATATATATTGTATGGTCCACTAGTTGAAGCATATCTTTATCATTAGAACAGATGCAAACTTCGTATCCATCATTAGCAGCTCTCTTAGCTATCGTTCCAATTATGTCATCTGCCTCATATCCATCAACTCTTATAACTGGGATGTTCATTGCATCAAGAATCTCTTCTATCTTATCTCTCTGAGCTATAAAATCATCCGATGGGCGAGAACGAGTAGCTTTATAATCACTATACAACTCACTTCGAATTGTTTTACCTCTTCCTTCCATAGCCACAACCAGCATATCAGGCATTTGTTCTCGAATTAGCTTAAGTAAAGCTGTAGTGAAAATGTATACTCCATTGGTTAATTCACCTGATGGGCTAGTTAGAGTAGTACGAATAGGAGCATGGCATGCTCGATGAACATGGTAGTGTCCATCTAGAATAAAAAGTTTCATAGCCATATTTTAGCCCGTAAATTTTCGAACATATGTATCAACAATATCTTCAATTACTTTCTGCTGTTCTTCCCAACTAGATTGGTCATTTTCAGCATACCACTCCTCAAATTCTTTCCAAATACTTTTCCATGTTTCCGAAGTCATTTTCTTTTCTCTCCAAAATTTTTAGTTTGATCTCAATCAACTATTAATGGATAATCAGCAGCTAAGTCATCAATATCAGATTCTCCATCTATCCATTGACGTGCATCTAAGGCGGCCATTAAAACGTTTTGCGCTTCCGATTCAAATTCGTATTCTATTTCATCATTTTCCATATCTTCTTCAAGGACTTTGATCTGGGCATCAATAGCATCTAAATGGCTATCGCCAAAAGCACTATATGGACGAACCTTTTCTTGAATTCCCCTTAATGCTTCAATTTGCTGTTCTACTTCTTTTTGTGTTTTCATCTTCTACTTCCTATCTAATTTGACTTGTAACAACATTCACTTCTGGATTATTCCAACAGTAAAAGTTACATTCCTCACAATTATCATGACATACAAAAAACTCATCAGAACCTGAAGTACCTTTTATTGCAGCCTGAGGAAAAATTCCAGAATGCTTTCTAGTGTTATCAGTAGATTCTCTAACTACTACATTCTTCGGAAAAATATGTTTCATGTACTTTAAGAAATTAATTCTTTTAGTATTAGTTCTAAAAATGATATGAGGAAATCCTGCAGCAATGTATGCCCATTTATCAATATACTCTTTACTGTAAAAATCTCCTGTTATATGTATTCTAACATACTGTATTGATTTCCTACGAGCTATTTCATCTATCATCCTAGAAGCAAAGTTTTTCTTCAAGCTTTGCTTATATCTCCACTTGGCAGCTTCTTTTACATTCGACCATAGAAACCTTCCCTTCAGAGCATAGCAATTCTCTTTACACCAAGAAGAGGGATTGCATGTAAGCAAAGGTGGAATGTTAAAAATTCCAACAGAAGAAGGCATTGTCAAATTACCAGCAATCAGCAATTTCCTCATTAGTATCCTCCTCAATACTTAAAAACCAATGGCGAGAAGTAATGATTTTATAGGAACTTCCTTTGCCATGCATGGTTTTTAACTCAATAAGTTTAGTATACTATCCCTTTCTATTTTTTCTAGAGATAAGTTAATATCACATTCTTCCTCATCTTCCACTATTTCTGCATCAGATAAAAGAAGTATTTCATTCAAGCTGATAGTATCTGTGTAAAAATCCGTTAAGTACTGCATAGCATTTTCTATCATCCTTGATGCTCTTGAAGTAATACTCATTCCTATAAGGCTCTCTGAGAAATAAAATCTAAGATCTTTGGATGTTGTTACTATACCTAATATCTTTTGAGGACTATCAATCTTTGATTCTATAGAACAAACAATATCATTTGGATCGATAACATAATTCTTACTAAGCGTTCTAGGCTGATGCTTTGCTACAATAATTTCAAAGGGCACTTCTTGAGGAGAATAATTAAAATAGTTAACCATCAATATTCCAGGAGACTTTAGAGATCCATACAAATAGAATAACTCTGAAGCACCTTTTGGTCTGGGAGCATTTGTTACATCTCCAGAGAATAAAATATTTTTTCCACTCGATCTATATTCACCATCCCAGCCGTACTTCATACCACCTACAGTTATTAAAGATAAATCTAGATCTACTCTTGATGACTCTCCACGTCTGCCCTCATGATTAAACCAGTGAACTCCAAAAACCATACTATCTTGATCTATAGTCAAATATGTCCCAGAAGGTAAGTTTCCAGTAAACTGTTTCTCTGTAGCTGGAAGTGCATATTCAACACTCTTTGGAAGATAAATTTTCTTATTAGCAACATGTTTGTTAATATCATAAACAATACTTCCAAGAACCACTTTTAGTATTTCATCTGACTTAGCTTTTACATGACTATCATAAGAAATCTCTTCAGCCCAACTCTTCCCATTTCTTATTTTATAAAGAATTGAGCTAACATCTTTTGTTCTGTACTTCAAAGCATAAGCCAATCTTATCTTCCTAAAAGTATTTACTCTTCTCAGCTCACGACTTAATTCAGTTACTGATATTGGCTCTCCTCTCTTAATCATAGAGGTAACTTCATTAAGATAATCCTTTTTCATTGGTTTGTGATGCTTCTTAGATAGCTTACTAATCTTGTTTATAATTAAGACGCACTGCCCTGATTTAAGTGCCAAGAACAGTGGCTTAAATCTATTAAAAATTCCTGCTAGATTTTTCAAGCCATATTGCTCTTTATACTTCTGAAGCAAAAAGAAAGCTGGTAGTTTATCTGCTGAAGTAATTTTCTCTATGATTTCACCACTTTTAATTAGTAGAGTTTCGTTAATAGTTCGATAAAGAACAAACCTTAAAAATTCAAGAGGATCTTCTGGAAGAATATCCAAGTAATCATATAACTTAATTCGAGCCTCTTTATTTTTTACCTCTTTCACTTCCTTAGGGGATATTCCAGCAAAGACACATATTTCAATAATATAATTGAATGTGTCTTCCTTCAAAGCAATGCCAGAAGAAAGCATTTTTAGTGCTTTTTCTTTTAGTTCTTCTTTTGTGTATCCCTTGATAACAACCAACTTTATACTATCTAGTTTTGGAGAGATAGTGAGTTCTGGTATATCAAGTTGCTCGTTTGGAATATACACAGAATCTTCATTATATACTCCCAACGCCTCAAATCCATAAGTAGTAAAATAATGAAGTATCTGCTCCAACACCAGTTGAGTTATATGTGCATTTCTCACTTTTTTCCAAGATTTATGAAATGAGTTGTTCAACTGAGCTGGCGTCCGTCCAATATCTTTAGCTATCTTAAGCAACTCTTGCTCTGGATAATTCGCCACAACTTCAGGAGAGAAGATAAATCCTCTCGGAATAGTCGCTTCTAATAAAGAGCGTTCCGCATCTTTTTTCTTTTTATTCTGTATTGGTAATGCTCTAAAAAGTTTAATTGTTGCTTCCATAAGTATTCCTTTCTAAAAAATAGCGGGAAGTAATAATCTCCAGTAGATATTTTTTAGGAACTTCCTTTGCCATTTATTTGCAAGGGAGATGAAGAGTAAATCATTCATCTTGGATTAGATCATTAGGAACTCTTTTTATCTCCCCACTAACTACTACCTCAAGAAGATGTAATTCTGATTCTTTATCAAAGCCATCACGCAGTATTCCAGAAACAACTGCTGGAACTCCATCATATTGCTTATAATCTTCAGGTAACCAAAAATGATTATCGGCTCCATCCCAAGCAACCATTATTCCAGAACCATAGTCTTCATCAATAACTCCTTCTGTACCTTTTGGAACACCACTAAAAGCTACAAGACTACGAATTCTCGTACCAACTTTTGCTTCTTCAGCTTTCATTTTTGAATGCTTTAGTTCTCTTACAATTTTTACAAGTCACATTTTTACGCCAAGAAGTAAAACACTTAAAAAAGGAACTGCTAAGATCATAATAACCACAAGCAGCGACTCTAGCTGAAAAGCCAAAAAACGTTTTACTTATTATAAAGTGTTTTTTCATAACTAATCCACATTATCGCAGTTTGTTATTTCTTCTTCATCGATTCCCATTTCATCGGCGAAGGTTTCTATGTTATCGGTTAAGCAAACGATATTTCCATTATCAATGTGTTCTTGTATATTTTCCATTCCATCTTCGACGCTATCAATAGTTAAGCTGTACCATTTGCCTGATAACTTGACTAAACTAAACATCTCATTGCTCCTTTTCTATAATTGGTCGCTATCTTTCCATTACATAGCCCTTGGTTTTAGACTCAACCATTCCTTCCATTCTCCTCTCATTGGAATTGGCCTTGGAACATCTTTACCAATTCCTAACTCATAATCCACTCCCAATTCCCTACCTATTCTTCCGCCACCACTATATCTAGTATTACACCCAGCTAATGTAATAAACTTATGAATACCACTTTCTTTATATCCAGCCCTAATCAACATCCTTATAAAATTAAGCAGTTCCGTATTGAATCCCTTCTCAAGTAAATCTGATAGATTTAACAAGTCTCTAATATATTGAATAATCTCTATATGAGCTGTCAAATCTACTTCTGCTGGACCTCTGTCCCATTTTTCTGAGCTAATCAAGTTACTACTTCCACACTTACAAGGAGCGTATTTGATCTTTGATCCCCCTCCATGAACTTCAAATATTTCAACCTTCTGATTACATTTTCCACATCTCATTTTATCAAGCTTTATCTTGAGGCTTTCCATTCTTATCTCCAGTTTCTCCTGAACAAAACCATTTTGTTAAAGCTGATCTAGCTCGCATTAACCACTTCATCCTGACTTAACTCCATCCCAATTCATATTCTTCACCCAGCTCTTAGCCTTCCCTGTTGCTTCTTTTTCGCTCTTTCCAGCATCAGCATATTTATTAGCTACCTCTTGAACAATTTCCTCATCACTCTTTCCCTCTGACTTTAGCTTTCTGCACATAATAGCCAATCCCTTGACTCGAGAGGATATTGTTCTTTTTTGCTTTGATTCACTAGTATCACTTACCACTACTTTCTTCTGTGGACTCGAAACTTCGCTGTGCTTTTCATATAAGAGTTTAGTATCACTAACTACTTTAGGAGGAACAAATATAGTTTCTCCAGCTCCGTCAACAAGCACTGATGTGCCCATAGTAATATTTGACTCTCTAGTGCACTTCTTGAATAGCTCAAGATTAGAAGCTTTACAATTCTGGCACTTTGCTTTCCCTTCCCTCTCAATAGTTCTAACTCCAAAGAATTTACAATCATTCATTTAAATCCCCTTCAATTTTACCAACGCGTTGTATCACAAGCTGGATCTGGGTTACCGCTCTAATATCTTTTGTAGCCGCTCATTCTCCTCATGTAGCTTTTCAATTTCATGTTCCAATGATTTTATTATGTTTCTTTTTTGGTCTCTTAATTGTGATATTGTTCGCTCAAGCCGCTCGATGAGGTCAGCAGCCTCTGGGAGATAACTTGCTATACAATTATAAGAATAACCTTTTTCCTGTTGTTGGATATTTTCCCATGTATTTCTTAATCGTTTTGCAAACTCCGCCGCGTCTTCTTTCGGCTGGCAGTCGGGGCAGGGGCCTATGCTAATCTGCTGTTTCCATTTGGGCCATTTTGATATTATTTTTCGAGCCTGTTTTCCTGATTGCTCAAGCTCGCTCGGCTGGCAGTCTGGACAGCCTGGGCAATCAACTTCTTTGTGCATCATATTGCACATATAGTTCAACATGATTTTGCGCGTGCCCCCGCATTTCTGCACTTCTTCATCGTTTTCACTCATCGGTTTGCTCCTGTAATTGCTAGTAGTCCGCAATTCCCTTTACTCATTTGCTTTATTTTTTCTAACTTTGCCATCTTTCTTCCCCTCGTTTTTCCTCTTATCTATTCTTACCTGTAATCTCTTTCTCCCTAACTGCCTGCCAGTCTCCAGCATCAAGCTTAGCTAATTGCTGTTCATCTGTTCGTTCAGCTCGCGCTGCATCTCTCTATTGCTTGCTGCTGCCTTTCTTTACGTCTTTTTGGTTTTTTATTTGGTTTTTTCATATCAACCTTTTCAACCTTATATATAAATTATAATATACTTTTGAGGAAATCAAAGCAAAAAATCAGAATATTTTTAGTTATTTTAAAGATTCTGGTACTACTTGTGGGCATGCTTCATATATAGGCTTAAAGCAGTCAAAATGTAAATGATATACTTCACTGCATCTATCAACAGCAGGAAAGCTGCCTCCATCATTACATTGATATGGATAATCTACAGTAAGTATGATCATATATTTTTGCTCATGGCCTTCCTTAATTTCCTTTTTGCATTTATCACAAATTATCTTTGTTTTACTGGACATGTTTCACCTCACTTTTCTACAATACTATAAAGTTCTTTAAGAGCTAAATCATATCTACTATGCCATTTTGTGCAAGGTATTTGAGTAGACCTATCCACTAACCTGCATCCGAAGGGCTCTCCCTTATCACTCTTCCATTTCACATCAAAACCAGCTGTTTCAGTATCTTCATTTATATTCTGCCGAATCTGCCACTTTATTCTTCTACAAAAATCACGTAGATTACCCGGGATATCTTTTCTCAGAAAAATATACAACTTTGTAGACTCAGTACGGATATAACTTGCTATTTTAGATTCATCTAAAGCATCAGTTTTCATATTCATTTGATTACTCTCCTAATTCAGGACGAAGATGATTATAAGGACTAATAACATGCTGAACATCAGCATATACATTTTCAAACCAACTATAGTTCATATCCCACTTTTCCCAGAAGGTTTTATCACTGTGAATTTCATCCTTACCCATAAAATCAAATGCTGTAAGTTGTTCATATCTCTTAATTACTTCCCTCTGCCACTTTTTCACTACCTTTCCTCCTTCACACCTGGCCATAATACTTTATGAATCTGTAAACTAAATTGAGCATTTACTTTGTCTTGTATCATCATCTTTGCAAGTTGACGAGGCCATCTCATATCTAGAACTTTAGGGATATGAACATATTGAGGATTGCAATCTTTCTCATACTCCACTACTGGACTAAAAACTTTTCTAGCTACCCATCTTGGATGTTCCAGAATTAGCATCTTCGCGTATCCATAATCTTCTTCATTAGAAATCACAAACTTTATTACATCAGTAGCACAAAGAGAAGCAAATACCATTGATTTCATGTATTCCATCATGCCGGATGAGGGAAGCTTAAAATCAACTATATATCTTAATCGTCGAAATGATGTATCTATTTCTGCAAAAGGAAGCTCAGTTCCATTTGTTTCTATTGAAACATCGTATCCATTCACAAGTAAAGTTTCCACTAGAGGCAAAAGATTAGTCCTTTGTAATAATGGCTCACCCCCAGTAATTGTAACTTTTGGAAAATGAACTTGCTTCATAATCTCATCTACAGCTATCCAGTTTTCTGGTTTTGAATTTTGAGCATACGTAGTATCGCAGTAGATGCAATTAAGATTGCAGCCTTTTAATCTAATAAAAGTAGTAAGCTCCCCTGCTCCGTAAAACCCGTTAGCTTCACCATCAATGGAATCGAAAATTGCTTGGACGTTTAGTTCAATATTATTCATATCACTACCCTCATATCATGCAATCTTTGCTCAAGATCAGCAACTGTTGTTTCCCAAGCTTCCTTCTGCCCAGATTTCTCAACCATCAACTTGGCAAACAAGAGGGCATCTTTGAGAACTTTTTTTCTTCTGCTAACTTCTCTCTTCTTAACCATTGCTCCAACAAATCTTTTTAACAACTTCATAGTACCTCCTACACTCTAGTTTTCAATATGCATTTGTAAACTTCTTCTCGCCCTAACTCATCAGGATCTTTACCATAAGGAAGTTTAACTACTTCAACTACTGATACATAAGCTTCAAATTCTTTTGCCTCTTCAACAGCTTTATAATATGCTGTCAGCTCGCAGTCGAAGCAAATATATAACTCTTCCAAACCTTTATCTATAATCAGCTTCTTTTGTTCTGGAGTGAGATCCGATGTAAATGCTGCAACTGCTTCATTCCCAATTCTCCAAGCATCTAACACGCCTTCTACCACAATCATTCTCTTGCCTACAATTTTATCATAATTGTAAAGAAAATTATTTATTGATCCCATTTCTTTTGGAGCTGAACGATATTTCAAGTTAGCAAAGCCTGATAAATCGGCTGCTTGGAAGCTAACTAATTCTCTCCTATAAAAAACAGGTATGATCATCCTGTTCATATATTTTCCTACTCTACAAATTCCGCATCCATGCTCAATCAAAGTAGTCCTTAAAATGTTTCTTCTCTCAAGATAAGAATCAAGAAGAGGAAAATTAGTATCATTAGTAATAAGTTCAAATCTTTCTGGTAATTTCACTTCAACAGTATCAACTGAATCAGATTCAGAAACTTCTTCCTCATCATGTTCCTTAAAAGAAATGGATGATTCTGAAACAATACCCTTACACTGACTAAAAGGTAACCCAGTTAGTTCAACTAGTAGATCAACAAAATGCCCTGTTTTTCCACATCTCCAACAAGAAAAGATTTCAGTACCTGGATTTGTTCCACAATGATTTGATCCATCATCACAAAACGGGCATTGTATATTCACCCAACCTCTAGTGACATTTTTACCAGAAGTCCAGTTTGGAATTCCAAAATTATCAAAGATATCAATTATTTTTTGTTTGGTCATCTCCACTTTCTCTCACAGCCGCTGCATCCACACTCAATGCCCAAACTAGGAGTATGTACAGGATTCATCCTTTTATCTTTCTCCACCGAATAATGCTGACCAGTAAATCCAGAAATTTCAATCTCTTGCCCGTCAATAATTTTTCTGATGTTAGGTTTTTTCTTCATAGCTTTCCCTTTTTATTCTATTTCTCAGGTTTGGGATGCATGCAATACTCACTCATTTCATGTCCTTTGCACGTTTCATTTTCATTTGAATTTGTATAACCACATCGTGGACATATCCAAACTTCTACTTTTTCCATAACTATTTCCTCCAATCCAACCAAAGGATTAACTATTTTACTAATATCCTCATAAGATGGGAGAATATCATATCTCCAACCTTGATCTTTTATTAACCAAGAACCATTCTTCAACTGAGGATCAAGATCCATAGCCCAATTTTTTCCTTTGCTATGTAACATCTCATGAATATCTGAACTATGTTTATTCATAAGCTCTTTATGCGAAAAGAAACTTCTAGTATACATATTAAGTGAATTTCTTTGCCAATCCTTTGCTCTCCATAAAAAGTAATTGGCGACTTCTTCCTTTGGAATATTAAAAGCACGAGAATCAAAAAGACCAAGCCCATTAGTTTGCAATCTACTTTTAAGAATCAAATAGTTAAATACTGCAGACATCTTAGCAGCAGATATACTAATCATTTTAGATATATTATAATCAAACCACCCTTGAGTATCAAGTTTATCATAATCAGTTAACAAAAAACTTGCCTCATCTGATTGAACATAAGCGATTTTACATCCCTGTATCTCTCTAGCAGTAAATTCTACCGCCTCCTGCATGCACTTAATAAAGGTATTATCAAAAGGCTTTTCGGTTCCTTTGAGAAGAGTGTGGAATGCTTTTCCATCAACTCGAATGATAACAGGGGTTCTTCTGGTTAAATAGTACCTACTTACATTCTCATACGTTTTCATTCTATCACCAAGATCTCTCATTTACTAATTCTCCCAAAATGTCAAGACATTCCGACTTCGTAATCTATTCTGTAATCTATTTGAAGAACCAACCTCAATCTTTGTATTTGTCTGAAGTATGTGAAAGATGTTCCGCTGTGTTCGGTTCATTTTAAATTCATGTTCCTCAAGAATTCCATTATTAATCTTTACATCACCCTCAAAACTTTTCACCTTATCACTCCTTTTTCCTTAAGAACTTTCTTTAGTTTACTTTTTGCTCTATCAATACTACACTTAGAACAATCAGATCCAAACATTCCCACGATATGTTTTTCCTCACTCACAATACATCCTCCACATCTCCAAATCCTTCATCCTTATTTCTACTATCAAGCATAAGGAACTCTTCCGATTTATGTTTGAGGCAAGTCCAACTTCCTGAACGATCCTTAAACCATACAACAACTCCTTCTCGAAGTGTATTAGCATCAAGAGCTGATTTACCTTTTGCAAAATCAGCTATTTGTTCACAAACATTATCAATATTACTATCTTCAAACATAAATCCTGTAGTCAATAATACCGGCTTTTCTAATCCCAGCTCTTCTGCTCGCCTGTAAACTTGCTCTCTATTAAGATCGATACTATAACCATCCGGCGTTGTAATAGTTACACGATATAGCATTACCTTAAACTCACCACCAGCACACCCATAAGGATATCCTGGTTGAATTTCTCCTCCCATTGCTTTATAACCAAAAATCTCATAATAAACTTCTTCTCCTTTATGAAGATGAGGAGCTATTGCTGTTTCAATCAAATATCTCTCATAATACATATGAAACTTAGTATCATCTACTCTCCTTGTACCACTAACTATCTTCCATTCTATTCTAGGCTTCCAAAATTGATACCACTTCTTTCCTGTTCTGCAAAGTACTTTTCCTGTTCTGCCCGAAGTGCCATGGATTTTCTCTTCAACATATAACTCACCAGGAACTATTCTATCTTTTTCTCTCATGAGTTGTTGAGTATCCCAGTGTTTCCAAAACATATCAGAATCCACAGGACGAATTTTAGCTCGACCTTTGCCCTGAATACTATAAGATTTAACAGGAACAGTATACTTGCTGCAGATTTCTACTCCATTGATATGAGTAAATTCATCTCCAACTTTTAAACTACAAGAAGGATATATTCTTTGATTATTATCTACAATACCAGTAGCAACAGCTACAGCATCCAGTGAAGAAAGTTCAGCCACATATCCATTAGAAATTTCTCCTCTAAATCTTTGAGCCCTAACACGTCCATTCTTTCCAAAATAACCCTTCTTAGTTGTATCAGCATTTAATTCTTTGTTGGAATATAGGTTATTATAATGAAGATATTCATATGATAATCGTAGATTTGAATCAAAATAAACAACAAGATCACCATCTTTAGCATCTAAACCTACAATAACTTGTGTTCCCAACACTGTAGCTAACTTAATCCGGTCAGCATTAAAATGTTCTCTAACATTTGCTAAAGTCGTGATGATAGCATTATTTGTTTCTGATTTAGCTAATTTCATACTATCCTCCCATTACAACTTCTACAAGAAAAACATTCATTTTTAATTTCTCATGCTAATTTCTTCAATATCCACAACACAATTTCTACTCCAATAAACACAGGTGAAAAAACAGCTGTGAAAAATATTGTTGGTAGCCATAGATAACCATACTTTTTTCTGTATCTTTCCCAGTTGCATGCAAAATGAATACAGAAGATCCAGCAGGTTAAACAATAGGATAGTAAAAAAATGTTTAGGTATAAATTCATATCTACTCCTCAAGACCTGATATTAGAGCCTTGATATATTTTGTTTGCTCTTCTAGATTTGGAAATGCTTGCGAAATCAAATAGTGCATTCTAAAAAGCTGCATGCTCTTCTTCTTCTTAAAGAGTTCTTCAGAAGATATACTACGACGTTTCTTAAATTTTGATTTTTTCTTTTTCATTTTTTTGTACCAAGTGGGTTAGCATCTAGTTGTGAAACCGGTCCATTTTCTTCTTGCTTTAATTTCTCGTAGGGCCGAACAACTGCAGCATAAAATTCTGCTGCTGCACTGCACATGATTCCATAAGCATCATTAAGAATTTTGTATTTCTTGACTAATGAGTAAACTTTCCCCATCTGTTCTAATACCCACAAATGAATCAATCTTGTGATGCAGTAGTTGATATCCCCTTTAGATTTGCACTGTGAAAATAACTCATTAATAATCTTATCTTTTGATGGTCTTTCTTCTTTAAGTATGTAAGGCATTTCTATTCTCCTTTCAAAACAAAGTTGAAGTTGTCTTCTTGCTTATATCCTGCATCCAGCAAAGCAGCCTGAATGGCTTTACGTCCAGGAGGATTCATAGATACTATCTGAACTTTCCTTGGCAAATACCCTCTCTCTAGAGCCCATCTTGCTATATCATAGCCGGATATCTCTCCACCCAAATCAAAATCAATGCCAAGGCAATCAATACTCCCAGACAATTTTTCTAATATAGCTTTCCCAGCTTCAGCGGTACGAGCTGTTATATCAGCATGAATATTTCTCATATCATCAATTAAAAGATACATGCTAATATCCTCCTACTCTATTTCTCAAGATTCGCATCCACATCATCTTCAGAAATGCCATAGAATTCAGCCAGAAACTTTACAACAATCCTATGCTGATCCACTCCTTATTGTAAATATCCTTCTACAGTATGGGCATTTCATTTTACAAAATCGCAAGGATATTCATCGACTAATGCCATTGTTGATCCTCCAAAAATGAATTTATATATAAATTATAATATATTTTTGAAAAAATCAAAATGAAAAATGAAAATCTTTCTCTAAAAATTCAAAAATTCTGCTCGCATAGCCTTGTTAGTTCTCATCTTCCCCAGCAAGCAACTCGTAACCATTGAACTTCCCGGTTTATGTGCACCTCTAGATGTCATACACATATGTTGAGCAGATAGTACCACTCCTACTCCCTTTGGTTCTAGATGCTTATTGATTGCTCCAGCTACTTGATCTGTAAGCCTTTCTTGAACTTGAAGCCTGTGAGCAAAAACATCCAAAACCCTTCCAAGTTTTGATAAACCAACAATCTTACCATTGGGAACATATCCAATCTTAGCTGTTCCAGTGAAGGGTATCAAATGATGTGCACAATGTGATATAAAAGGTATGTTTTTTACTACTATCATTTCATCATATTTATCTTTAAATTCAACTGATAGTATGCTTTTAATGTCTTCATCAGTAAAAAGATATCCCGAAGCAAATGTTTCAATCCAAGCTCTAGCAACTCTAGAAGGAGTATCTTTAAGATGTTGATCCATAGTATCAAGACCCAGCCCTTCTAAGAAAAACTCAATACCATCTTTTATTTTACCTTCATTCATTTCAATTCTCTCCTGATTAAAAAATAGCCCACTTAGGTTTATCAGACAAGTCTTCTGAAGAAAACTGGTCCAATCTACTTTCAGATATCTTACAATACTTTGGATTTATTTCAACGCCTATAAATCTTCTGTTTAGTAACTTTGCTGCAGCACAACTTGTTCCACTTCCACAAAAAGGATCAAGAACAACATCACCTTCATTAGAGGAAGCATATATAAACTTAGCACATAACTTCAAAGGTTTTTGAGTAGGATGCTCAACTCCCTCATTAGTTCTTTTGTGTATTGACGCATCCATTGCAAAATTGCATGCCTTCTGCAAACCAAATTCTTTTGCTAAACTATTCCAAATGTATTTTTTTGAATCTTTAGTATAAAATCCTATAAACTCAGTTTTTGGAAAAAAGTTTCTTGCTGTTGGTTGCCTAATCATAACGTTCCGCTTAACCCAAGATATTATTTGCTTTTGGCAGAAATATTCTTTGATTAGCAAATGTACTTCAGCAAACTCTAGCGGAGGAATAAAAACATAAAGACTCCCATCAAGAGTAAGAATACGATATATTTCACTTATCCATCCTCTATACCAAATCAAATAATCATCAAAAGTTCGAATATCATTTGGAAGCAGTTCTTGGCAAGCAGTAAAATATGGAGGATCAGTTACTACTAACTTAGCACTATGATCAGAGATTTGAGGCAAAATAGCAGTTGCATCACCCTCAATAATAATATCATTATACTTCATCTACTTCTGAACCTTTGTGAAAGTTTCTAATGTAATCTTCTGCTTCCCTTACGAGATTAAAACGTTTGCTTCTGTTTACAATAACTCTTTCCTCAATTGAATCTTCCATTACAAAAGTTACAACTAACACTTTTCGCTGCTGACCTTTTCTATGAGCCCTGCCGATGCATTGCTTAATCATTTTTGGAGAAGATAAGGGCCTAAAGAACACAACCACATTAGCTGCAAATGCATCATATCCCTCATTAGCAACAGTAATCTGAGAAACTAAAACTCTAACATTTTTATTATTTTGGAATTTATAGATCTCCTCTTCCCTATTATCTTGTCCACCATAAGCTGAACTAAAAGAAATCTTTTCTTTTGCAAGAGCATTCTCTATAATGTTCCTCTCTTCTACGTATCTATAAAAAACAATTACCTTTGAGCTGGAATCCTCTAACAAATCAAGAAGAGCTTCAACTTTTGGATTATTACTCAGCCTAACAACTTTTTTATCCTTTCCATAGTAGAAAAATCCACTAGGAAGTTCCCGCAGTATATGAGCTTTAGTTTTTATCTTGCTACCAATCAACTCTTTACTTAAAGCACATGAAGATTTGTTATTTACTATATCTTCTTGTAGTTGGAGAAATTGCTTTGATGGAGATATCCACTTAAAAATCTTTTGGATTGGAGGCAGATCAAAGCATTCTTCTCTACCAAAACTAATACTTGTTCCAGAAATCTTATCAAGTATCTCCTCTTCACATCCAGGTTTTAGTTTCCATTCAATCCATTTTTTTCTACTCCATTTACTTCCACAAACTTCTCTATCAAAATAACGATAACGATACGCAAAGAAGTTTGACCCAAGTGACTTTCCTAAATCTATAACTCTATAAATATTATGCAGCTCGAGATAGGATTCATCGATTAGAGTACCAGTTAATCCTATCACATGCTTTGCCCTCCTCGACAACTCAAAGCAAATCTTTGATTGGAGTGCATCATAACTTTTCACTTTATGGGCTTCATCTAAAACAATGCAATCGAAGTTATGAATAAATGAATCTGGCAATCCCCAACCTTCTCCTTTAATCCTACTTAATTTAGAATACAGTGTTTTTAATCCCTCATATTGAATTATATATACATCTCTTTTTTGCTTAAGCAATTGCTTTCTATTCTTTCCACTTCCAGTCAGAAAGGCATAGGAAAAATTAGTATTGTTTTCAAGATCTCTTCTCCATGACCCAAAAGCTGAGGGTGGGCAAACCACAAGAGTTTTCTTGCAGTTCCAAAGCCTGAGTGCATACAAAGCGCAAAGTGTCTTTCCAGTACCAACATCATGTAGAAAGGCTACACGATTTCTATCATCAATAGCAAAAGCTAATGAGATAAACTGATGTCTCATTGGTTCCAAAGAAAAATCTACATCTGAGAAGATATACTGTAGTTCTTCAACCATTAAAGATTTATAGTCAAGATTATTCATCATTAGTAATTCGAAGTAACAACTAAATGAAAAGGAACATCACATAACTTTCGCTTACTCCATAGATAGGTATCCACCTCCTCACAATTGCACTCTGCAAGTTCAGCTAATCTCTTACAAGCCACAATAGTAGCAGCTCGAATCTCACATTCTAATCGACTACCTTCTGCCAATAATAAATTGTTATCAACAATATTAGCCAAGAAAGGATGATACTCAATACATCCTAACCATCTTAACATTTTTGGAACTTGATAATCTGCTGGAACTAAAACCTTATCTATCTCTTTTCCAAATATCCCAGCTCTTCTATGCATCTGCATAATAAATAGAAAGGCTCGTTTCAAAAACAAATCTTTTGAATATCCCGGGAAAGAAGTAACTATATACTCAAGCCATTCATCTATACTACAGTCTTCTTTTTTCTTTGAGGATAACTCGATCACAGATAAAAGATCAGGCTTACCTAGTATTTCTTTAAGATGCATCACTCTATGATCTATCAATGGAAAGCGTTCCCTACTTAATTTAGTGATAAAACTTCCAATAACTATTTCTAATTCATGATGAGGATGAAATGAGGCTGTCTTTTTCATCTCTTCTAACTCATCAAAACATTCATCCAAAAGATTATACATCTTTGCAGCATCTGCTCCTCCAGGACGAACATTATACCTCCCATACCAATAACAATAATTTACCGAATTGGCAATAAGTTCATAGAGAAAAAGTTTTGCAGTAGCATTTGGATCGCTTTCGTTAATACATGTAGGAAACCACGGAGTCCAAGGCTTTCTAGTTTTTCTCCACTCCACAATACTCTTTGTAATGTCATCAACTTTCCTAAAATCAATAGTCACAAGCTTTGCTGCATTCACAAATTCATTAGCAAGAGACCAGACATTATCAATTAAATTGTTGTTCATTTTTCACTCCTCTTTATATTTCTTCTTTGCATCTTCTATATCTGCTATAATCTCAGAAAGCTTTGCATCTCTTTCACCAGGACTTCCAGAAAAACTAATCTCATATAAAACTGATGATATCAACTCATATACTGTAAAGCAAGTCTTTCCTCTAACATAAGCATAGGTGTAAGGATTATCCCATTTCTTTAGAGGAATGCCAATTTTCTTTAGCAATCTAACAAAATGCACTACTATTCTAATTGGAATTTTTGTTCTGCTTATACTAAAATTCTCGTTCAAGCGAAGTGGAAGGTCCTTCAACTCGTTTAATGGAGTAAACTCAATTGCATACCCTATATCTTCCTTTTCATTTACTCCATGAAACTCTATATGCAGCTCAATTTCTCCCCACTCTTCCCAATACTCTCCATACCTTTGGATCTCTAGAAAGTCTATTTCGGTATCTGTATCTTTCTTAAGATTGAGTTCCTTTACATCATCAATATACAATTGAAGAGAATGATGGCCAAGATCTGAAGAAAATATCAAATCAAATTCATCTATATTTCTCTCTATATAATTGAAAAGATCCCCCAGAGTGAAATCATCACTCAACTCAACTCTTTCACTTAGATATGGCCAGAGATAAGGTACTTCTTTCTCAATATACTTATCACATTCTGGATTAAGATCGTTTGAGTAGATTATTGAATCTTTTGTTAATTTAATCATTTTCTATCATCTCTCATTTAACTTTTTCTATAAAATGGAAAAGCCTGAAATACCCAAGCAGCTATTTCATGCATGATTCTTAACTTTCCATATTCATAACCCCCTCCCGTAGAAGAGACAGATATTTTAACTCTTTCCAAATTAACTTCCATCTTGAAGGAGACTTAACATACATCAGATAACAAAAAGGGGTGTTGGAGCAGAAAGTCGGAAATCTTTTACAACAAAAACATATACTTCTCATCCTATTCCCTCCTCAACAAAACAATCAGCTTTACCTCCAATCCAACCATCCAAATATGCTTGAGCTTCTTCCTCTGATGTAAATTGTATAGGTTCTTCCTGTGGACTTAGAGTTCCATCTTCTTTGTGGCACTCAAAGAAACCCATGCCCAAAAACTCTCCCATAAACAAACCCAATGATTTAGAACGAATATAATATACAACTCTTGCTATCATTTGTTGAGTTCAATTACTAAAATTGATTCGTGAAATTCATCACTATGTTCTTCTGAAACAGGTAATCCTAAATGTGGAGCATAATTTCGTGCATGAGTAATTTCATGTATCTTTAATCTAGCACCCCTCTCGGATTGAACGAAGTCACCAACTTGTGGCCTGCAACAAAATCGATCAGGCCACTTTTCATGTTTGTAGTTATCAAGATTTGTTCTGCAAAATACTCTCACTTTTCTCTCCTATAAAGAATTAATTGATAGGTAAAACTTACATCTACAACACTCAATGAATTTTTCGATCTATAAGCCTTCCAATATTGAAATTCCCATTGAGTTGCTGGAATAGGACCAACCACATACAAATTTTCAATGCATGCTATACTTGATTTAACCGATTCTGCTTTGCCAAGACCATCCATAGCGAAAGAGATATATTGATCAACATCACCAAAACTACTAGCCAAATCTTCACCATAAACTATTGTCGAGCATGCAAAGAAATCTTCATTTTGGTAGCATACAATTTTCCCTCTTGGCTTGCACTCAAGCCCACATCCATTGGTAAGCAACATTATCATTGCAATTAGGTAAAAAGCTGCTCTCCTTTTCATTTCCTCCTATCCTTTCCCAAAGTGTAGTTGATAGATGGGATTTGAACCCACAATGTCTCAATCAATTTTTCAACCTATCACTTGACCTTAAATTATGAGGTCAGGCCTACATCAATTAATTGCAAGCAATTGATAACTTCATGTCTTATATTTCACCCTAACTACTCCAAAGCTGACTTTCGTTTGGGCCTTTTTGCATCACTATCAACTATCACTATTTCCACTACCCTCAAATCTTATAGGCCAACATTCGAGAACAAGTTGACCTACCTTTAAATTTCTAGACACCACACATCCAAACTTCTGTGGCCCATTTCTATTCACAAGCACAAAAACCTGCATCTGCTTTCTTCTAGCTTGTGCTCTATCTGCTCCAAAAAACAATCCAAGATCAATATTTCCCAATTTCCTAGCATCCTCAGCAGCAGCTCCAGCTTCACTTATATTACTGCTCTCCAAATACCTAGTTTTTATCTGGCTAGCAGTAACAACAGCTATTTTTCGCTCATCCGCTATTCTCTTTAAGTTAATATAGGCTTCATTAATCTGGTCCCTTCCCTGACTGGCGTCAGGCATCTTCATCTTTTCAACATAATCATTTATCAATAAATCAGGGATGAAATGTTCAAATGTTTCTAGATAATCCAGATATCTTTCAATCTCTCCAATGGTGCATGAGCCCATAGGATATTTTTTAATAATAGCTCTTCCTCCAAATCTTTGAATTCTATTGCGAACACTTCTTACAGCTTCTTCATTAAAAACACTATCTCTAATTTCTATAGTTGTACCCGTTTTATTTCCCTGATCATCATACTCAAAAAATTCTACATCCTTTTCAACTTCTTCACTCACTAAACTCCCTAACATCATATCATGTCTCATTTCAACTTCTTCAGCAGATGCTTCATGAGAAATCTCAAGCACATTTCGCCCGAGCATTAGAGCTTCTTTTGCAAAATGAATACATCCCCAAGTTTTTCCAACTTTATAACCTGCAAAAATACAGACAAGGCGAGTTCTTCGTAATCCTCCAATAGCATTATCTAAAATACTAATCCCAGTTGGGCAAATTATCTCCTGAAATTCAGTAGAGCTGTGATAAGTAGGAGGCCAGTTCTCTGGATACTTAACTCCAACTTCCTCTTTTGAAATCCCTGCTTTGAGGGCTTTTTGAAGTATCTCTCTAGCTTTATCAAAATTGCCTCTCTCCACTAATGGACGTGCTTCAATTAAAGATTCTTCTAACTCTCTAGCTTGAGCAAATTTACTAAAGCTAGAAATAACATACGCCTTATTTGGAACATCCATCTCACATATTCGTTCTACATATTTGTAGTAGTTGCTTCTCTTATCCTCATCAGCTTTGTGAAGAAATCGAACCAACTCATCATGGAGATGATTCTCAGGGGCTTGTTGGAATTGATCATAATAAGCATAACAAAGTCTTACAACATCTTCTGTTACTTGTGAGCTAAACCAAGATGGCTTAATTGCACTTCTAGCCATCTTTAGAAAATTAACATCAGTAATAGATAAGAAAACAAAGCAATCTTGGATATGCTGTGAGACCACTTTCTCATTCATCTTTGATTTTACACCTTAACAAGTTTCTTGAGTTGATTAGAAAGAGCAAATTTATCAAATTGATCCATGCGATCAATAATAGTTATTCCATCAATATGATCATATTCATGTTGGAATACTCGTGCTTCAATCCCTTCTGCTTCATCAACAAATTCATTTCCATCAAGATTAGTAGCAACAATCTTACACTTTTTAGACCTTTGGATTTTTGGAAAAATACCCGGGATTGACAAACACCCTTCTTCTATTGAAGTAATCTCTGATCCAATTAGTGTAATAGTAGGATTTATGTAAACCTTTGGCTCCCTTTTATACATTGCAATAAACAACTGAAGAGGAAATCCAACTTGTGGAGCTGCTAATCCAAGACCTTTCTTCTTTAGCATAATACTAATCATTTTTTCTGATAACTTACAAACATCATCATCAATGTCAAAAATTGTATGTGTTCGATTAAGCAGAACTTCATCTGGATAATATGTGAACTTACATTCTCCAACATCCCTCATCATTACTATCACCTCTCAAAATTAAGTGCATCCTTAGCTCTGTTCAAAATATTCATTTCCTCTGGCTTTGTTCGTTTGTAATCTTTTGGAAACTTTCCAAATTGAATGTAATACAAATCACCCATCTTAACGTTCTTAAGTCCTAAAATCTCTAATATGTTTGTAGCTCCCCTAATCCATTTAGCCTCATTACACTCATTATCAACATGATTTACTAACTTTTTCTCAAGCTTCTCTTTATCCTTTGATATAAATTTTTTACCACATAATTCACACTTATTTTCATAGATAACCTTTAACTCAAGGCCCAATTTATCCAAAAAGGGTTTAAGCTTCATAGCTTCTTCTGGACTTAGTTTACTAAACTTACTTGTTTTCTTTTTTGCCATCTTACGAATACAATATATCCCGTATTTTATTATACAGTTCAGTATAGTTATTCTTCAATTTTATATCGAGGGCTATTAGAGAGTAATATTTTACTCATCTTTTTTCTCCCCACTTCTATAATCATTACAGTAAAAACCTGGGCCTCTGAAAATTATTCCAGAACCAGATCCAATCAACCGCTTGAGCTTATTGCGATTGCAATTGGGGCACTTTCTAAGTGGCTTTGCAGTTATGTTCTGAAATTTCTCAAGTGTATGTCCACAAGCTTTGCATTTATATTCATAAGTTGGCATGGCTACTCACTTGAATTTATTATGTCTTCACACAAATTATTCACTTCTTGTTTATAGAGAAGTAGTAAAAGGTCAAGAATAATACTATGAAGCTTTCTATCCATGCGATCAAAAATTTCTTTATCCTTCTCTTCCTGAATAATATCCTTTGCTATTTTTCTAAGTTTATCAGGAAAAGCATTATTGTTATAAGCTATAGCATCTCCCCATACAAGACTGAAGATGGTAGGGAAATCCAAACCACACCTCAGAAGGCTATTGATAATATAAGTATCGCTGCTAGCCAAAACAGCACCCACTAGTCCAGTCGTTTGAGGAGGCCTTGGAAAAGCTTTATCTTTATTAGTATCCATATACTCACTCCTAAACAATTTTCCTCACCGAATTCAATTCTTGATTAAACATGTTTGGCCAATGTTTTGACTTTTTTGGATCATGAAGATATTCTGTTCTATCAAACCCAAGTGAAACTATAAACGATGCATGCCTTTCAACACATCTATAGCATTTACCGCATTCTTTTTTCCACCACATTTGGCAACTTGTTGTCTTAAATAGTAAATCCCAATCATCACAATTAATCTTTTGCAGCAATTCAGCTTTATGCATCTCCAATGTTATAACCTTCATCCCAGCTGCTCTCTCAAGATTCTTTGGATCTAAATCCTCCCAATCAATATCTGCAACTGGATTTTCTACTTCTGGATAATATGATGTAGCAATAGCAATAGCATTGCATTCCTTTTCTTTCGCAATAGATGCTGCAATAGCTACCAACTGCCTATCTCTAGTCTTATATTCCTCTTTTTTAATCCTATGCTTAACAATTATAGGTTTTGAGAACTCAAGAATTCTTGATAATTTCTTAACTGCAACAACTTCTTTTGACTGCTTCCCCCCACCTAGCCTAAACTTGATATATAGAGGCTGAATCTCATGCCCTTCCTTTTTAAGAAGAATAGCTTGTCCCACTGAATCTAAACCACCACTCATTAGTTGAACTACCTTCACACTGAATCTCCCAAAGCTCTAATCCGGAAGTGGCTAGGATACAGCTCAATCAACTTACCAGTTTCTTTTACTTGAACTGTATATTTGATTTCGCCCTCTGAATCGGTATAAACATTTCTAATAATTCCTCCTTTCTCAACACTTACTACTGTTCCATCATCAAGAGTTACACTTATAATTCCTTCTTCAATTTTAGTCACTTTACCTTCCCTATCTTTATAATCTCCCTCTTCTATTTTAACTATAGCTCCAACTTCAATG
>Ga0209635_10000002_pt1 | contig 153450 bp, 170 predicted proteins | sample DeeMarSWOR230_32_FD_187463 | JGI IMG/M metagenome (GOLD analysis project Ga0209635, IMG submission 187463) | Marine sediment microbial communities from White Oak River estuary, North Carolina - WOR-2-30_32 (SPAdes) (version 2) | ecosystem: Environmental > Aquatic > Marine > Intertidal zone >...
GGTAGTTGCGATGATTATTTTGTCTGAAGCGGGTTTAGACATTGGACCTATCTTAGCCGGAGCCGGGCTTTTGGGCGTGGCTTTAGGTTTTGGCGCCCAGTGGATGGTACGCGATTTTTTAGCTGGTATGTTTATAATTTTAGAAAACCAGTACCGGGTAGGCGACGTGGTTTGCCTAGATGACACCTGTGGCTTTGTGGAAGATATCACCTTGAGAAAAACCATTATGCGCGACCTCGACGGCAAAGAAATGCATATACCCAATGGTTCCTTTAAGATGGCTGCTAATTTAACCCATGGCTATTCACGAGCCCACATGGATGTTGCTGTTGCCTATAAAGAAGACTTAGATAAGGTAATAAAAATAATTAATAGGGTGGGTAACCAGATGGCGCAGGAAGAACCATGGAAAGAATATATTTTAAAACCAATCCAGGTTCTTGGTTCAGGCCCGGATAAATTTAGTGATTCAGCGGTGATGATTAAGGTTTTAGGAGAAACCCAGCCCTTAAAACAATGGGACACCTTGAGAGAGTTTAGACGAAGGCTAAAGAAATCTTTCGACAGAGAAGGGATTGAAATTCCCTTTCCTCAAATGGCGATTTGGTCTCACGGCAAACCAAAAAAATAATTCAATCATGTTTAATCTTTCAGGACAAGTTTTTAAGGTCGTAAGAAAAATTCCCCGCGGGGGATTTTTAACTTATAAAGAAGTAGCAAGGTTAGCAAATAGGCCTCGGGCTTGGCGAGCAGTGGGTAATATTCTGAATAAGAACCCTGATTTTAAAACAATTCCTTGTCACCGGGTAATAAGATCGGACGGTGAAATCGGCGGTTACCGATACGGCGCCAAAAGAAAGATTGCTTTATTGAAAAAAGAAGGTATAATAATTAATTCAAATGGCAAAATTACATTCCGACCTCCAAAATAAAGAGTTTTGGTATAAAGATGTTACTTTGATTCCAAGTCGTTTCCCCGATTTTGAAAGAGACGAGGTTGATTTAACTACTCATTTTACTAAAAGGGTAGCACTCAAAAACCCTTTTGTTTCCGCTCCTATGGATACAGTTACCGAAGCTGAAATGGCAATTATCATGGCTCTTTACGGAGGAATAGGTGTTATCCATTATAACTTCCCGACCATCGATGAGCAGATTGAGGAAGTTAAAAAAGTTAAAAAGTTCCAGGCAGGATTCGTCTTTGATCCTATAGTTTTGTCTCCCAGAAATAAGATTAGAGACGTTTATGACGTCAACGAAAAACATGGATTTTTCAGTGTTCCTATTACTGCAGATGGTACCTTAACTTCAAAATTATTAGGCATTGTTACTCATCGCGATGTCAGATATAGACAAGATATGGAAACCGAACTGAAAGAAGTGATGACGCCAAGAGAAAAATTAATAGTTGCTAAGAAGTCAGAAACAGTTGATAAAAAAGAGTTGTCTCTAGCGATAAAAACCTTAAGAGAACATAATCTTGATACCTTACTGATCATTGATAAGGAAGATAAGGTAGCCGCTTTAGTTACTGACTCTGACATCAGGAAGAATGAACAATTTCCTTTAGCTACCGAGAACGAGAACAACCAACTGAGGGCTTTCATCGCCGTCGAGGGAAGATTAAAATTAGCCAAGGAAAGAATTGGCAAGGCATTTGCTGCCGGCGTAGACGGGATTAATATCGAGGCAAGTGTCGTTTTTAAAGAACAATTTGCCATTGCCAAGTATTGTAAAGAAAATTTCCCGACCCTTGATGTTATTATGGGTAATGTCGCTTCGGCTAAAGTCGTCAGGGAAATAATTGAACAAGGATTCGATTATTGCGACGCTATTAAAATTGGCCTAGGACCAGGAGCCGCTTGTATCACCCAACAAGAGTTGGGTACCGGCAGGGCCCAGGCTTCAGCTGTCTGGGATTGCTGTCAGGAGGCTAAAAAATTAGAACCCAAATATGGTTTTATGCCATTAATTGCCGATGGAGGAATTAAAATAATCGATGAAGAAGCCGAAGAACCTCAAAAGCCTAGCGATATTACCAAGGCCTTAGCTCTAGGAGCTCATACTGTAATGATGGGGAGTATCCTAGCTGGATTGGATGAGTCTCCTGGCCAGGCAGAGTTTGACTATGAAGGAGACAGAATGGTTAAGAAATATCGAGGTATGGGATCTTTAGAGGCGATGGAAGGAACCTCAGCTGTTAGATACGCCGTAGATAAAGTGAAAATCAAGGTTGCCGAGGGAGTAGTAACCAAGGTACCTTATCGTGGCTCCGGGCATGATTTCCTCCCCAAATTAATTGTGGGAGTAAAGCAATCTCTGCAAAAACAGGGATTTAGAAACACAAAACAGCTCCAAAAAGGGGCTGACATTAGACCGATTTAATTAACTTGATTTTTAAGAATAGCTGTGGTAGTTTGAGGTTAGACAGCTATAATTTAACAAAAAAGGAGGTGCACCTTGCCAGAAAGCTCAAAAGCCAATCAGTTTACACCCTTCAGAAAATGTAGAGATTGTAAATTAGTCTGTGAGCAGGAAGTGGAAACGTGTCCTAGATGCTTCTGTTCAAACTTTGATCCCCTGACAGTCGAAGAGCTTAAGGCCACAGCTGACGCTAACGGGAAAATAAGAGCTTTTTCTATGACAATACCAGAGTGGCCCCGCAAAGGAGCTTGGGAAATAGTAGGTGTCGAGAAAGAAGGATGACTTGAGAGCTTGATCTAGAAAGAAGCCTACCCTTGAGTACTTTACTTACTCTTGAGTCTCTCTTGGGGTAGGCTTTTGACTTTTTACTTTCTCAAGTATTTTTTCGAAAATTTGAGGATGATTTTGGGCGAGTTGAGACAGGATCTTTCGGTCAACCCCAATTTTATTTTTCTTTAATCCGTAGACGAATTTGCTATAAGACATTCCATAAAGCCGGCAGGCGGCATTAATCCTGGTTTGCCAAAGCGCCCTAAAATCTCTTTTTTTGGCTTTTCTGTCTCGATAAGCATAGCGCCAAGCCTTCATGAGGGCCACTTTGGCTAGGCGGTATTTTTTCTTTCTTCCCCAACGAAAACCCTTAGCATGCTTTAAAACATACCTTCTTCGTTTATGAGCGATTTTGCCTCTTTTTACTCGTGTCATAACAAAACTAAGAAGCTAAAAGTTTCTTTATCTTCTTTGATTCCGCCCTTGAAATCTCAACCCATTTTCGGCTTTTTCTTTTTTCCTCTCCAGTTTTTTTGACCCGATAATGGTCAAGGCCGGTTGCTTTCCGCAGTACCTTACCAGTTTTTGTAATTTTGAACCGTTTGATAATTGACTTTCTCATAAAATTACGCCCTAGCGATAATCATTGTGAATCCTCTTACCTCTCTTTTTAATTCCCTTTCAATTTTAATGGGGACAAGTTTTTCTAAAATTTCCAGAAATTGGCTGATTTTTCCTTTGGCGAAGCCTCCAAGAGCCTTTTCCCTTCCCCGTAAGACCATTTCTATCTTAACCTTATCCCCCTTTTTTAAAAATTTTTCAGCTTGGTGAGCTCTTATTTCTAAATCATGTAGAGAAATATTGAAGCCCAATCTTATTCCTTTTAATTCGCTACCCTTGCTTCCTCTTGCCGCTTTTTCTTTCTTTTGCAACCAATATAAATATTTTCCATAATCCATTATTTTGCAGACTGGAGGCTCTACTTTTTCTGTCACTTGAATTAAATCTAAACCGCGCTCCTCAGCTATACGGAGCGCCTCTAGTAGCGGGATAACCCCTGCCTGCTTTCCGCTTTGGTCAATTAATTTTACCTCTCTTGCCCTTATTTGGTTATTGACTAGTGGCTTCTTTAGCAAATTCCAAGATTGATTTTATATGGAGGCGGCGAGTTGTGGGCTCGCGTCCGGAAAATTTTCCAGAGATAGATCTACAAGCTTGTCCCAATTTAACAATTAGTAGAAAGTATCAATTGGGCGGAAATCTTTCTGCTTTTAGTCTATTTTTTTTGATAGTCTTTCTAGACTTTAAAAAGGGCTATCTATCTCGATAATATAACACCCATTTTCCGCCTATCGAGAATCAGCGAACCGGATGCCGCATTAAGCGTAGGCTAATGCGGGTTTTTGGAATAAGTTGGCGCTTATATCCTTGGTAGGTAGTTTTACGAGTTGGCCTACCTTGCTCGGCTTGCCTATCTTGGCTGATTTCCCGTCTACTCCACGCGCCCCCGCTTTAAAACTCTTTCGATCTCTCTTTCTGTTTCCCGCTTTTTGATTAACTCTCTTTTGTCAAATTTTTTCTTTCCCTTGGCCATTCCAAATTCAATTTTTATCTTCCCATTTTTAGTATATACCCTTAAGGGTATTAAAGTCAAGCCTTTTTGTTTTGATTTGCCGATTAAATATTTAATCTCTGCTTTTTTTAAAAGGAGCTTTCGCGACCTCTCAGGATCATAATCTGACGGCGCGTTTTTGGGTTGATAAGCGGGGATTTTGGACCCAATCCAATATATTTCTTCGTTCCGAACTATTATGTATGATCCTACCAAATTTATTCCTCTTGTTTTTATCGATTTCACTTCTTGGCCAATCAAAGCAACTCCTGCCTCGAATTTCTCCAGGATCTGATAATTAAAATAAGCCTTTTTGTTCTCTGCTATAACTTTCACCTCTTTTATTTTAACAAAAATTAAGATAAAATGAAGGAAATGATGAAAGAAAAAATCAAAAAATTGACAGCCAGAGCAATCAAAAATCTCTATAAAAAAGAGGTTGAAGTTGAGGTGAGCCGATCGTCAGCAAAAGATTGTGGTGATTACGCTACTAATGTGGCAATGGCGATCAAGGAAAATCCCCAAGAGATCGCCAAACAGATAAAATCTACTATTTTAGAGCGGGTAGAGGCGAAGAATGGTTTTATTAATTTTTTTCTTTCTAAAGAGCATTTACAAAAACAGGTAAGGGAGATTTTAAAACGAGACAAAAAGTTCGGAGAATTAAAAATTGGGAAGCACCAGAAGGTTCTGGTAGAATTTATTTCAGCTAATCCCACCGGCCCTTTGCACGTTGGTAACGGCCGGGGAGCCTTTTTTGGTGATTGTTTAGCAAATATTTTGGAGAAGGCCGGATACAGAGCGCTTAGAGAGTATTATATTAACGACGCCAAAAACAATACTCAAATTCAGGAATTAGGAAGAACAGCTTTAGGGCAGGGGAAAAGTTATTTAACTCCTCATTTGAAACGTGTAATTCGGAGGTTGGCACCTTACTTTAAAAAAGTGAAATCAGAAAGCGAGGCAGGATACCTCTTAGGTCAAAATATTTTTGGTGATATTAGGAGTTTTACAGAAGAAAAGCTGAAAATCAAATTTGATTTGTGGGTTTCGGAGCAAAATCTATATCGCCAAGGTAAGATAAAAAAAGTCTACGATTTTTTAGAAACTAAAAAATTAGTTTACAAAAAAGACAATGCTCTCTGGTTAGACCTTTCAGGGTTTAACCAGAAAGATGAAGTTTTAGTCAGAAGAAACGGCCAATCAACGTATTTCCTGACCGATATTGCTTACCACGATTATAAAATTAAAAGAGGTTTTAAAAAAATTATTAATATCTGGGGAGCTGACCACCAAGGGCATGTTTCAAAAATAAAAGCGATAGCTAAAATGCTAGGATACCAAGGAGATTTAGATATTTTAATTTCTCAGGTGGTCAGGCTAAAACGGGGGAAAATCTCAAAAAGAAAAGGAAATATAGTTACCCTCGAAGACTTAATTGATGAAGTTGGCCTTGATGTGGCCAGATTCTTATATCTAACCAAGTCGCTGGATACCCAGATGGAATTTGATTTGGAGTTAGCTAAAAAGCAATCAGAAAAAAATCCAGTTTATTATGTTCAATACGCCCACGCCAGAATCTGTAGTATCTTGAGAAAAATTTCCGATCCTCGATTCCAAGATTCCAACCTGAAATTGTTAGTTCACCCTTCAGAGTTTAACTTGATCAAGCAGCTAATCAGATTACCAGAGATTATTGAGGAGACTGCTAAAGATTATCAAGTGCAGCGATTACCACAATATTCGACAGAGTTGGCAACTGCTTTCCATCGATTCTACAGAGATTGTAAGGTTTTAGCGAAGGACAAATCTTTGTTAAAAGCTCGTTTGGCTTTGATTTTGGCTACTAAAATTGTTTTAAAGAATACTTTAGCTTTAATGGGAATTTCTGCTCCAGAGAGAATGTAAACAAAATCATGGAAATAAATTTTCCCAAGACTGAGAAGAAAATATTGACATTTTGGCAGCGAAATAGAATTTTTGAAAAATCTATTCAGAAGCGCAAGAGGACGCCGAATTTCGTATTTTATGAAGGGCCGCCAACAGCCAATGCCAAACCCGGCCTCCATCATGTTTTAACTAGAGTTTTTAAAGATATTATCTGTCGATATAAAACCATGCATGGTTTTAAAGTCTTGAGAAAGGCCGGTTGGGATACTCACGGTTTACCGGTAGAATTAGAAATTGAGAAAAAATTAGGGCTGAAATCAAAAAAAGAAATAGAAAAATACGGAATTGCTAAGTTTAACAAAAAATGTCGGAAATCCGTCTGGAATTATAAGAAAGACTGGGAGAATTTAACCGAAAGAATCGCCTTCTGGCTAGATACAGAAAATCCTTATATTACCTATATGCCGAACTATATCGAAACGGTTTGGTGGATTATTAAACAAATTTGGCAAAAAGGACTTTTATATAAAGACTATAAGGTGATCCCTTACTGCGCTCGTTGTGGCACAAGCCTATCAAGTCATGAGGTAGCTTTGGGTTATGAAAAAATAAGAGAGCCAGCAATTTATATCAAGTTTCCAGTTTTAAATCCAGAATTCAAAAACGCCTCTCTGTTAGTCTGGACAACTACTCCCTGGACGTTGCCGGGTAATGTTGCGGTAGCTGTAAACCCAGAAATTACTTACGTTAAAGTAAAAATTGACAAAGAATACTTAATTTTAGCCAAAGAAAGAATAAAGGCCTGCAGGGCGAAAGGAGAAGTCGTCAAGGAGTTTAGGGGAAAAGATTTAGTTGATTTAAGGTACCAACCGCTCTATCCCTTCAGTGAAGAGGTTATTAAGGGGGCTTACAGGGTGATTCTGGCTGACTTTGTTTCTCTGGAAGAGGGAACTGGGTTGGTTCATATAGCTCCGGCCTTTGGCGAAGAAGACATGATAACAGGCAAGAAGAATAACTTGCCGACACTCTTAACGGTTGATGAAGAAGGGAGGTTTAAGTTGGGAGTTAAGAAATGGGCGAGAATGTTCATTAAAGAGGCTGACCCCTTAATAATTGAGGATTTAAAAAATAGAAATATCCTTTTCAAAAGAGAATTATATGAACACGATTATCCTTTTTGTTGGCGATGCCATTCGCCCCTTTTTTATTACGCTAAAGAATCCTGGTTTATTAGGATGACTCAAATCAAAAAAGATTTAATTAAAAATAATCAAAAAACTAACTGGCTTCCAGCCCATTTAAAAAAAGGAAGATTCGGCGAATGGCTGAAAGAAGTAAAAGATTGGGCCTTAACTAGAGAAAGATACTGGGGGACGCCTTTGCCCATTTGGCAATGTAAAAAATGTGGTTGTTTTGAAATAATCGGATCGAAGAAAGATTTAGTGTCGCAAAAATTTAGCAAAAACAAATATTTCCTTTTAAGACATGGAACATCCCTGAGAAATTTAAAAGATGTTGCCGCTTGTTGGCCAGAAAAAATACCCTGTCCTTTAACTAAAGAAGGAAAAGAACAAGTTAAAGTAGCTACCAAAAAATTAAAAAAGGAGAAAATTAACCTGATCTTTTCGTCAGATCTTTTAAGGACAAAACAAACCGCTGAAATTGCCGGAAAAGAATTGGGAATAAGGCCCAAATTTAGTAAAAAACTTAGGGAAGTAAATATTGGTATTTTTAACGGAAGGCCGGTGAAAGAAATTGGCAGGTTTTGGGACAAAGAAAAAGAACTCTCTCCCTTGGAATATTATTCAAAGCGTTTCCGGGTCAATCCTCCGAAAGGAGAAAATTTTACTGATATAGAGAAGAGAATGTACGAATTTTTAAAACAAGTTGATAGAAAACATCAAGGGAAAAACATTTTAATTATTGGCCATCAACGACCCCTAACCTTACTTGAAAAGGCGAACTATAGCTATGATTTAAAACGATTTACAAGAATTATCATCAAGAAAAAAGAAATAAAAACAGGAGAGCTCAGGAGATTTGAATTCAAAGATCTGCCTTATAATGAAAAAATGGAATTAGATTTCCACCGGCCTTACATTGATGAAGTAAAATTTTGTTGTCAAAAGTGTAACGCCCCAATGGAAAGAGTCCCTGAAGTTATTGACTGTTGGTTTGATTCCGGAGCCATGCCTTTCGCTCAGTATCACTACCCCTTTGAGAACAAAGCTTTGATTAATAAGAAAATTCAATTCCCGGCCGAATATATTTCAGAGGCAATTGATCAAACTCGGGGATGGTTCTATACCTTACTGGCTATCTCCTCTTTACTTGGAAAGGGTCCGTCCTATAAAAATGTTCTTTCGGTAGGTCATGTTTTAGATGAAAAGGGAGAAAAAATGTCAAAATCGAAAGGGAACGTGACTGATCCCTGGTATCTTGTTGAAAAATACGGAGCCGACGCCACTCGCTGGTATTTTTACACTATTAATCAGCCCGACGACTCTAAGCTTTTCTCGGAAAAAGATGTTGACCAGGCGCTTAAGAGATTCATTTTGACTCTTTGGAATTGTTTTACCTTTTACAGAACTTACGCTACAGATATTAAGACAAGTAAATTTAACCTTAAATCAAATTCTGATATAGAAATGGGTCAGTACAAAGCCATTTCTTTACTGGACCGATGGGTCATATCAAGATTAAACAGAGTTATCCAGGAGGCAACTCAAAAACTAGATAAATACGACATAACTGGGGCCGCTAGAATAATTGAAGATTTTATTATTAATGATTTCTCTCTGTGGTATATTAGGAGATCGCGTAAGCGCTTTGACGAAGCCGCTGATACTTTAGAATATGTACTTTTGACCTTAAGCAAGCTGACCGCTCCATTTATTCCTTTTCTGTCCGAAGAAATATATCAAAAAATTAAGAATCTGCCGAAACAGGATAAAATCGCTAAAGGGCAGACAAAATTAAAAATTCAAGACTCTGTTCATTTAGAGAATTGGCCGAAAGCGAGTAAAAAATTGATTGGTAGAGCATTAGAAAAGAAAATGGAGAAAGCCAGAGAGATGGTAACTAAAAGTCTAGCCGAGAGAGCTAGGGCAAAAATTAAAGTTAGACAGCCCTTAAATGAATTAAGAATTAAGAATTATGAATTGAGAAATAAAGCAGAGTTATTAAGCCTAATCAAGGAAGAAGTCAATGTCAAAGAAATAGTCTTTGATCCTAAAATTAAAGGAGAAGTAGAGCTTGATACCAGAATTACTCCAGGATTGAGAGAAGAAGGGTTCATTAGAGAAATTATTCGGCAAATCCAAGAAATGAGAAAAATTGCCCGCTTTAAACCAGAAGATAAAGTTTCAATAAACTATTTTGGTTCAGGAGGATTAAACAAAATTCTGGAAAAGAACAAGAACCTTATTCTAAAAGAGGGTAAGATAAAAAATCTGGCCCGAAAAGAAAAAGAAAAAGAAGTTTTTGCTGCTGAAAAAGAAATTATGGTCGACCAGCAAAAACTATGGTTAGCAATTAAAAAAAATTAAAATATGGCTTTAATCGAAAAAAAACAAGAGCTGAGACAGGGACAGGCTAAAGAAAAATTTGATAAGCCCCTCCGAAAAGAACCGCCCAAAGATACAGGGCCATATAAAGGAAGATCGCACTTTTCTACAAAAGAATTTGACAGGTGGTTAGAAAGTAATGAAGCTTTCAAGGTTACTGGTTTATTGAGAGACGAAAGACTGAGACTGGGTCATCATATATCAGATCCGAAATTGGTTGGTACGCTTTTTGAAAAAGCCAAAAGAGAACCTGAAAATATAGAGCACGAGTTAGACAAAGGTAAATACGGAGCATTTGGAGACCTTAACCTTAGCTTAAACGATAGAGAGAAGGTAAAAAAAATATACAGAGGGTTTTTTAAAAAATAAATTATAAATGTTCGTTCATTACCGGACCTTGGCTTTTATCTTTAAAAAAGAGGATCGTGGCGATGCGGACTTATTATTTACTATTTACACGAAGGATTTCGGAAAATTAGAAATTTTGGGAAAGGCAATTAGAAAAATTTCTTCAAAGTTAAGGTCAGGAGCTGAGATTTTTTATCTATCGGAAATTGAATTTATTCAGGGAAAAAATTATAAAACTTTGACTGACACCATTTTAGTTGAGAGATTCGCGAATATTAAAGCTGATTTAAAAAGACTAAGAATTGCTTATAAAGTTTCCGGGATTTTAGATGATTTGGTGAAAGATCAAGAGCCCGACGAAAAAATTTGGTATTTATTAGAGGAAATCTTTAAAAAACTAAATAAGATAGAAATTACCGGAGTAAGACTAGAGCTCTTGTACTATTATTTTTTCTGGAATCTTATTTCTCTCCTTGGCTATCAGCCGGAACTGCGCGCTGATTACATCTGCGGGAAAAAAATTGATCCCGATCTTGCTAAAATTTTAAAAATTATTATAAAAAAAGATTGGCACGTCTTATCGAGATTGAAAATTACACCCGACCATTTAAGACTATTAAAAAATATCTCTCGGTGGTATAATAAAGAAGTATGCGTAATAGGCTGATTTTAGTATTTATAATTTTAGCTTCTCTGATAGGCCTCATCGGTTATTTATGGCAGAGACAGGTTTTTTCTAAAGGAAATTTAAATTTGGAGATTTTGAGCAAAAGAGAAGTAGGTCTTGCAGAGGAAGTTGAATATACCGTTAAATATAAGAATAACGGAGCGGTTCCTCTTGAAGAGCCGCGCTTAATTTTTGAATATCCAAAACAGGCTCTTGTTCCCGACGATAAACCCTTGCGGCAGGAGATAATTTTAGATGATATTTATCCCAAGATGGAAGGAACTATTTCTTTCAAAGCCAGATTATTAGGCCAGGAAGGAGAAAATATAACAGCCAAGGCCACTTTAAGTTATCGGCCTAAAAATTTAAAACCTCGATATGAATCGGAAACTACTTTCACCAACGTCATTAAATCGGCTCCTATCACCTTTGAACTTGATCTGCCATCAAAGGTTGAATCAGTAAAAAGTTTTAACTTTAGAATAAATTATTTCTCTAACGTTGATTATCCATTGACTGATTTAAGAGTACAGACTGAATATCCTTCCGGATTTGAATTTCTTGAATCTACCCCTAGTTCTTTAGAGAAAAATGAATGGCTTGTCTCGCTTTTGAATAAAAACGAAGGGGGAAGAATTGAAATTACCGGTAAAGTTTCTGGCCAAATCAGCGAGGCGAGAATCTTTGTAGCAAAATTGGGCGTTTTTAAAGAAGGAGAGTTTATTTTGTTAAAAGAAGTAGAAAAAGGATTAGAGATTATAAAACCATTAATTTATATTAGGCAAGAAATTAACAGGAATCCCCAATATGTGGCTCGGCCTGGTGATTGGCTGCATTACGAAATTTATTTTAAGAATATTGATGAAGATGTTTTGAATAATCTATTTATAGTTAGTGAACTAGAAGGAGAAGCCTTTGATTCAGGAACTATTAGGTCCGATTTTGGACAAACTGAACCTGGTTCGAACTCGGTAGTTTTTGATTGGCATAAAATTTCTCAACTTCAATATTTACTACCGATGGAGGAAAGAAAAGTTGATTTTTGGATAAAGGTAAAAGATGACTTAGGTTTGGCCGAAAAGCCTATTCTAATAAACAAGATTTCTGTCAATGATGTGAAAGAAGAATTTATCACTAAGATTAGTTCAAAGATAGAGATAGTTCAGAAAGGATTTTTCCGGGATGAGGTTTTCGGGAATGGAGGGCCGATTCCGCCACGACTAGGAGGGGCAACAAGTTATACTATTATTTGGCAAGTAAAAAATTACTATTCTCTGGTGAAAGATATCAGGGTGAAGGCTCTTTTGCCTCCGAGTGTTGAATTAACCGGAAAAATCTTTCCCGAAGATGAAACCACAAAATTTTCCTTTGATTCGCAATCAAGAGAAATTATCTGGTCGGTCGGCGACCTAGAGAGAGGAAGTGGCGTTTTTACGCCGGTTAAAAATATTGCCTTTCAAGTTTCTTTTACGCCTAATGAATTTCAACGAGGTCAAACTCCAGAAATTATTAATGCGGCTACGATAACTGGCGAAGATAGTTGGACCGACCGAATTCTAGAAGGCACTTCTCCGGCCATTGATACTACTCTACCAGATGATGAGACCATAACCGAAGAAATGGGCAAAGTCCAATGATATGGCTGATTTAATGGAAAAAATTGTCTCTTTATGCAAGCGCCGAGGTTTTATTTACCAATCTTCGGAAATTTACGGTGGCGTAGAGTCTCTCTGGGATTATGGGCCCCTAGGCGCTCTTTTAAAAAATAATATCAGGAACCTCTGGCTTAAAAAATTTGTTCAAGGCCGAGAGGACGTAGTCTTGATAGACGGTACAGTTCTTATGCATCCCAAGACTTGGAAAGCTTCAGGCCACCTTGAAAGTTTTACTGATCCCTTAATTGAGTGTAAGAAATGTCACTCCCGTTTCAGAGGAGACGAGTTAGCAAAAAAGAAGTGCCCTCAGTGTGGAAATGAAGAACTTACTCCTACCAGACAATTTAATTTACTTTTCAAAACTTTTTTGGGACCAGTGGAAGACAAGGCGCATGTAACTTATCTCAGGCCAGAAACTGCTCAATCTATGTTTACTGATTTTAAGCTAGTTCAAGAATCTCAGCGTTTGAAAATACCTTTTGGTATTGCTCAAATGGGCCGTTGTTTTAGAAATGAAATTACTACAGGCAACTTTACTTTTCGTTCCCGAGAGTTTGATATTGCCGAAATTGAATATTTTGTTGAACCGGGGAAGGACGAGAAGCAATTTGAAGTCTGGTTAGATAACTGGGAGAGATTCTTTCTAGGCCTGGGGCTGAAGAAAGAAAACCTCAGGCGTCACGAGCATTCTAAAAAATCTTTATCTCATTATTCCAAAAGGACGGTTGATATTGAATATAAATTTCCCTTTGGCTGGGCAGAATTAGCCGGTGTAGCTAATCGCACAGATTACGATTTAAAAAGGCACAGTCAGTTTTCTGGCGAAGATTTGGCATATTTTGATGAAGAGATAAAAAAGAAATATTATCCTTATGTTATCGAACCAACGATGGGGCTAGAAAGAGCTCTTTTGGCAATTCTATGTGATGCCTATACGGAAATTAAAGGCGGCAGGACCAAAACTACTAAAGCCGCAAAGGAGATTGAAGTAGTTTTAAAGTTAAATAAAAAAATAGCGCCGATTAAGGTGGCAGTTTTGCCTTTGGTCAAAAACAAACCAGAATTACTTAAGAAAGCTAGAGAAGTTTTTGAAATCTTAAGAGCTCATTTCATGGTCCGGTATGATGAAGTGGGTTCAATCGGAAGACGTTACCGCCGCCAGGATGAAATTGGCACCTTGTTTGCTGTTACTATTGATTTCGAAACTTTAAAACAAGAGGATGTCACTGTCCGCGACCGCGACACAATGCAGCAAGAGAGAATAAAGATTAATAAATTAAGCGAATTTTTAAATAAAAAAATAAGATAATATATTATAATTAACAATGCCGCCTTTCATGATAGATAATTGCTATGTTGAAAAATGGTGAAATAGCTTTTAAAAAAAGTTTAGTTTTTTGAAATAAGATATTGTCTTCACGCCTTAATTGGCGGTCCGGTAAGAAGAGAAGAATTTTTCGATTATCCCTTTTGAAATTTCCAGGTGCTTGGCGAAAGGGAGTAAAAGAAATAAGAAGAAAAAATTTTTTATTGATTCATGGAAAAATTAGAAAACTCAAGTTATCATTGGAATCGTCTTTGGACAAATAAAATAACGAATTTTTATCCCCAACTTCCTGCTGCTTGGCATTTTGAGAACTTTGTCCGCCACAGGATTTATTTTAATGCGATTGATAAGCTTTTAAAAAATATATCCCTTAGAGATAAAGATATTATTGAGCTTGGTAGTGGGACGGGGAATAACAGTCTTTATTTAGCAAAAACTCACTCCGTAAAAGAGGTTACTCTGGTTGATTTCAGTGAAAAAGCTTTAGCAAGGGTTAAAGTAAATTATTTTCCCTGTCCGGTGAATAAAATCAATAGAGATATTTTTGAGATTTCATTGGGGAAAGAATATGACCTTGTTCACAGTACGGGCTTGATAGAGCATTTTAAAGGAGAGGAACGTTTTTTGACAGTGAAAAGACACACTGATTTTATTCGGGACGGCGGGTTAGTTATGATCTGGGTCCCGGTTTTTTCAAAAGCCTTCAAACCGATTGAAAGAATAAATAAAATTTTAGGCATAAAGGAGCAGCCATTTACCAAAGATGAACTGCGTCTTATTTTTAAAGAGAGCGGTTTGGAAATTATTAACGAAGGGGAAACCGTATTTGGAGCTCTCTTCGGAGTTTTAGGAAGAAAAAACAATAATTAAAATGAAAAGAATTTTATTTCTTTTGGCTTCTTTATCTCTTGGGATTGTTCTTTTTATCTTCGTTGTAAGATTTATAGGATGGAATAATTTTATATTAGCTTTTCAGTCGTTTACGGGAGTTAACGGATTAGCTATTTTAGGATTAACTTTTTTGATGATGTTGGTGGCGATATTGAGATGGCAGCAGATTATTGAAAGTCAGGGGTGTCAAATTTCAATTGCCGCCCTTATCAAACCTTTTTTAGTCGCACACTCGGTCAATTATTTGATGCCCACGGTTCCCTTTGGTAGCGAAATTGTCAGAGGATACATCTTAAAAGAAAAGACAAATTTTCCTGGCAATATAGCCATTTCCTCGGCTTTTATTGATAGGATTTTGGAAATTACAGCCCACGTAATAATGGCTTTTTTGGGTATTGTCTATTTTCTTTTGAAGATCGGAATGCCTCCTCGTAACTTAGCCATAATTCTGGGAGGGGGCTTTCTACTAGCGCTAATACCTATATCACTTTTTTATTTTAAAAGCTTTAAGAAAGAAAGCTTAGTCAAGTTTTTTATAAAAAGGAGCGAAAGAAACATTATTTTGAATGTTGAAGAAGAAATTTTTAATTTTTTCAACGTGAGAAAAATGTTTTTTTGGAAAGGCTTAATTGTAGCCTTTTTAAAAGACATTGTTTCGCTTTTACGAACCTTTTTCGCAATTGTTTTTTTGGGAAAGTCTTTAGGCTTTTTTTCCGCCTTTTCTATTTTCAGTTTTTCAACATTAACTCAATTTTTTCCGATTCCCGCGGCCCTCGGAAGTCTTGAAATAATCCAAATCTTTGTTTTCGGAAAACTGGGATTGAGTGCTGGAACGGCAACTGCCTTTACGATGATTGTCCGAGGGGCGGAGTTATTCTTTGCATTTCTAGGGTTATTTGTCTTTTTAAGTTTCGGCGTAAAATTATTGAAAAAACTCTTGTTGAATAACAATAAAAATGTTTAAAAAAACAACTTTTCAAAACGGCCTTAGATTAATTACTATTCCTCAGGAAAGTGCCCGAGCGGTGACTGCCTTGATATTAGTAGGGACTGGCTCAAAATATGAAACCAAGGAAAATAACGGCATTTCCCATTTTCTAGAGCATATGTATTTTAAAGGCACTAAAAAAAGACCAACTCCCTTGGCGTTGATTGAACCTTTAGATAGGGTTGGCGCGATTTATAATGCCTTTACTTCCGAAGAATACACTGGCTATTTCGCTAAAGTAAGATCTTCTCACATAGACTTAGCTTTGGACTGGATTTCTGATATTTATTTGGGCAGTCTGTTACCACCCAAAGAAATAGAAAAAGAAAGAGGAGTGATAATTGAAGAAATAAATATGTATTTAGATATGCCCATGCTTTATGTTGGAGAGCTTTGGAAAAAACTACTTTATGGAGACCAGCCGGCTGGCTGGGAAATAATAGGAACAAAAGAGAATGTGGCCAGTATTACTCGACAGCAAATTTTTAATTATATGAAATCGCAGTATGTAGCCACTAATACCGTTATTTGTCTGGCAGGAAAATTTTCAGAAGTAGGTATAATTAAAGAAGTTAAAAAATATTTTTCAAAAATTCGCACCGCTAGTTCCAAAACTAAACTTCCAGTAATTGAAAAACAAAATAAACCTCAGGTTCTTCTTTACCCTAAGAAAACTGACCAAACCCATTTAACTTTAGGGGTTAGAGCTTATAACCTTTTGCATCATAAAAGATTTGTGCAGGAGGTTTTGGGAGTAATCTTGGGAGGAATGATGAGTTCGAGGTTGTTTGTAGAAATAAGAGAGAAACTAGGTATAGCTTATTATATAAAAACTAACACCCACCTGGATCCTGATACTGGATACTTAGTTACTCAAGCTGGAATAGATAATAAAAATGTAGAAAAGGCGATACCTATTATTTTGAGAGAATATAAGAAAATTTCTCGGAAAAGAATTCCCGCTAAAGAGCTTAAAAAAGCTAAAGAATATATAAAGGGAAAAACCGCCCTAGAACTAGAATCCTCAGATGCTCAGGCTGCCTTTTATGCCGGCCAAGAACTTTTAGAAAATAGAATTTTAACCCCCGAAGAAATTTATAAGAAAATTGATAAAGTTAGCCAAAATGATATTCTAGAAATAGCCAAAGACGTTTTCCGACCGGAAAAACTAAATTTAGCTTTAATTGGTCCATTTAAAGACAAAGCGAGACTCCAACAATTATTGAAATTATAAATTGACAATTGAGACTTAAGTTTTTTATGAACAATGAAAAAATTCTAGATATTTCTTGGGGGACGCTTTTTAAAATTGGCATTGCTTCATTTGTCTTTTACGTCGTTTATTTGATCAAAGATATTTTAATTTGGTTTATTTTTGCTTTGATCATCTCGGTCTTATTGACTCCGGCAATTGATTTTTTGCAGAAAAGAAGGATCCCTCGGGTAGTAGCCACCATTTTCATTTTTATTTTTATCTTCGGGTTTTTTGGAATTTTAATTTATTTGGTTGCTCCGGTTTTTATTGATCAAATTCAAGATTTTGTTGAAAACATCCCACAATATTTTGCAGCACTCTCCCCTTTTTTAGAAGAATTGGGGTTTGAAGTCTCTGATAGTTTTAGTGTTTTAACTCAGGGCTTTCGAGAATGGTTACTCCAGGCTTCGGAAAGCATTATTTCTGCCACAGTTTCCATTTTTGGCGGAATTTTTACGACAATTACTATTTTTACCTTGGCAATTTTTCTCTCTTTAGAAGAAAAAGGAATAGAAAGGGCAATTAGGATTCTCTTCTCCAAGAGGCAGGAAGAAGAAGCTTTAAATATTTGGAAATCTTGTCAATTAAAGGTTTCAGGCTGGTTTGGGGCGCGGATTTTAGCCTGTCTTTTTGTTGGCCTTATGTCTTATATTGCTCTCTGGCTCTTCGATATAAATTATCCGTTTATCCTTGCTTTGTTCGCTGGTGTTGCCGATATTATCCCGATTATCGGGCCAATAGTAGCTGGAATAGTTATTGCCTTAATCGCTGCCCTAAATTCTCCCGGGATAGCCGTCATGATTTTGCTTGTTTTTATTATTATTCAACAGATAGAAGGTAATATTTTAACACCAATTTTGACCAAGAGATTCACCGATTTGCCTCCGGCCTTAGTTTTAATTTCTTTGATGATTGGCGGTAAATTATGGGGAATTTTAGGAGCAATTTTAGCTATTCCTTTGGCCGGTATTGTTTTTGAGTTTACTCGAGATTTCTTGAAAAAAAGAAAAGAAGGCGAAATTCCGCCTTCTCATCAGCCGTCGTCATCTGGCCATAAAAAAAGCATAATTTGGTAGGTTAAGATGGGCACCCTTTATATTGTTGCTACTCCTATTGGGAATTTAGAGGATATTTCAAAAAGAGCCCTCCGTGCCTTAGCGGAGGTTGATTTAATTTTGTGCGAAGATACTAGGGTAACCAAGAAATTATTAGACCATTACCAGATAAAAACTCCGACCTTAAGTTATCATCAGCACTCAAAGCTCCAAAAGATTGAACGAGTTATTAATTTTTTGAAAGAAGGTAAAAACTTAGCTTTGGTTTCTGACGCCGGAACTCCGGGAATCTCTGACCCAGGCGGAAAATTAGTGAAAAAAGTAATTGAGTCATTAAGTAGTTCAGTAAAAATTGTACCTATCCCTGGTCCATCGGCAATTAGTGCGATAGCTGGTATTTCTGGTTTTCCCATGGATAAATTTTTATTTTTGGGTTTCCCACCAGCTAAAAAAAAGCGAAAGAAATTTTTTGAAGAAATAATAAATGCAAAATATCTAGTAGTTTTTTATGAGTCGCCCCATCGTATAATTAAAAGCTTGAATGAATTGGGAATTATGAATGAAGAATTGAAAATTGTGGTTTGTCGGGAATTAACAAAAAAATTTGAAACGATTTACCGCGGAAAGATCAAAGAAGTGATAAAGCAGATAGAAAAGGATATAATAAAAGGAGAGTTTGTTGTAATTGTTGATAAAAGATGAAAAAGAAATTCTATATTACAACCAGCATAGCTTATACTAATGCTCCTCCCCACATCGGGTTTGCTTTAGAATTGGTTCAGGCCGATATTTTAGCTCGTTATCATCGCATTTTAGGTGAAGATGTTTTCTTTTTGACAGGTACTGATGAACATGGGCAAAAAGTTGTTAAAGCGGCCGAGGATGCAAAAAAGAGTCCGCAAGAATTTGTCGATGTACTTTCAAGCAGATTTAAAAAACTTGTCGAAGTACTTAATTTATCAAACGATGGTTTTATCAGGACGACTGATAAAAAACGTCACTGGCCAACCGTCCAAAAAATTTGGAGTAAGTTAGAAGAAGGAGGAGATATTTATATAAAAAAATATAAAGGATTTTATTGCTTTGGTTGTGAAGCCTTCATAAGGGAAAAGGATTTAGCCAATGGGGAATGCCCAGTCCATCAGACAAGGCCAGAGTTAATTGAGGAGAAGAATTATTTCTTTAGACTTTCAAGATATGCAAAACAGGTGAAAGAAGAAATAGAAGCTAACAAAATAAAGGTTGTGCCCGGAGCGAGAAAGAATGAGATTCTAAGTTTTATCGAACAAGGGATAGAAGATATAAGCTTTTCAAGGCCAAGAAAAAAAGTGCAGTGGGGAATTCCCGTTCTTTCCTATATTCCTAAAGTTGGCGGTATAAAGTCTACAACATATGTCTGGGTTGATGCTTTAGTGAACTATATTTCGGGGTTAGGCGGACTTTCTTTCATTTCCGGAGTTAAAAATAAGTATTGGCCCCCCGATGTTCAATGTATTGGTAAAGATATACTTAAATTCCATGCCTTAATTTGGCCAGCAATACTTATTGCGGCAGGACTAGAAAGACCAAAGAACATTTTAGTTCACGGTTTTATAACTTCTGGCGGCCAAAAAATGTCGAAATCACTAGGGAACGTCATTGACCCTTTTGAATTGGTTAAAAAATACGGCACGGACGCTGTTCGCTATTTTCTCTTGCGGGAGATTCCGCCGACAGAAGATGGAGACTTTACATATGAGAAATTTAAACAAAGATATAATGCGGATTTAGCAAATGGTATAGGCAATCTGCTTGCCAGAACGCTTACTATGGCAGAGAAATACTGGCTAGGTATTGTCCCTAAAATTCCTCAGAATACTCCAGAAACTCTTTCTTTAGGGAAATTTGTTACTAGTGGTTGGGTTGGAAATTTCCAAGAAAGTATTAAAGAAGAACTCATTAAGTCAATATCTTCTACAGAAAATTTTTCATTCAATAATAGCCTTTTCTCTGTTATCACAAGTGTTTTTATTTGCGATGGTTACATAGAACATCATAAATTATATAAACCAGCCGAAAAATTAGGAAATAAAAAAGAAAAGATAGACGCAGTCTTATATAATGTCTTAGAAGGAATAAGGCATATCGCTTGGATACTTTTACCATTTTTACCTGAAACAGCTAATAAAATTTTTGAGCAGTTAGGATTGGACCCTGAGAAAGAAAAAGAAAAAACATTCGATGAAACGACAAAATGGGGCGGTTTAAAGCCGGGAACAAAATTTAAAAAAAGTAAACCTTTATTCCCAAAAATCTAATTTATGCTGATTGATACTCATGCTCACGTTAATTTCAACGCGTATAAAGATGATGCCGGCGAAATAATTCGTCGGTCTTTAGATAACGATACGTGGCTTATCAATGTTGGTTCTCAATATTCAACCAGCAAAAGAGCAGTTGAGCTTGCTGAAAAATACGAAAGGGGAGTTTATGCTGCTATCGGGCTCCATCCTATTTATGCACGAGACAAATTTGATTATAAAAAATATGAACAACTAGCTCAGTCATCTAAGGTGGTGGCCATCGGAGAAGTCGGCTTGGATTATAAAGAAGAATACGCTTCTTTTAAGGGAAAACAAAAAGAACTTTTTTTAGAACAATTACAATTAGTAAGAAAATTGCCTTTGCCGGTAATTTTTCATTGTCGTATGGCGCACAAAGATTTGATAACAATTCTTGATAAGCAACAAAAGGCGAATAAAGAGCAATTAAAAGGAGTGGTGCATTGTTTTACCGGCAGCTGGGCTCAGGCAGAAAAATATTTAGCAATGAGGCTTTATTTAGGATTTAACGGGATAATTTTTAAAATGAACTTAGATGACATAATAAAGAAGGCGCCTTTAGATAAAATTTTGATTGAAACAGATTGTCCATATTTAACACCTCCCTCAGCTAGTACCGAGAGAAATGAACCTATATGTGTGAGATATATAGCTGAAAAAATTGCCCAGATTAGAAGTATAAGCTATGAAGAAATATCTAAAATAACTACTGAAAATGCCAAAAAATTATTTAACCTATGAATTACAAAAAATTTATTAAAGAAAAAATTAAAGAAATTAGAGAGATTGTTGGTGAAGAGAAAGCTTTAAGTGTTCTATCGGGAGGCGTAGACAGTTCAGCTGTAACTCTTTTGGGATATAAAGCCCTAGAAAGAAATCTCAAAGTTGTCTTTGTTGATAATGGCTTAATGAGAGAAGGAGAACCAGAAAGCGTTGTTAAGAATTTTCAGAAATTAGGAATAAAAGTGGAAATAGTTAATGCTCAAAATATTTTTTTTAAAGCCTTAAAAGGAAAAACTGATCCCGAAGAAAAAAGAAAGGCTGTCGCCACAGCTTTTTATAAAGATATTTTCAGAGAAATTATTAAGGAAAAAAAGATTAAGTTTTTATTTCAAGGAACTATTCTTACTGATATTGAAGAGACGGTAGCTGGGATCAAAAGGCAGCATAATGTTTTGGCTCAAATCGGCATTAACCCTCAAAAAGAATTCGGTTACCAAGTCATCGAGCCCTTGATTAAGCTTCGTAAAGACGGCGTAAGGAAGGTGTCTAAACTTTTAGGGTTACCCAGATCAATCTGCCAAAGAATGCCCTTTCCCGGACCAGCTTTGTCCGCCAGAGTGATCGGCGAAGCCAATCGTCAAAAGATCACTGTTGTCAGAAAGGCAACCAAGGTTGTAGAGAAAGAGCTAAAGAATTCTGGCGCTTTCCAGTATTTCCCGGTACTAATGGAAGATAGGGCAACTGGTTTAAGAAACAATAAAAGAGAATTTGGTAGTATTATTATTTTGAGATGTGTTGAAAGCGTTGATGCAAGGAAAGCTCAGCCAACTAAATTACCTTGGAAATTATTGGAAAAAATTACCAAAAGATTAACGACTGAAATTCCGGGAGTAAATCGCGTCTGTTACGATATAACCCCAAAGCCTCCGGCTACCATCGAATATATCTAAGCTTTGACATTTCTTCAAAATTTGCTACCCTTTTAAAAAGGAGGGTTAAAGGAGGAACGGCCCTCTTTTTTATAGCTCTTTAGTGAGAAGATTAGTTCCTTCAAAATAATAAATAGAGAGAGGTGAAAAAGAATGTCTAGCCAAGTAAAAGAAATTGTCAAGAAAATAAAAAGAATGCCAGAGAGATTAGAGTTGCCAGGAAACCCTCGTTATCAGCCCGCGTCACTCAAGCCATTTTTCGGCCACGATAACATTGCCAGGTTCTATTTCGAGGTTGAGTGGGCTCTACTGAAAGTTTCAGCTAAGCTCGATATGCTTCCACCGGGAGTAGCGACTCTTTTAACCGACGAGATGTATCAAATGATTCGTTCTAAGGTTGCTACCACACTTGAAGATGCCATCGAAAAGAATATTACCAAACATGATATCAGGGCCCTATTAACAGCTATCCGCTATTTTTTAATAGCCACCAGGCGACAGTTAGTAAAGGTTTTAGCACGCTGGCTTCATGTTCCAGCTACCAGCTATGACATCATTGACACGGCCAGGATAGTTGCTTATAAGAGAGCTTTCTGGGAAGTTAGTTTTCCAGCTCTCTTGGGGCTAATTAAGTCACTGAAAGAGAGGGTGGCTCAATTTTCCGATACCGTCCAGATTGGCCGGACTCATGGTCAGCACGCCGAACCTATCACGGTCGGCTTCTGGTTAGCAACTATTTTGGGAAGAATTATTGACATAGCTGAGCATTTAGTAGACAGAGAAGCAGAGTTAGTAGGAAAGTTTAGCGGCCCAGTAGGAGCTTACAACTGCCAAGTAGCTTTGGGGTTTGAGAAAAAGTCCCAAGAGATGCTCGGTAAAAGCTTTGAAGAATTAGTTCTGGCCGAACTTAAGCTTTCTCCTGCTCCAATTTCCACCCAAATTTTACCACCCGAACCGTTAGCTCGTTTTCTCCTTGAGTTCACTTTGCTTTCCGGTGCTTTAGGGCAGATTTCCCGGGATTGCAGAAATCTTCAAAGAACGGAGCTAGCAGAGGTGGTAGAACCCTTTGAGGGTAGTCAGGACGGGTCTTCGGCTATGCCCCATAAGAGAAACCCTATAAGTTGGGAAGGCATCGAGGGCATTTACACTATTGTTAAGAGTGAGTTTCATAAGGTTCTGGATGTAGTAATCTCTGATCACCAGCGTGATGCCACTGGAATGTGTGTCATGCGGGAGTTCCCGGGCATAATTGTTCTCACTCAACATCAATTAGAGACAGCGAATAGGATTGTGCCTAGAATTTCTGTTGACACGGAAGCCCTGAAGCACAATTTCGCCATCCAGAGGCACCTTGTTTTGTCTGAGGCGGTCTATGTTGCCTTAGTGATGGCAGGTTATCAAGGTGATGCCCATAGCTTGGTAAATCATACTCTTATGCCGCGCTCTCAGGTTTCTGGTCGTCACCTGATAACGGAGTTGTCTCTGTTGGCAGACGAGAAACCAAGACTAAAACCGGTAGTAGCTAATATTCCCAGCGAGCTAATCGACTTGTTGCAAGAGCCCGAGAAGTTCATCGGTTACGCCAAAGAAAAAGCCTTTAAAATTGCTAGGAGAGCAGACGCTTTTTTAGCAAAATATAACCAGAGAAAGGAGGTGTGAAGATGCGTAAACCAATACAAAATCCCATTATTGTGGCGTTAGATATGCTGGGCAAGGAAGAAGTGATAGAGACAATAAAAGAGCTTGAAGAGGGCAAGATGGTCTGGGGATATAAACTAAGTACTCCGATTTTTGCTGAAGGCGTAAGATTGCTCGAGGAAATAGAAAAAAGCGTAGGATCAGTGAATTTACTCATTGATCTCCAGCTTATCGGCACTCCTAAATTTATCGAGGATAGCATTAAGCTCTTCTGTCGTACAGCAGTACGCTTTATTGTCTGTAATGCTGCGGCTGGCCCTACGGCTATCCGGAGAGCGGTGGCAACCGCTCATCACCCAACAAAGATTCTAGTTGGATCGAGCCTGAGCTCTCTCAGCTTAGCTGATATCAGGTTTATCTTCGGCGCGGTTAACAGAGAGGCCAAGGCAGATGATTTCACCGCGATGACCCGAGAAACAAAAGCAGCCGGGCTTTACTGTGCAGCCGAAGAACTAGAGCATCTGTCTCGTCAGCCAGAAAAGAGAGATATCCCCATGACAGTAGCGGTTGCTATTAGACCAGATTCATACCCGGATAAAGGAGAACATATCTTTACCTTGACTCCAAACCAAGCAAAAGAACGAGGAGCTCGTTTCATAGTGATCGGTGGTCCTATCACTGAACTTCAAGGATGGGATGACCCTAAACCCCGGACTAAAACAGAGGCAGCCGAACGGATTTTAGCCGGAATAGACGAGAAGTATCTAACGTTTAGGGTAGAAGGAGAGTAATGAATGGGTAAAAGAAAACTCGGAATCATTTTGGGATCGGTGAACGACCTCGCGCAATGCGAGACAGGGCTCAAATATCTGGATAGCTCTTCGAGGGCGGAAGTACCCTTTGTAAAAGTAATAAGTGCCCATCGTAACAGGAAGAAACTTGTCGAATCTCTTACTCGGTTTGTGGAAACTCAAGCTGTCGATGTCATAATAGCGGCGGCCGGCTGGGCCGCGATCCTCCCCGGCGTAATCGAGGCTTTCCTGCGCTACGAGAAACAAAACACATCAATTCATGTTTTCGGGGTGGCATTAGAAGACCCAAATAATTCCACTCACACGCAGGCAGCGATACTTAGCATCACCCAATTGCCCGGGGTAGAGGTAATCTACGATGACTATGTTGGTTCGCAAGGGTTCTATCGAGCCTGCCGCGACGCGGTTCAAGGTAATCTGCCTACAATCCAGTTGCCGGCGGCAAAAGAGCCACTCGAGCTCACGCTCGAAACTGCACTCGCCATGATAGAAGACAAAAGGAGAAAGGAGGGTCAATAAAATGGAACCAGTGAAGCTGCAGTTCATCAGGGCGGGCAGCGCCAAGGATATTTACAGGGTCGACGAATCAGATATCGCCTTCCGCTTTACAAATTTTTTTTCGGTATTCGATAGAGGTCGGGCCAGTTACCCCATCCCCGGTAAAGCGCTCGCAATGTGCGCTTGCGCTGTCAAGTCTTTCCGAATTGCTGAAGAAATTGGGGTTCCTACGCACTTTGTCGAGCAACTCGACCCAGTTACTATCCGGATCAAGGAGGTTCAGCTTATCGCCGACCGGGCATTAACCGCTCAAGACCAAAATTACTTAGTGCCGGCCGAATTTATTTATCGGCTTCGGGTGGCTGGAAGCATCGACAGAGATTTTCATTCAGGGAAAAAGAAGCCAGAACATTACGGCCTATCAGTCGGTGTTATCCCGGTCGTCGGAACGCCTTTTCCATATCCTATCAAACATCTCACAACGAAGCTTGAGAGCGTTGACCGTGACCTGACCGAGGAAGAGGTGTGTAGACTCGCAGGTATTACCATGGAAGATTTAGATCATTATTGGGCCATGATTGATCGTCTGATTGGGGCTTGTTCTTTGGAAATGGCTCGATGTGGCTACACTCTTCTTGACGGCAAAGTTGAGCCGTTGATGGGACCAGGAAGAAGGAAAATGATTGGTGATGTCTTCTGTACGCCGGATGAGGATCGGCCAGTTCCTACGGAGAAACTTCGTCAGGGGATCATTGAGCATTATTCCAAAGAATTCATCCGCCAGAAGCTGATTGAGATGCGCTATTACGATCGACTTAAAGCTGCAAGGGATAAGGGCGAGGAAGAACCACCAATTCCTGAGTTGCCGGAAGAAACGATTTGGGAAATCAGCCGACGGTACAAAGCTCTAGCTGAAGCCTATGCCGGAGTTAACCTCGATATCTAACTAACAAGGAGAGAGGAGTGACTCTCCGTTGTTAAGAATTCCCGCACCTTTGTAAGACCGGGGAGACGAAATTTGTCTCCCCGCGTTTTTATTAAAATTGCGGCTTAGGGATATATTTGGATGTTTTTTAATAGACAAAAGCGCTAAAACAATATAAAATTAAGCATTGAAATATGCTATACGAGCCGCAAAAAATTGAACCTAAATGGCAAAGGTTTTGGGAGGAAAATAAGCTATTTCGGGCAGAGGATTTTTCTAAAAAACCTAAAAAGTACATCTTGGTTGAATTTCCCTATCCTTCGGGTGACGGTCTTCATGTTGGTCATGCCCGGAGCTATTCGGCCTTAGATGCGATAGCCCGTAAGAAAAAAATGGAAGGATATAATGTTTTATTTCCTATCGGTTGGGATGCTTTTGGTTTACCTACTGAAAATTATGCTATCAAAACGGGCATCCATCCCCAAAAAGTGACCGAAGAAAATACCGCTAATTTCAAGAGACAGTTGAAATCCTTGGGCCTTTCCTTCGATTGGTCAAGAGAGATTAATACCACCGATCCTAAATACTATAAATGGACCCAATGGATTTTTCTTAAACTTTTTGAAAAGGGCTTAGCTTATCAGGCCGAAATACCAGTTAATTGGTGTCCTTCTTGTAAAATTGGATTAGCCAACGAAGAAGTAGTGGGAGGTGCTTGCGAGCGTTGTGGAGCTGTTGTAGAAAAAAGAACCTTGAAACAGTGGATGTTAAAAATTACAGCCTACGCTGACAGATTAATAGAAGATTTAGAAAAAGTTGATTATTTAGACAAAATTAAGACTCAGCAAATAAACTGGATTGGTAAGAGTTATGGCACCGAAATTGATTTTCAAGTTGAGAGTTCTGGAAAGAAAATACCAGTTTTTACAACGCGCATTGATACAATATTTTCTGGCACATTCATAATTTTAGCCCCCGAGCATCAATTAGTTAAAGAAATTACTACCAAAGAGCAAAAAAACGCGGTAGAGAAATACGTGAAAGAGGCTGCTCAGAAAGGAGAATTGGAGCGCTCTGAACTAGAAAAAGAAAGGACGGGTGTATTCACGGGAGCATATGCGATTAATCCAGCTAATAATGAAAAAATACCAATATGGATAGCGGATTTTGTATTAGCGCATTATGGCACCGGTGCTGTCTTTGCCGATGCGCATGACCAGAGAGACTTCGAAATGGCTAAAAAGTATAATATTCCATTGAAGGTGTCTTTAAGACCAAAAAACGACGACCTCTGGGAGAGAGTCAAAAATTTAAAAGTATGCTACCCAGAAGAAGGAATTTTAGTCAACTCTGCACAATTTGATGGTTTGACTTCCGCCGAGGCAAGAAAAAAAATTACTACCTGGTTAGAAAAAAAAGGAGCGGGAAGAAAAACAGTAAATTATAAATTGCGGGATTGGGTTTTTTCTCGACAACATTATTGGGGAGAGCCAATTCCGATAATCCATTGTCAAAAATGCGGCGTAGTGGCTGTGCCCGAAAAAGAGCTGCCAGTGGAGTTGCCTTATGTAGAGAAATATCAGCCAACCGGAACTAGTGAATCACCCTTGGCTGTTATTTCTGACTGGGTCAATGTTAAATGTCCGGGATGTGGAGGTAGAGCTAAAAGAGAAACCGATACCATGCCAAACTGGGCAGGCTCCAACTGGTATTATATGCGCTATTGCGACCCAGAAAACGATAAACTAATAGCCGACTCTAAGAAATTAAAATATTGGTTGCCGGTTGATTGGTATAACGGCGGTTTTGAGCACACCACTCTACATCTTTTATATTCCCGCTTTATCTATAAGTTTCTTTACGATATTAAAGTAGTTCCTCAGCCCGAACCATATCAGAAGAGAACTTCCCATGGGGTAGTTTTGGCCGAAGACGGCAGAAAAATGTCAAAATCTTTCGGCAACGTCATAAATCCTGATGAAATCGTCAATAAATATGGGGCCGACACCCTAAGAGTTTATGAAATGTTTATGGGGCCTTTTGGAGAAACTATCGCCTGGAGTACCCAGGGAGTAAAAGGAGTTTACAGATTTTTGGAAAAAGTGTGGCGGTTATTTTCTCAGTGTATTGAGAATAAAGAAAGTAGTCCGCAAATTTTAAGAGCCGTACATAAACTAAATAAAAAAATAGATGAAGATTTGGAAGCGACGAAATTTAATACGGCCGTAGCTGCTTTTATGGAATTTGTTAATTTATGTCAGGAAAGAAAAGAGAAAGTTGGGAAAGGTACGCTTGAACACATGTTAACCTTACTTTATCCTTTGGCGCCTCATATTTCAGAAGAGCTTTGGAGATTATTGGGTCAGAAAGAAAGCATCGCTTTTCAAAAATGGCCAAAATATAATTCTAAGTTGATTGAGGAAGAAACTATAACTTTAGTTATTCAGGTTAATGGCAAAGTTAGAGACAAAATTGAAGTTGAGGCTGATATCTCCGAAGAAAAAGCTCGTAGCCTTGCAATTTCCAGAGAAAAGATTAAAAATAGGATATCTGACAAGGAAATTAAAAAAGTCATCTTCGTTCCGGGTAAGCTAATCAACATCGTCATATAAAAGCATGTGCGGTATAGTTGGCTATATCTCAAAAAAAGAAAATCCAAATACTCTTAAATTGGGACTAGAAGCTCTAAAAAGATTAGAATATCGCGGTTATGATTCCGCTGGTTTCGCTTTTTGGGACAGAAATAAAAAAGAGATTGTTTGCCAAAAAGCAGTAGGGAGGATTATTAATCTGGAAAAAAAGGTGAATAATAATTATACTTCCGTTTTTGCTAACCCCCTTATCTTACATACTCGTTGGGCAACTCACGGGGGAGTAACCGAAGATAATGCCCATCCTCATTTTGATTGTCAAAAAAATATCTATTTAGTTCATAATGGTATTATTGAAAACTATACTGAGCTGAAAAAAGAATTACTTAAAGAAGGCCATCAATTTTCTTCAGATACCGATACCGAAGTAGTGGTTCATCTCATTGAGAAATTTTTTCAGGGAAATTTGGAAGAAGCTGTCAGAAAAGCTCTAAGTCGTCTTAAAGGGACTTATGGTTTAGTTATAATGTCTAAAAAAGATCCCAATAAGATTGTCGCCGCTAAATTGGGAAGTCCCCTACTTTTAGGATTAGGAGAAGATGAATTTTTGATTGCTTCCGACCCAGCTGCCGTCATTGCCCATACTAAAAAAGTCATTTATCTTGACGATGGAGAAATAGCGATTATCACGCCGGATAATTTTTCTATTCTCAAAGAAAAACAGCCAGAGGAAATAGAATGGGAATTGGAAGAAACTCAAAGGGGCGGGTATCCACACTTTATGTTGAAAGAAATCATGGAAGAGCCTGGGGCGATTGAAAACGCCATCAGGGGTAGGTTAGTAGAGGAAGAAGGTGTAGTAAAATTGGGGAGCTTGGATAGTATGACAGAGAGATTAAGAAAGATGAACCGTTTGGTCCTTGTTGCTTGTGGGACAGCAGGTTATGCTACCCAGGTTGGTAGATATATGCTCGAGGAATATGCTGGTATCCCTGCTGAGGTAGATTCGGGTTCGGAATTTCGTTGCCGAAAATCAATTTTAAGTAAAGATACGGCAGTTATTTTTGTTTCCCAGTCCGGAGAAACAGCCGATACCCTAGCCTCTTTAAAAGAAGTAAAAAAGAAGGGGAATTTAACAATCGGAATTACTAATGTTGTTGGCTCAACTCAGGCCAGAGAAACTGATGTTGGTTTTTACACATATTCAGGCCCCGAGATTGCTGTTGCTTCTACTAAGGCATTTATTGGTCAGCTAACTTCTTTGGCATTATTAACGGTATATTTGGGGAGACAAAGAGAGATGTCTTTAATAATTGGAAAAAGAATTATTTCTGAGCTAAAAAAATTGCCGGATTTGGCCCGAGAAATTTTAAAACAAACCCCCCAGATAAAGGAAATAACTAAAAAATACAAAGATTTTCAAAACTTCTGGTTTATCGGAAGGAAATATAACTACCCTATTGCCTTGGAAGGCGCATTAAAATTAAAAGAGATTTCTTATTTGCATGCTGAAGGGGTTGGAGGAGGCGAACTAAAACATGGCCCTATTGCTTTGATAGATGAGAATTTCCCGACAGTAGCACTTTGCCCTTCAGATTCGGTTTATGAAAAGATGTTTTCTAATATTCAGGAAATTAAAGCCAGAAAGGGTCCGGTCGTTGTCATAGCTACTCAGGGCAACGAGGAGATAAAAAAGATAGCTGATGACGTAATTTATATTCCAAAAACTTTAGAGATGCTCACCCCTATTTTGGCTATTATTCCTTTGCACCTTTTCGCCTATTATATGGCTACGCTACTTGGCTGTGACGTAGATAAGCCAAGAAACCTTGCCAAGTCAGTAACGGTAGAGTAAAATAAACATTACATGGAGGAACTGTTATTGAACAAATCGGGGGGAAAAATTATTTTGCTTGGGAATGAAGCAATTGTCAGGGGCGCCCTAGAATCGGGCGTTCAGTTTGTTTCTACTTATCCAGGAACTCCGTCTTCAGAAATTGGCAATACCTTCTTTAGGATCGCCCCTAAAGCCGGGGTCTATTTTGAGTTCTCTACCAATGAAAAAGTAGCTTTGGAAGCAGCTATCGGTGCTTCTTTTTGTGGATTAAGAACCTTGATGGCCATGAAAAATTTCGGGACAAATGTTGCTTTAGATGCTCTACTTCCCTTTGTCTATACGGGAACCAGGGGGCCGACAGTAATAATATCTGCTGATGACCCTTCCTGTCATAGCTCAGCTCAGTCAGAAGAAAATACTAGGGGAATTTCTTATTTGGCACATATTCCAACCCTGGAACCTGCCGACCCACAAGAATGTAAAGATTTTGTTAAATTAGCTTTCCAGATTTCAGAAAGGTTTAAAATTCCGGTAATGATAAGAACAACTACCAGGGTGGCTCACCAGAGAGGTATAGTGGCCTTGAATAACCCCAAAATCTTAAAATCAAGAATCCAAAAAGGAAGATTTGTTAAAGATTATAAAAAATTCGTTACTCTGCCGCCGAGAGTGATGGAGATGAAGACGGAACTTCTAGAAAAACTTGAGCAAATAGGAGATTTTGCTGAAAAATCCCATATTAATAAACAGTCATCAAGAAAATCGAATTATGGGATTATTACCTCAGGTATATCTTATTTATATGTAATGGAGGCATTAAAGCAGTTAAATTTAGATTTGTCAGTTTTAAAGCTGGGATCTTTTTATCCTCTGCCGGAGAAGAAAATTAAAAAATTTATTAATCCGCCAGCCAGCAAATTAAAAAAAATTTTAGTAGTAGAAGAATTGGAGCCGTTTTTAGAAAAAGAAATCAAAATACTAGCTAAAGAAGTAAATTGTAAATTAGAAGTGATTGGTAAAGAATTAATTCCTGAAGTTAATGAATTAAATCCCGCGATCGTTACTTCGGCTATCGCCAAATTTGTAAATAAAAAATACAAAATACGGCCTACCAGATTAAAACTACAGCCCCCCAAACGTTTTCCCCAACTTTGTCCCGGTTGCCCTTACTGGCTGGTTATCTCGGCTTTAAAGAAGGCAGTTGATACGAAAAATGTTATTTTTGGAGGAGAAATTGGCTGTTATATGCTGTTTGGTAATCCGCCAGTAAATCTGCAGGATTATTTATCTTGTATGGGTTCTTCAGTCGGTATCGCTCATGGAATTAAAAAATCTACTGGACAAAAGCTAATCGCTTTTGTCGGCGATTCCTCTTTTTTTCATTCCGGTATCCCACCTTTAATTAATACTGTTTTTAATAAATCTAATCCGTTAATAATAATTTTGAATAACGAAACGACTGCTATGACCGGCCATCAGCCTCATCCTGGCGCCCCGGCTACTCCCAATGGAATTAATATCGAAAATATTGTCAGGGGTTGCGGGGTAAAATACGTAAAAACGCTTGACCCCGTGAAGCAGACAGAATTTATTCAAACAATAAAGGAATTTTTAGAGAAGCCAGAGGTTTCAGTAATAATTTCTAAAAGACCATGCATCCAGATAAAAAAATAGACCAATTTAATATGGTGATAGTTGGCACTGGCGGCCAGGGGTTAATCACTCTTTTGCAGATTATTGCTGAAGCAGTTTTATTTGAGAAACTCGATATAAAGACTTCTGAGCTTCATGGCTTGTCTCAGAGAGGTGGTTCTGTTGAGGTCCATATTAAATTTGGCAGGAAAGTTTATTCTCCTTTAATACCCCAAGGAAGAGCTGACTTGGTTTTAGGCTTGGAAATGCAGGAAACTTTGAGAGCAGTCAATTTCGCCAACCAAAAAACAAGGCTTTTAGTCAACAAACACATTATCCCTATCCCCCTGGTAAAAAACCTAACCGAGAAGGAAGTTTTAGCCAGCTTGAAGAAGGTTAGTAAGAATATTGCCCTGGTTCCTGCATCAGAAATTTGCAAAGAAAAACTTGGTACTGATGTGGTCTCCGGAATTTATTTAATAAGCCTCGCAGTTTTTAAAGGATTAATTCCGATAAAACCAAGTTCTATTGAAAAAGCGATTAAAAAAATAATCCCAGTAAAATATCTGGAATTGAATCTCAAAACCTTCAATTTAGCGAAAAGCTAATCTAAAGGTTCGAATCTACTTAGTCACCTGCCCAAAACCAAAGAATCGCCTTACAGGCGGTTTTTTGGTAGAATAATTTAACCATGACCTCATTTTTTATTGGAATTGCGGGTGGTTCTGGAACAGGGAAGACGGCGTTAGCAGAAGAACTTAGACAATATTTTGGCAAGGAAGCCGCAGTTTTACATATGGACAATTATCAAAGATTCGGGGAGAAGCTACGCAAACTCTATGGAATGAAAAATTGGGATCATCCAGAAGCGATAAACTGGGATAAGCTTCTTAAAGATTTAATTTTGCTTAAAAATGGCCAGGCAATAACTATAAAATTACGTGAGCAGAAGACATTAAAAAAAGTTAAAACAGTTATTTTTCCTCCTTCGAAAATAATCATTATTGAAGGTTATTTACTTTTTTATAAAACTCCTATTCGTAAACTCATAAATTTCCGTATATATCTTGAAGCGAGCGAGGATGCAAGAGTAAAAAGACGTAGTAAAATTAAAGGGAAGGGCGACAGATATATCAAAAAGGTTGTTCTACCAATGCACCGTAGATATATAGAGCCAACAAAGAAGTATGCTAATTTAGTGATAAACACAGATAAATCTTCAATCAAGCATTGTTGTAAACAAGTAGTTAGGCATTTACCAAATAGGTTCTAACATCATCCATTAGAGGATCTGCCGAAAACCAAAGAATTGCCTCCACCAGTGGGCGGATAGGATGTTTTTTGGTAGAGAAAAATCTTAACCCTAGACAGAATCCGAGATAATCTTTTTTATATCCTTGGGATTTGGAAATTGCTTAAAGAAAAATTTATTTACGGCTCCAGCGCTTTGGACTTCTACATTCCCATAATTCAGAAATGAGGCTAAAGGTCCATAAATTTTGACAGATACATCTTGAACCTTATCAAGTTTTATTTCGTTGACAATGTTTTTAAAAAAGCCCATTTGTTTGTTTTCGACCACCCTTTTATTTGTGATAACTAGTGTATTAAGAGAATAAATCATAACATTGTAAAAAGCTGTATTCCAAATGACGAGAAAATAGACGGTGGTTAGGAATCGGAATAAAAAATTGATATTGTCGTTAAACCAGCTGTTGGGTTGTAAGAAATAATGATAAACGATATAAGGAGCAACCGCCATAATTAGAATAAACGACATTGGAATCAATAATACAATCCAATGCTTTCTAGTGACTAAAACAGTTTTTTCATCAGGCAACTGCCCCCTAAAACTATTATTTGATTTAGAAAGAATAGCCATTTTTAGACTACACTAGTAGCAGAATATCTTTTATGTATTGGATAAACTCCGACCAAATTATTTTATTGTAAGCATTGAGGGTAGCATTAAATAAAATAATGGACCCAATAAAAAAAATCAGGGCTATAATTTTTGACTTCCTACCGACTCCAAACCTGATAAAATGATAAATAATAGAAAAAGTATACCAGATAAGGATACCTACTATTACCAAAAATAAAATTGAAGAGATACTTGGGTTGAGATCAAGAACATTAATCATCTTTTTTCATTTTACTGCATTATTGCAGGATTACCAAAGATTTAAAACAACAAGAATTGTCAATTAGGTGGCCTCTTAAAGAGGCGATTTCTTCAATCCTCCAGTTTTAAAAAATTGTAGGGTCGGTTCCAGGTAGTAAAATAAATCTTATCTTCCAATATTTCATAATCTGCTTGGAAATAAAGATTAAAAATTATTCTAAAAGTATTAACCGGCGTTATGTTTTCGTAAAGAGCATTCTGGGCTTTGTCTGAGAAAAAATAGGCGTTCAATATAGATGTTCTCTCTCTAATAGCTTCTTTGCTTGGTTTTTCCCATTCTAATTGCATTGCTGGGCCGTGGTCTGATTGTAAAATTATAACTAGGGGATTTTTAGAATTAGCTATAATTTTTTCAATCATCTCTTTTGTTCTTTGGTTGCTATATATTAATTGGTTAACATAATTATTTTTGTATTCTTTTTTTGTTCCTGGAAAGCCGGCATCGTTGGTTGTAAATAATCTGTCTGGCTGGATTTCGTTTCCTTGACTGTCGAATACGAAGGGAGGATGAGGCGCCATAATGTGACTAAAGGTAAAAGTTGGTTCTTTGATTTGGGTAATAGTTGGAATGTTGTCAAAAGCATATAAAATTTTATTTCTATGAAGCGAATATTGTAAGTTCTTACCTCCAAAAAAACCAAGAGGAGTGGTACTAATTAAAACATTGTTAAATTCATTTAAGTTCATTTTATAAGTCATATATATGTCAGCATTTGGATTTTTGTCTGTACCCGCAAAGGCAGAGGTAAAGGTTACAAAAATATAACCATTATTTTTTAAAAATCGTTGGACCTCATTATTTTCTATAAGTTCTCCGAAATAACTTCGGTCGTCGGAATTCTTACCGACGATATCCGCCAGATAATTGATATATTTTAAATTTAAAGAGGACGAAAGAGATTGATATGTTTGAGGATAATTCGGTCTGCTTTTTTCAGCCACATAAAACCCCTTTTTTTCTAACCATTCAATGAATTCGCTATTGTCATATTGGTAGAATTCTTCAAGAATATCTGCCCTGGCGTAACCATCCAAAATTATATAATAAATATCGGGCAAAACTATGCTTTCGATTTCTGTATCAATAAGATCAGATGGGCGAGATTGTTGACTTTTATTAACCGAGGTTATAATTTGTTTTTCTGGAAAATTTTTTACTTTTAATTCGTATTTTATAATTTCCGCCGAAGGCATAACAATTAAGGCAATCGACAGAACATTCAAAAAAAAGGTTACATTAGAAAGTTTTTTGGATGTTCTTGTAATAAAAAAGGCGGCTAGAAATAGAAAAATAACTTCCGTTATTAATAGGAGAAAATATTTATTGATATTTAATTTATCTATTGAAAGAATGGAAGCTAAAGCAACTAAATGCCCGTAAGAAAAGAATAAAATTAAAAAGACAGAAATAATAATTCCTCTTTTTTTATCGTCTTTTAGAATAATTTTTAGGCAAAAAAATAATAAAATTGTAAAAACTAGAGATATCGCAATTGGCACAAGAACTACCGACATCTCCACTTTATCAGCATTGTAAGCAAAGAGAAAAATGATAGGAAATATTGCTATTAGAAACGGATGGAACGCAAACTTATCCATGTTTTATTTTCTATTTTTCATCAAATAGATTAACCTTTCGGATCCCCCGATCTTTGTTTTGTTTTTTATTTGGAAAAAATTACTGAAATCTTTTTCAAAATTATTTATTGTATAATCAGTAAAAATATCTTCTCTCATAGAAAGCAGTTTTTGAGCCTGAGAATCGTTTTTGGGGACAAATTCAATAACAAGGTATCGGCAAATTTTTTTGAAAAAACCAGCTAATTTATTTAAAGGAATATTATTTGAAATTACTAAGTGATGAATTAAGGCCAGCGCTAGAACAACGTCGGTCGGACCACGTTCTATCAAGGAAGACCTTTCATTATTTTCCCAGCCAATTCCGGGACTGGGGTTGGTCAAGTCGGTTAATAGGGGCAGAATATTTTGCTCTTTGTTTTTCTTGCACTCTAAGTAATTTCTTTCAACGCAAACCGGATCGTTATCAAAAGAAATGGTTGATATTCCTTTATTTGAAGCAATGCGGCTGAACACCCCATTATTAGAACCGAGATCCCAAACAGACTCCGGCTTTATTTTATTTAAAAAACCACTTACTATACCCCCCTTTTCCTTAATTGATTTTGAAGAATAATTAGTGAAGTTATAGTAGTCAGCCCACTCCGTTTTTTTAATTTTCCACTCAGTTTTTTTTACTGCTTTTTCCAGGCTGTCAATGATCCCAAGTAGGGCATTTTTGCTAAATTCCCCACTTTTTTTATTTATTTTCTTGTTAGAAAAATATTTCTGGCTTTTTGAATGCAAGTAAAGATGAATAAATAGAGAGGGGGAAAAACGAGAATGAAGTGGTAAAAGAGAAACCGATAAATCCAGCGGGATTCCGTCTATATAAATTCTAAATAATTGATTTAGCCGAATATCTTTATGACTCATTAGGGCGAGAGGCGCAAGAAAGTGCTGACAGAACTGCCTATAAGCACTCCAAGGCTTTCTCTCTTTATGTTTTTCAAAAGAGAGAGTATCAATAAATACCGGCTCTCCTTTTTTAAATTGAATATTGTAAGCACTGCAGTCTTTCAAAGACATCCCAAATTCAAGAGCCTTTCTCTGGACTTTCAAAGTGAGTAAGGCAGCATCTTTTAATTGACTAAAGGACCATTCGTAGGGATAAGAAACAAAATCTATTTTTTCCGGTTTTATTATTTTATAAGCCTTATCCGATTTTTTATATTGAATACCAACTTCTTTGTGACGGATAATCAAACCCGATTTAACAAGTTCTCTATAAAGGCCGGATTTAATAAAAAAATCGTAGTCTTTTTTGTAGTCAAGATTAATTTGACGGAAAATTAACCCATTTTTTAAAAAAAGAAATCCGCTAGGATCTCGAAAAGAGCCGGATATATTACCGCTTTTATCTTTGTTATTCATTTTTTCCTGAAAAATTTCTCTCGAAAGAAATTTTTAATCTTTGAAAAAAATAATTTGATTGTAAATAAACCCCCAAGCAAAAAACCGATAATTAATTGGACGAAATAACTACCACTTCCAGGATCAATATACCCATGAACGGGAAGGGGTAAAATCGCCAATAGAGCCACGGTTAAAATAATTAATTTTTGAATTGAGCCAAGTGTTTTAATTTCCATTTTTCTATTCTATCAGAGAATTGTTTATTTTGCTAACAGTGGCTGCGGAAGAAACTAAAAAATCGCTTTTTAGCGATTTTTTATATAACTTCCCTTTTAAGGGATTAAATTTTCTCGATTTGGGCGCCGAGTTTTCTTAATTTCTCTTCTATTTTCTCGTGGCCTCTTTCTATTTGAGAAATATTTTCGATCGTGTTTTTGCCTTTAGCAATCAAGCTGGCTAAAATTAAAGCAGCTCCCGATCTAATATCTGAAGAGGTAATTTTGTTTCCAATTAATTCTGTTTTACCGAAAATTAAAGCCCGGTGAGGATCGGTAATTTCGATATCAGCTCCCATCTTTCTTAATTCATGTAAATGCTGGAACCGATTTTCGTATAGAGGATCGTGAACTAAGGATTTTCCTTGGGCTTGGGTTAGTAAAACCGATGTTTGCGGCTGTAAGTCAGTTGGGAAGCCTGGATAAGGAAGAACCTGAATCTTTGTCGGTTTGAAATCCTTAGAAGGTATTATTGAAATTTCGTCTGTCCCAACTTCAAAATTTACTCCGATTTCCTTCATTTTTCCTAGGAAAAAAGTTAAATGGCCAGGGTTAACGCCTTTTATTTTTCCCTTTCCACCGGTTATTGCCAAAGCAATAAAAAAAGTCCCGACTTCTAACAAATCAGGGCATAAATAAAATTCGGCGCCGGATAACCTTTCTTTACCTTCAATTCCTAGGGTGTGGGTGCCAATTCCTTCTATTTTTACCCCCATTTTTCTTAAAAACAACCCCAAATCCTGAACCTGGGGTTCGGCAGCGGCAATCTCAATTTTTGTCTTTCCTTGAGCTCGGCTGGCTAACATCATGACAATTTCCGTGGCCGTTACGGAAAATTCCTTGAGAGCTATTCTTTCCCCTTCCAGTTTTTCCGGTGCTCTAAAATAATAAAAGCCATCCCTTTCTTCGGTTTGAATTCCAAAGCTTTCCAAGGCTTCCAGGTGGGTGGCAATCGGCCTTAGTCCAATTTTATCTCCGCCAGGATGAGGTACTTTGAAATTTTTGAATCTGATAGCCAACGGTCCGACAAACAGTACGGAAACCCGCATTTTTTCAAAAAGGTCAACGGGGATTTTTTCTGGATGGATATTTTTAGGGTCTATTTTTATTTTTCTTTTATCTAACCACTCAATTCCCGCTCCCATTTCTTTCAGAATTTCAATCTGATCCAAAACGTCGGAAACTAAAGGCAGGTTATCAATTATTGATTCTTCCTCGGTTAATAAAGCAGCTGCTAAAACCGCTCCGGCTGAATTTTTATACCCAGAGATTTCTACTTCGCCTGAGAGAGGAACGCCGCCTTTAATTAAAAACTTGTCCGCCATAGAGTTGCTTTTAGATTAATTTTAGTTTACGATAAAAAAAAGCATATGTCAAAGAAAAAGATCGTGGTTATTGGTGGAGGCACCGGTTCTTTTACAGTTCTTTCTGGCTTAAAGAAATATCCGGTTGATCTTTCAGCTATTGTCGCTATGACCGACTCGGGAGGGAGTAATCGGGTTATACGCGACGAACTAGGGTTGTTGCCGACCAGCGACATAAGACAATGTCTAGTTGCTTTATCCGAAGACGAAAAGGAGCAATCTTTGAGAAAACTTTTTACTTACCGTTTTTCAAAAGGAAACGGATTGAATGGTATGACCTTTGGTAATTTGTTTTTAGCCGCTTTGGCTGATATTTTCGGTTCGCAGATGGAGGCGATTAAAAAAACGAGCCACGTTCTTAAAATAAAAGGAAAGATTTTGCCAGTTACCCTAACCGATTCAAATTTGGTAGCTATTTATGAGAACGGGAAAAAGGTTATTGGAGAACATTTTATTGATGAACCAAAACACAGCGGTAAATTGAAAATTAAAAAAGTTTTCTTAAAGCCGAAAGCTAAGATTTGTCCTGAAGCAAAGAAAGAAATTCTGAAGGCAGATTCGGTCGTTATCGGGCCAGGCGATTTATACACCAGCATAATCGCCGCCTTATTAACCGAAGGTATGGCAAAAGTACTCAAGAGAACTAAAGCCAAAGTAGTTTATGTTATGAATTTAATGACAAAATATGGTCAAACATTCGGCTTTACTGCCAAAGAGCATATTCAAGTTTTGGAAAAATATTTGGGTAGGAATTGTTTAGACTTCATTTTAGTTAATAAAAGACCGATTCCTAAAAGTGCTTTGCTAAAATATAAGAAAGAGAATGAATGCCCTGTTGTTGACGACCTGGATGATGGTTATTTTAAGGTAGTCAGAGGGGATTTCCTGAGCAAAAAAGAAACAAAGCGCGTTCCAGGTGATATCTTAAAAAGAAGTCTTATCCGTCACGATTCTAAAAAATTAGCGAGAGCTTTAATTAAAATATGAAAAACCAGGCAGTAATTTTAGCGGCCGGTGAATCTTCAAGATTCTGGCCATTAAATCAAAAACATAAATCTCTGATTAAAATAATGGGGAGGCCTTTGATTTACTATACGGTTGAGAGCTTAAAGAGAGCCGGAATTAAAGATGTTATTATTGTCCAGGGGGCCGAAAAAGACATCGAGAAAGAGTTTAAAAATTACGATTTAGGAGTAAGTATTAAATATGTTATTCAACCAGAACCTAAAGGGATGGGGGACGCGCTGATAAAAGCTCAAAGCTTAATTTCGGGCCCTTTTTTTGTTCTTCATGCTCATAAAATTAATTCCGGAGACTATCTCCAACTAATGATAGAAAAATCTAGAGAGAGTAAAGCCGAATTTATTTTATTAGGCGCTAAAACTAATCAACCTTGGCTATATGGAGTATTAAGACCTGAAGGAGAGAGAATAAAAGGGTTGATAGAAAAGCCGGAAAGAGGGATGGAGCCTTCAGATATAAAAGTGACCGGGATTTATCTATTATCTCAAAAAATTTTTGAATATTATAAAAAAGCACCAGAACATCAATACGCTTTTGAGGAAGCGCTGGATCTCTGCGTTAAAGAAAATGAGGCCAGAGTGGTTATGGTTGAGAAGGAGCCGTTCACATACAAATACCCCTGGCACCTCTTTGAGGCAACTAAATTTTTGATGGATAAATATCTGGGGAACAGGACACACATTGGGAAAAACGTCAAAATTTATGAAGGTGCTGTTATTAAAGGACCTTGTTATATTGGAGATAACTGCATTATCGGGAATAATTCTTTGGTTCGAGAATACGCTAATTTAGAAGATAATGTTTTGATTGGTGCTCTTGCCGAAGTTGCTCGTTCAATTTTTCAAGAGGATGTCCGCTGTCACTCAGGCTTTTTAGGAGACTCAATTTTCGGTAAAGGCTGTAGGTTAGGAGCAGGCAATATAACTGCCAATGTCAGAATTGACCGCGGTGAAATAAAATCCATAGTAAAAGGCGAAAAAACCAGCACCGGCTTGAATTCTTTGGGTTGTGTTATAGGCGAGAACACCAAAACTGGCGTCCATTGCTCCTTTATGCCCGGTGTTTTTATTGGTTCAAATTGTCAAATTGAGCCCGGAGCAGTTGTCTATAAAAATATTGAGGATAATACAACTTTTTCAATCGAAAAAAAATAAGAAATAAACAATGTTGAGAGATAATCAGGGATATGTAATCGGAGTTGACGGCGGAGGATCTAAAACCACGGTCGTTCTGGCAAATTTAAAGGGTTGGATTCTAGCAGTATATCAAACCGGTTCTTCACATCCGAGAAATATCGGTATAAAAAATGCAATAAAGAATCTTGCTCAGGCGATTGAGAAACTTTTGGGTAAAATCAGGGGGGATAAAAAAATCCTCTCCACTTTTTTGGGGTTGCCGGCAATGGAAGAAGAATTTAAATTTAAGAAAAACCTTATTAAAAAAGAGCTTCTAAAGTATAGAGAAATCCGGCCGATTTTTAAAGAAAAAGTAATTATTGGTTCGGACCAGTTAGCTGGTTTTAGATCAGGAGCCGATGAGAAAGATGGGGTAGTTTTAATTGGTGGTTCAGGTTGTGCTGCTCATGGCTGGCGAGGCAATCGAGAGGTAAAAATTGATGCTTGGGGTTATCTCAGCGAAATGGGCTCGGCTTTTTGGGTCGGCCAAAAAGCACTTCAAGCCGTTTGGAAGGAATTAGACGGCCGTGGCCCAAAAACCTTAATTACGAGGTTGGTTTTCCAAGGATTGAAAATAAAAAATAAAGAAAAACTCATTGAGAAAATTTATTCTAAAAATCCCCTCAAAGCTATTCTCCCCCTTTCGGTTTTAGTTGATAAAGCAGGTAAAAAAAGAGACAAAGTTGCCAAAGATATAATGAGAGAGGCGGGGAGGGAATTAGCTTTATCCGCCAATACCGCAATAAGAAGATTAAGCTTCCAAAAATATAAATTCCCACTAGTTCTAATCGGCAGTATGTTTAAATCAAAAATTGTTTTAGATACAGCAAAAAAAGAGATTAAAAAAATTGCCCCAAAAGTTAAGTTCATTCGACCGAAAGTGGAACCGGTAATTGGCGCAGTAAAATTGGCCATTGAAGTTCTACGAGATGAAAATTTTAAAAAATTTTAAAAGTAAAGAGATAATCAAGGCAATAAAAAATGGGAAGGTGATAATCTGTCCCACGGATAGCGTTTATGGTTTAATAGCCGATGCTACTAATAAAAAAGCAGTTGAAAAAGTTTTTAAAATAAAAAAACGAAAAACTCAAAAGCCAATCCCCATTTTTGTTAAAGATTTAAAACAAGCGAAAAAATTAGCAAAAATTAATAAAAATCATGAAAAATTTTTAGAAAAAGTTTGGTTCACCCACCCCAATTTTAGTAAAGATGCCCAAAAGAGAATGGTGAAAATTGGCCCAAAAATTTGGGCGAGCAAGGGAAGAGTTACAGTAATTCTAAGGCCAAAAAGAAGGTTTTCGAAAGGAATTGGCAAGCCAAAGAAAGAAATTGGCCTGAGAATCCCTAATTATAAAATTATTAATCAATTATTATCAATTATCAACCGACCTCTTACCGGAACATCGGCAAACATTTCTGAAAAAACTGCCTCAACAAAAATTAAAGAAGTTTTAAAACAATTCAGAAACCAAAAATATCAACCAGATTTAGTTATTTCAGCTGGTAACCTACCGAAAAGCAGACCTTCTTTAGTAATTGATTTGACAAGAGAGCCTCCAAAAATTTTAAGAGCCTAAAGACCATGAAAATTCTGGCTATTGATACTTCCTGCGACGATACCTGCGTCGCTTTATTAAAAATTAAAAACAGGAAGTTAGAAATTTTGAATAATATAGTTTCGTCGCAGGTAAAATTACACGCAAAGTATGGAGGGGTCTACCCTTCTTTGGCAAAAAGGGAACATCAGAAAAATTTACCAATTATTTTTAAAAAAGCCCTTCGGCCGCTTAAGAAAAAACAGTTTGATTTAATTGGCGTTACAACTGGACCAGGATTAGAACCTTGTCTGTGGCAGGGAGTGAATTTCGCCAAAGATTTAGCGAAAAACTTAGGAAAGCCTCTAATTCCGGTAAATCATATCGAAGCCCATATACTCGCGAATTGGTTGCCGGATTCCACGCTCCACATTCTACACTCTAGACGGTTGTTTCCGGTGGTATCTTTGGTTGTTAGCGGGGGACATACTCAACTGATTTTAATGACGGGAATTGGAGAGTATAAACTAGTAGGTGAAACGAGAGATGATGCAGCCGGAGAATGCTTTGATAAAATAGCTAAAATTTTAGGACTAAGTTATCCTGGGGGACCAGTTATCGACGCCGAAGCGACAAAATATCGCAGCTGCTTAGAGGGGGGCCGCCAAATACCAAAATATCGGATTAAACTACCTCGACCAATGATTTATCAGAGAAACTACGACTTCAGTTTTAGCGGTTTAAAAACTGCGGTTCTGTATGATTTTAGAAGCCGCTCTTCAAAAATTAGAAAATCTAGATGGTACATTCAAGAAATGGCGAGTGAAGCCCAGCAGGCGATAATTGATGTGCTGATTTCGAAAACCGTCAAGGTGGCTAAAAAATTCCGGTCAAGAACAATAATCCTTGGAGGTGGAGTAGCAGCTAGCCAAGAACTGAGGAATCAATTAAAAAGCAAGTGCTTAACTTCTGATATTAGACTTCTAGTTCCAGTAAAAAATTTATGTACTGATAATGCAGCGATGGTGGCAGCAACCGCCTATTTTCATAAAAAAGAAGCTATCCAAAACTGGCAAAAAATTAAAGCTGATGCTAATCTAAAAATATGAAACACTCATTAAAACAAATAGACCCGAAAACGGCAAGAATTATTGAGAAAGAAAAGAGAAGACAATTGGAGGGTATGGAATTAATAGCTTCGGAAAATTACGCCTCCAAGGCTGTAATGGAGGCTTTAGGTTCGGTTTTTACCAATAAATATTCTGAAGGGTATCCGGGAAAAAGATATTACGGCGGTCAACCTTTTACCGATGCCGTGGAAAATTTAGCAATTAAGCGTGCTAAAAAACTGTTTAGAGCCGAACACGCCAACGTTCAACCATTATCAGGCGCTCCGGCGAATATGATTGTTTATAGTGCTATCTTGAAACCAAGAGATAAAGTTTTAGGCATGGATCTTTCTCACGGCGGCCACCTAACCCACGGCCACCCAGTCACTTTAGCGGCTAAAATTTATAATTTCGTCCGCTATAAAACAAAAACAGATGGCCTGATTGATTATAAAGAGCTTGAAAAAATTGCTGTGAGAGAAAAACCCAAATTGATGCTGGCCGGTTTTTCTGCTTATACCAGGCAGATGGATTATAAAAGATTTTGCGATGTTGCCAAAAAAGTTAGAGCCGTTAGTATGTTTGATATGGCTCATATTGCAGGCTTGATTGCCGGAAGAGTGATACCCAACCCTGTTCCTTATTTTGACATTGTTACCACGACAACTCATAAAACTTTGAGGGGGCCGAGGGGCGGAATGGTTTTATGTAAAAAAGAATTTGCTCGAATTATTGATAAAGCTTGTTTTCCGGGGTTTCAGGGCGGACCCCATATGAACAATATTGCTGCCAAAGCCGTAGCTTTCAAAGAGGCGCTAGAGCCATCTTTCAGGAAATATGCCAAACAGATACTGAGTAATGCTAAAACACTAGAGAGAGAATTAAGGAGATACGGATTTAAAATAATGTTTGGAGGTACCGACAATCATATGGTTTTGATAGACATTTTTGGCTCAAAAGGAGTTAGCGGAAAAGAAGCCGAGACAGTACTAGACGAGATTGGTATAAGTATAAATAAAAATATGATACCCGATGATCCGAGAAGTCCTACAGATCCGAGCGGGATCCGCATTGGCGTTCCGGCTATAACTACCAGAGGAATGAAAGAAAAGGAAATAAAACAGATTAGTAAATGGATTAATGAAGCAATTGAAAATCGCAACAACAAAAGAGTTTTGCGGAAATTACGCAAAGAGATTACTAAAATGTGCAGGAGGTTCTCCGTGCCCGGAATATGATTTTACTAGACGGTAAAAAACTATCAGAAGAGATTTTAAAAAATATTAAAAAAGAAATTAAAGGCCGTCGTTTAAAATTAAGACTGGCAGTGGTTCAGGTTGGAGAAAACCTCGTTTCTCAGATTTTCATTAATCAGAAGAAGAAAGCTTGCCAAAAAATAGGTATTGGTTTTAAGTTATTTGAATTCCCGGCAAAAACAAAAAAATCAGAGTTAAAGAAAGAAATTGAGAGGATTTGTCGAAATCCCCAAAATTCCGGAGTAATTATTCAACTGCCCTTACCTAAAAAATTTTTACCGGAAGAGTTTCTTAGTTTAATTTCCGGGGAAAAAGATATTGATGTTTTATCAGAGAGTAACTTAGGAAAGTTTTATCAAGGAACTTTAAAGATTTTACCCCCAACTGTTCAGGGTATCTTATATCTCTTGAAAAAATATAAGATCGCCCTGAAAGGTAAAGACATAGTGATTATCGGGGCGGGAAGGTTGGTTGGTTTTCCTTTAGCCGTTCAGCTTTTAAAAGAAAAAGCTACTGTTTCTGTCCTTAATGAGTTTACTCGAGATGCTCAATTTTTTACCCAAAAAGCCGATATTTTAATTTCCGGCGTAGGGAAGCCAGATCTAATTAAGGAACATATGGTTAAGAAAGGAACAGTAATTATCGATGCCGGCATGGCCCTGAAGAAAGGGAAATTAGCTGGTGATGTTGATTTTCGGCGAGTTCCCCAAAAAACAAGCTATATTACTCCGGTTCCTGGCGGCGTCGGTCCTTTGACCGTCGCTTGTCTAATTGAAAATTTAGTAAAATTAAATAAATAAAAAAAATCCGCCACGGCGGAATTTTTTATTAGTATCCGAATTTTCTCCTCAGTGAGATTCGGTAGGCAAAGACATAATTCTCTTTTTTCGCTTCACTGCGGTTCAGTGGGCGAGGAGAGAATCGAACTCTCACGAGATTGCTCTCATAGGTTTTTGAAACCTACGTGTCTACCGTTCCACCACTCGCCCTCATTTCTTGGTTATATTATCAGAATTTTCCGCTTTTTTCAATTCAAAGCCACACTCTTTATCAGGGCATTTAATTTGCCCCCGCTTAGTTTGGATTAAAAGCGATTTACATTTTGGGCAAATTTTGCCGGTTGGCTTATCCCATAAAGCAAAATCACATTTTGGGTATTGGTCACAGCCATAAAATATTTTATTTTTTTTAGTCCTTTTCTGGACAATCTTCCCTTCCTTGCATTTCGGGCATTTTATTCCCAAGACATTCTCTTTTAAGGATTCAGTGTAACGGCACTTTGGAAATTTCGAGCAAGCATAAAATTTTCCATATTTACCCAGACGAATTAAAAGATTGCCCCCACACTTCGGGCATTTTTTCTTAGTGGGCTTCTCGGTAATATCTTTCTTGGAAACTTCTTCGTATTTTTGCTTTAAGTTTTCTTCAAAAGGTTCATAAAATTCTCGGCAAACTTTGACCCATTTTTCTTTGCCATCAGCAATTTTATCCAAATCCTCCTCCATTAAAGCTGTAAAGCCAATATCAACAATTTTTGGGAAGTGGGAAACCAAAAGATCGTTTACTACGAATCCAATCTCGGTGGGTCTGAATTTTTTGCTTTCATCTTTTTCGATATAATTTTTTTCTTGAATTGTAGATAAAATTGGCGCATAAGTAGAAGGTCGGCCAATTCCATTCTCTTCCAAGGCTTTAATCAGGGTAGCTTCAGTGTATCTTGAAGGGGGTTGAGTGAAGTGCTGGGAAGGGATTAGCTTTATTAATTTTAATAATTCATCTTTCTTTAATGGCGGCAGTTCCGTTTCTTCAAATTTCATTGGGAAAACATTTAAGAACCCGTCAAACTTTAAAATTTGTCCAGTAGCTCGAAAAACATACTTTTTGGCAGAAATATCCACGGTCGTTGAGTCAAAAATAGCTTGAGCCATTTGGCAGGCAATAAATCTCCGCCAGATTAAATCATAAAGTTTAGATTGGTTTTCATCTAACTTCGAGGATTTTTTGTCTAAATAAGTAGGTCTAATAGCCTCATGGGCCTCTTGGGCGCCTTTAATTTTAGTTTTATATCTTCTTAAAAAACCGGCCCAATAATTCTTTCCATAATTTTTTTCAATAAATTTTTTGGCCGAGAATAAAGCTTGTTCTGAAAGATTTAGAGAATCGGTTCGATGGTAGGTGATTAAACCTCTCTCATAAAGATTTTGAGCGATTTTCATTGTGAATTTGGCCGGGAATCTAAATTTTTTCCACGAGTCTTGTTGAAGGGTAGAAGTAGTAAAAGGAGGAAGAGGATTTCTTTTTATTTCTTTTTTTTCAAGGCTCGTCACCTTATATTCCGCTCCCTTTAGATCTTTAATAATTTTTTTTGCCTCTTTCCCGTCCTTAATTTCTAATTGGCCTAGAATCTTTTCATCTTTTTTAACCAACAATGCTTTAAACTCGCCGTTCTTTAATTTTTTCAAGAGAACCTCAATGGTCCAATATTCTTGAGGGATAAATTCTTGTATTTTTGTTTCTCTTTCTGCGACCAATCTTACAGCCACTGACTGGACTCTACCAGCCGATAATCCGCGAGCCACTTTCTTCCATAAAAAGGGGGATAATTTATAACCAACAATTCTATCCAAGATTCTCCTTGCTTGCTGAGCGTCAACCAAATTCATATCAATTTTTCTGGGATTTTTAAAGGCCTCCTCGATGGCCGATTTGGTAATTTCATGGAAAACAATTCTCTGATAAGGCTTTTTGCTATCTAAGCCGAGAAGATAAGTTAAGTGATAAGCAATCGCCTCTCCTTCTCTGTCTTCGTCGGTAGCCAAAATTACCAAACTTGCCCCCTGGGCCTCTTTCTTCAAAAGCCGGATAGTTTCCTCGGCCTTAGGAAGAATAGTATAATTTGGCTTAAAATTATTTTTTATATCAATGCCAAATTTATCTTCTGGCAAATCTCTGATATGGCCATAGGAAGAAAGGACCCGACCTTCTTGGTTTAAAAATCTGCCTATCGTTTTTGCTTTAGTGGGACTTTCGACAATGACTAAGTTCATAAATAAGAGTATGCTCTTGTTCCAACGATAGCAAAACAGCTTTCTTCTGGCAAGATTTTCCCTCTGTAATAAAGAACCTCCAGCGCATTTTAAATTTCTTTCAAAAGTTTCGGATAATTTTTATCCTTGATATTTATTGTTTTAGTTTCGTCCATATTTCTCTAACTTATCACCTTCTTCTTAATTTCTCAATGATTTGAGAAGCCCGTTATTTTGATTGAAATCGAAGGATAGCTTCGCTTAACATTTGACAGTAAAGATTAAGCCCTACCCTATTTATATTTCCTGACTGTTCTTTTCCTAAAATATTGCCAGCTCCCCGGATTTCTAAATCTTTTAAAGCGATTCGATATCCTGAACCCAATTCTTCAGCTTCTTTCAGGACATTTAACCTTATTTTTGCTTTCTCAGCCAGATGACTTCCGTATAAGAAGTAGGCGAAAGCTTGAGTGTTGCTTCTACCAATTCTTCCTCTGATTTGGTAGGCCTCGGCTAAACCTAAACGAGCGCTATCAGCCACAACTAAGGTATTAACATTTGGTAAATCCAAGCCATTTTCAATAATAGTAGTGGCGATTAAAACACCTATTTTTTTATTTTGAAAATCTGTCATTACTTTTACTAATTCTTTCTCTTTTAATCTTCCGTGGGCGATACCAAATTTGGCTGTAGGAACTAAATTCCCTAAGAAATTCTCTACCGTCTTAATGGTTTCTACTCGATTATGTAAATAATATACTTGCCCTTTTCTTTTTAGTTCGGTTTTAACAGCTTCTTTAATTGTTTTTTCAGAAAAAGGTAAAATAAGAGTTTTAACTGATAGTCTTCCGGCTGGCGGAGTCTGAATTAGGCTAATATTTTTTAAAGAGGAGAGGGCTAAGTAAAGAGTCCTGGGGATGGGTGTGGCAGAGAGCGATAGAATATCAAGGGAGGCTCGTATTTTCTTTAATTTTTCTTTTTGTTTTACTCCAAATCTTTGCTCATCATCAATAATTAATAACCCTAAACTTTTAAATGCGACATCGGAAGATAAAATTCGATGGGTACCGATAATAATATCTATTTTCCCCATTTTCAGATTTTCAACTAAATCTCTCTGTTCCCTTTTTGATTGCAAACGAGAGAGCAGGGCGATTTTAATTGGGAGACTCTTCAGTCTTTCTTTAAAATTTTGAAAATGCTGATTAGCTAAAATAGTAGTTGGACAGATCATTGCCGCTTGGTAGCCCGAATTAACGGCTTTTAACATGGTCCTTAGAGCTATTTCAGTTTTTCCAAAACCAACATCACCACAAACGATTCTATCCATTGGTTCACTTTTTTCTAAGTCGTTCTTTATATCTTCCATGGTTTGATTTTGATCCGGAGTTTCTTCGTAAAGGAAGGTACTGGCTAATTGGTTTTCAATTTCTTCACTTATTTCGTATGGCGGGCGAGTGACTATTTCTCTCTTGGCATATATTTCTAAGAGCTCTCTGGCTAACTTATCCGCTTCCTCTCTTGCCCTTTTTTTTGTTCTTTGCCACATCTGACTACCTAGCCTTGAGATTTTTGGCTCAACAAAACCGATATAGCGAGATAATTTTCTTTCAAGGCCAAATGGAATATATAATTTATCGCCAGTAGCGTATTGTAATATGTGATAATTCATATCTGTGCCATTATAAATCCCGACACCATGGTCCAAGTGGACCAAATAGTCTCCTTTTCTCAATCCTCCTAGGTCAGAAAATATTTTTTGGGATTTTAATTTCTTTCTTAAAATTTCTTTAGCTGATTTTTCATCTTTAGTTTTTATTGGGAGCCCTAAAATTTGCTCAATTTTATTTCCGGAAAACTCAAAGCGAATAGCAAAGTTTAGATTAACCGGGAAAACGTCAATAATTCCGCCTCTTTGGGAAAATTCTCCGGGTTCTGAAACCTGCCAAACTTTCTCGTACCCTATTTCGTCCAATTTCCTCAAAAACTGAGAAAAGCTGTAGTTTCGGTCTTTGATTAAATAGATGATGTTATCTGCAAAAAAGGATCGATATTGGGAAGCTGTCAAAATCTTATCTAAATTTTGCTGAAACCAAAAATTCCCCTTTTCCAAAAAGTAGGGGGTTATACTAGCAATTAAAACACTGGTCAGTTCGTTTGGTCTTGACAAATTCATTTATATCATATATAATAAAGTATTCTTGAAAATACAAGAATAATTTTAAAAGAAATTGCCCTCCGATTTGCCTGCGAGGAGCTACCTCCGTTTAGATAAATTTTTACCTAAATCGGTGAAGGAATAGGAATCCCTCCTTAACCTATTGTAGCTCAAAATCTTAGGGGTTTCTATGTTTTCGTAGTAAAACCCTGAGGGCTTGCAGGCAGACCGGAGGGCAAAATCTCTACTATAATTTAAAACCTGGCTCCCTATTTATTAAACCTGCTCATTACTTTTTCCAGACCTTCTTTTAGAAAAAAATCGATCGCTTCGGCGGTTTTTTTTGTTATCTCTTTGATAACCTTTCCCTCTTCCTTATGAAATTTTTGAAGGATAAATCTTTCTGTTTTTTTGGGCTTGCCGGTTTTGGGGCAAACCCCGATTCTAAATCTAATAAAATTTTTTGTTTTCAACTCTTTGATTATCGACTCTACCCCTTTGTGGCCGGCCGCTCCCCGATTTTTAACAATACGAATTTTCCCTAAAGGCAAGTCAATATCATCGTGAATAACGATTAAGTTACTGGGCTTTAAGTGATAGGTTCTTAGTAAATTTTTAACTGCCTTGCCAGATTCATTCATAAAAGTTGTTGGTTTTGCCAAGACAATATTTTCTAAATTTAAAGATTTCAGCTCATCGACCGTTCTTGAGCCAATATTGTGACGAGTTTTTCGGTATTTTTTAGGGGGGTTGCCGAGGCCAATAATTAAAATCATTAGTCTATTGTAGCACCTGTCCTTTCAGAAATCCAAGATAGGGAGATTTCTTCCCTGGCCTTAATCTCTAACAGGGCTTGATTCTTAAAATTAAAATAGTATAATTATTAAAGTGAAAAAGGTGAAGAGAATTTCGCCTCTTCTTTACTTTTATCCCCTTATAAAGGATTCAATATATGAGGTCATTTCTAGTTTTTATTTGGGAAATTACTAAAATCGTCATTATTGCTTTGCTGATAGTGGTGCCTATCAGAACTTTTTTATTCCAGCCTTTTTTTGTTCGGGGCGAGTCAATGACGCCCGCTTTTGAAAACGGCGATTATTTAATTATCGATGAGATTTCCTATAGGTTTCAAGACCCTCAAAGAGGAGAAGTGATAGTTTTTAAATATCCCAATGATCCTTCTCAGAGATATATTAAAAGAATTATTGGTCTTCCCGGAGAGACAGTGGAAATTAAAGACGGTATAGTGGCGATTTCCAACCAGAAAGAACCCTATGTTTTAGATGAATCAGATTATCTTCCGTCAGATATTTTTACCCCGGGCGAGATACTAATTTCCTTGGCTGAAGATGAATATTTTGTTTTAGGAGATAACAGACGCGCCTCGGCCGACTCCAGGCGTTGGGGATCCTTAGCTAGACAAAATATCATTGGTAGAGTTCTACTGAGGGCTTGGCCCTTTACGGCCTTTGCTAAAATTGAAGCTCCAGGTTATTAAAATGGCTAAAAAACCAAAATTTCAGACACCGACCGGAATGCACGATATTTTGCCTGAAGATCAGAGATATTTTCAAAAAATTCAGAATACCTGTGAAGATATCGCCAATTTTTATGGATTTCAAAAGATAGAAACGCCAATCTTAGAAGAAGCCGAGCTTTTTTCCCGAGGATTGGGGTTAGCTACTGATGTTGTTCAGAAGCAAATGTTTTCTTTCCGAACTAAAGGAGGAGATTATTTAACCCTGAGACCGGAGCAAACTGCCTCAATAGCCAGAGCTTATATTGAACAGGGAATGCAAAATCTTCCTCAGCCAGTCAAATTTTGGCATCTCGGCCCCTTTTTTCGTTATGAACACCCTCAGTCCGGCCGTTTTCGTCAGTTCTGGCAATTTGGCTTTGAGGTTTTAGGCGAAGAAAATTCAGTTCTTGATGCACAAATTATCCAAATTTTTTATAATATTTTAAGAGAACTAAAACTAAAAAATTTAATTATCGAAGTAAATAGCATCGGTGATAGTCAATGCCGGCCTTACTATAAAAAACTTTTGGCCAGCTATTTTAAATCACGGGAAGCAGCTCTTTGTTCAGATTGTCGGCGGAGATTAAGAGAAAATCCATTAAGAATTTTAGACTGCAAAGAAGAAAAATGCCAACCAGTTAAGGCCCAGGCTCCTCAGATATTAGATCACCTTTGCGAAACTTGTCATAAGCACTTTAGAGAAGTTTTAGAATTTCTGGACGAATTAGAATTACCCTACCATTTAAACCCTTACCTAGTCAGAGGCCTAGATTACTACACCAAAACTGTTTTTGAGATAATAGAGGATTCTCCAGATGGTAAAACTTTAGGTACTTTGGCTGGCGGCGGAAGATATGACACCTTGGTAAAAATTTTGGGCGGCAAAGAAACGCCAGCCGTTGGAGGAGCAGGCGGGATGGAGAGGATAATCCAACTGATGAAAACTAAAGCTGTTAGGTTCCCCAGGGAAAGAAAGGTTGAGGTCTTTTTGGCTCAATTAGGAGATTTGGCCAAAAGGAAAAGCTTGAAATTAATTGAAGATTTTCGGGAAGCCCAGATTTTGGTTGGGGAATCACTTGGTCGGGACTCCCTTAAAGCTCAGCTGAAAATGGCCGATAGGATTGGGGCAAGATACTCCTTAATTTTGGGCCAGAAAGAAGCCCTAGAAGGAACAATTATTATCAGAGATATGGTTAGCGGTAGACAAGAAATAGTGAAATTAGATAAAGTAGTAAAAGAAACAGCTAAAAGGCTAAAAAAATAATATTCGAAGAAGTTGTTGCCTTTCTCGCCGAGGCTTAGGCTAAAGTACAAGATGAAGTAATATCTTTAGCGAACGCCTCGTGGTGAGGTAACTCAGTTTATGGAATGTATTTTTTGCAAAATTATTAATAAAGAAAGACCATCAGAGATCGTTTATCGAGATGAGAAAATTTTGGCCTTTAAAGACACTGAACCAAAAGCACCTGTTCACATTTTAATTATTCCCCAAAAACATATTCCTTCAGTAGATTATTTAGGGAAAGAGGATAGAGAATTGATAGGGGAGCTATGTTTAGTTGCTCGGAAACTAGCTAAGGAATATAAAATTAGCGGAACCGGCTATCGGCTAGTTTTTAATGTCGGCAAGGATGCCGGTCAAACCATCGACCATTTGCACTTACACTTATTAGGTGGAAAAAAATTACCATGGGCGTAGAAGTTAAAAAGCAAGAGAGAGAAAGTTCACAGAGTTTAATTCGCCGCTTTACTAGAAGTATTCAACAAAGCGGGATTTTGCTTCGGGCAAGAAAAACACAATTCAAAGGAAGAGAAAAGTCTAAGCAGATGAAGAAAAGAGCTGCCCTAAGAAGAGAAGAAAAAAAGAAAGAGTATGAAAAATTAAGAAAATTAGGTAAGATAGGATAAGAAAATGTCACTCAAGATTAAAATTCGAGAAGATTTAGAATCAGCCTTAAAAGAAAAAAGACAAAATAGACTCTCGGCTTTAAGAATGCTTTTGGCGGCAGTTTCTAACAGAGAGATTGATAAAAGAACCAGAGCTTGGAAAGAAAAACCGGAATTATCGACTGAAGATTTAAAAAAAGAAAGCCAATTAACCGATGAGGAGATATTTGAGACGATCTCTTCGGAGATCAAAAAAAGGAAAGAAGCTATTGATCTATATGAAAAGGGGAATAGACTGGAGCTTGCCGAAAAAGAGAAAAAAGAGATTGAAGTTTTACAATCTTACTTACCAAAGCAAATGTCAGAAGAGGAAATCAAAAGGACAATCGAAGAGGTAATAAAAAAAGTCGGCGCAAAAGAAATGAAAGATATAGGAAAAGTAATGAAAGAATTAATGCCCCAAGTCAAAGACAGGGCTGATAATAGCTTAGTGTCAAAGGCTGTGAAAGAATTACTGGGATAAATTATGATCGAAATTAATAATTTGACGACGACTTTGGTTGATAAAAAATCTTTAAAAGAAATTGGGCAAAAAATTTTAGAGAAAGAGGAAAAAGAAGGAAAGGATTTATCAATTGCCTTGGTTGGACAAAAAAAGATAAGAGAATTAAATAAAAATTATAGAAAGAAAGATAAAGCTACCGATGTACTTTCTTTTAAGTATGATAGTTTAGGAGAAATTGTTATTTGCCCAGAGGTGGTTAGAAAGAATGCTAAAAAATTTAATTCTACTTTCAAAAAAGAGTTAGCCCGAGTTTTGATTCACGGAATTTTACATCTTTTAGGATACGACCATAACAAAAGCATCACCGAGGCTAAGAGAGTAATCAAGAAAGAGAAATATTACTTATCTTATTTAAAATTTTAAAATTCAAAAGTCGAGCTTCCGAAAGAAGCGGAACTGAGAGAAGAAGGCGAAGCCATCTTCGAACACCATTCTTAAGTTTATTATTTAAAATCTGAAATTATTATGGCGAGATCATCAATAATTTGTGGCTTAGATATCGGGACTCAAAATATTAAAACGTTGGTGGTCAAAAGAGAAAAAGAAGGGTTAGCAGTATTAAATTACCAAGAAGTGCCTTCTTCTGGGGTTAGGAGGGGAGTAGTTGTTTATCCCGAAGGAGTTTCTCAAATTTTAAGACAAAACTTTTTAAAAATAAGTCAAGAAAGCCAAAAAATTAATTCTCTTTATTTGAACATTAGCGGAGCTCATTTGTTTTCGTCGCCTTCTCGTGGCTCTATTGCCGTTTCTCGGGCTGACCAAAGAATCTCCGAAGAGGATATTAATCGAGTATTGAGTGCCGCTCAAACTTTCTCTCTTCCTTCTAATAAAGAAATTTTTGATATTATGCCCCGGGAATTCATTGTTGATGGCGAAAAAGGGATTAAAGAACCTTTAGGCTTAAAAGGGGTAAGATTAGAAGCTGAAGTTTTAGCTTTAGGCGGCTTTTCTCCTTATGTGAAAAATCTAACACGGGCAATTTTAGATTCGGGACTGCAAATCTTAGACAGAACCCCTTCAGCGGTGGCTTCTGCTAGGGCTTGTTTGACTGAAAAACAGAAAGAATTGGGGGTGGCAATTTTAGATATCGGGGCCGGTACCTCTGATTTGGCGGTTTTTGAAGAAGGAGACTTAATTCATTTAGCGGTATTACCCATTGGTTCCGCGAATATTACTAACGATGTTGCCATTGGTTTTAAAACTGATATCGAGATTGCTGAAAGAATTAAGATTGAATTTGGTAGCTGCCTTCTGAAAAATGGTCAAAAAAAAGAAAAAATAGAATTAGAAGACCAAGGCACCTTAATTTTCTCACCCAAAGAATTAACCAATATTGTTAGGGCAAGGATTTCCGAGATTTTTCGAGAAATAAACAGAGAATTAAAGAAAATTTCTAGAGAGAAGTTCTTGCCAGCAGGAATAGTTTTGACTGGCGGCGGAGCGAAATTGCTAGGCATAGTGGAGTTAGCTAAAAAAGAATTCCGTTTGCCAGCTAGATTGGGGAAGCCGAAGGGGATCGCAGAACTAGAAAACGATCCAGGTTTGGCCACTGTTTGTGGTTTAGTTTTGTTGGGACAGGATTTAGAAGGAGAAACTGGTAAACCTTCTTTTTCTACCGGCGGGATAGGTTCTAAATTAAAGAATTTTTTTAAAATGTTCATTCCTTAATATGGTAACTAAAATAAAAGTGGTAGGAATTGGCGGGTCTGGCGGTAATGCCATTTCTCGGATGAAGAAATCGAAAATTGCTGGTGTAGAATTAATTGCCGTCAATACCGATTATCAGGATTTAAAGAAGATTAAGGCCGACTTAAAATTACAAATTGGGAGGAAATTAACACAGGGCTTAGGCGCAGGAATGAATCCAGAAATTGGTCGCAAAGCAGCCGAAGAACAAAGAGCAGATATTGAGAAAGTTTTGAAGTGTGCAGATATGATTTTTCTAACTGGAGGGCTCGGGGGCGGCTCGTTCACCGGAGCGGCGCCGGTAATCGCTGAAATTTCAAGGAACTTAGGAATTTTAACTATCGCTGTTTGCACATTACCCTTTTCCTTTGAGGGAAATTATCGAAAGAAAATTGCTATATCGGGGAAAGAGAAACTTAGGGAAAGAGTTGATGCCCTCATCGCTATTAAGAATGATAAATTATTAGAAAATTTAGATCCAAAAGTCCCCCTTTTAAATGCTTTCTGGCTTTGTGATGATGTTTTAAGAGAGGGAGTGAAAGGGATTTCTGATTTAATAAACAAACCAGGTATTATTAATATTGATTTCGCCGGTTGTAAAATGATTTTGAAAGACTCGGGAACCTGTCTTTTTGGTATAGGTCGGGCAAGCGGCGAAAAGAGGGCAGAAATAGCAGCCGAGAACGCTCTTCATTCTTCATTTTTGGAGGTTTCACCAAAAGGAGCAAGAGGGGTTTTATTTAATGTCTCTGGCGGCAAAGATATCTCTCTTGTAGAGATTGAGGAAATAGGCAAATTTTTGACTCAGGAAATTAATCCTCAAGCCAAAGTTCTCTTTGGGGCGGTTAAGGATGAGGAATTACCAAGGGGCGAGATAAAAGTGACCGTGATAATCACCGGGTTTTAGGGTGTGGATAACCCTAGTTTTTAAAGGGAATTGACTAGGTTTGACCTAGTTTTTTTATTGAGGTAAAATAAAATAATATTTCTTGCGAAAGTACGAAAAGCTATTGACCCCTTTTCGTATTTTCGTATTTTTTTCGTAATTTCACGATAGCCATGAAAAACAAGCTTACTAAAGTTCAAAAAAGAGACGGTCAGCTTGTTGAGTTTGATCCGGGTCGGATTCAAGACGCCCTTTTTAAGGCTCTTACTGCCACGGGTCAGGGCGACGGCAACAAATCAAGGAAACTTTCTGATAAAGTTGTTCAGATTTTAAACCGGCGGTTTAAAGAAGAAGAAATTCCTCACGTAGAGCAGATTCAAGATATTGTTGAAGAGGTTTTAATCTTGGAAGGGTTGGTTGATACCGCTAGGGCTTATATTTTGTACCGAGAGCAGAGAAGGAGAATCAGAGAAGCAGTGGCCGTGGTTGACGAATCAACCGAGATGATTGACAGATATATTAAAGAACTTGATTGGCAGGTCCAAGAAAATGCCAACATGACCTTTTCTTTACAGGGGCTCAATCAGTATGCCATCAAAGAGATTTCTAAAAAATACTGGCTGAATAAAATTTACCCTAAAGAAATCAGAGAGGCCGCCGCTAATGAGGATTTTCATATTCATAATTTAGAAACCTTGGCTCCATACTGTGCAGGCTGGGATCTTTATGATTTGTTGTTAAAAGGGTTCGGTGGGGTCCCCTCAAAAATAGAATCTCGGCCGCCAAAACACTTTAGGACAGCTTTGGGTCAGTTGGTAAATTTTTTATTTACGCTTCAAGGAGAAACGGCTGGCGCAAACGCTGTTTCTAATCTCGACACGTTGTTAGCCCCTTTTATTAGATACGACAATTTAAATTACCTTCAAGTAAAACAAGCAATACAAGAATTTCTTTATAACTGCATGGTGCCCACCCGAGTTGGTTTTCAAACCCCATTCTTAAATGTTTCTTTGGATATTAAAGTTCCTGAGTTTTACAAGAACCAACCAGTAGTTATTGGCGGGAAGCCCCAAAAGGAGACTTATGGAGAATTCCAGGAAGAGATGAATGTTTTTATTAAGGCCTTTTATGAAGGATTAATGGAGGGTGATGCCAAAGGACGGCCAATGACCTTTCCTATTCCAACAGTTTCCATTGCAAAAGATTTTGATTGGGAAGATTCTATCCTAGAACCACTATGGGAAGCTACGGCGAAATACGGAGTAAATTATTTTTCAAATTTTGTTCAATCAGATATGAGTCCAGATGATGCCAGAAGTATGTGTTGTCGGCTTCGTCTCGACAACAGAGAGCTCTATAAAAGGGGTGGCGGTCTTTTTGGCTCTAATCCTTCGACGGGGTCAATCGGCGTGTGTACAATTAATTTGCCAAGAATTGGCTATCTTTCAAAAACAAAGAAAGAGTTTTTTGAGCGACTAGGATATTTAATGGATTTAGCAAAAGAGTCTTTAGAGATTAAAAGGAAAGCCTTGGAGGATTTTATGGAAAAAGGCCTTTATCCTTATTCAAAATACTATTTGGCTTCGGTTAAAAAATTAAGAGATTCTTATTTTGGCAATCATTTTGCCACCATCGGCTTGATGGGTATGAATGAAGCTCTTTTGAATTTTATCGGAGAGAATGCTGCCTCAAAACGAGGAAGAAGGTTTGCCATTGAAGTTTTAGATTTTATGAGGGAGAAATTAGTTAAGTATCAAAAGGAAACCGGCAACCTTTACAACCTAGAAGCGACGCCGGGCGAAGGAACCAGTTATCGCCAAGCAAAAATTGACAAAGAGAGATATCCCGATATTATTACTGCCGGAACAAAAGAGGTACCATATTATACTAACAGTTCACAGTTGCCGGTTAATTATACTAATGATATTTTCGAAGCCCTGAAACTTCAAGATGAACTACAGTGCAAATATACCGGTGGCACAGTTTTACACCTGTTTTTGGGCGAGAGGATTTCCGATCCTCTTATTGCCAGAAACTTAATAAAGAAAATTTTTGAGAACTTTCATTTACCTTACGTTACTTTGACCCCCACCTTTTCTATTTGCCCTGTCCATGGCTATATTACCGGAGAGCACTTTTACTGTCCTCAATGCACTATCAAACAGCCCTGCGAAGTTTATTCTCGTATTGTGGGATATTTACGTCCGGTATCCCAATGGAATACTGGCAAACAAGAAGAATTTAAAGAAAGAAAAGAATTCAAGGTTAGAAAGCCCGAATTAGTCAAAACATAATTATGGAAATTGGCGGATTGCAAAAAACCACTCTTATTGATTTCCCGGGCCGCATAGCGGCCACAATTTTTCTTTGCGGCTGTAATTTTCGTTGTCCTTTTTGTTATAGCGGGGAATTAGTTTTACCGGAGAAAATTAAAAAACAACCAAAAATTCTAGAGAAGGACTTTTTTGATTTTTTGAAAGAAAGAAAAGGATTATTAGAAGGAGTAGTTCTTTGCGGAGGAGAGCCTACCATCCACAGAGAACTGTCAGATTTTTGCCGAAAGATAAAGGCGTTAGGATTTCTGATTAAATTAGATACCAACGGTTCTAACCCCGCAGTGCTTAAAGAAATAATCGAGGATGAATTATTAGATTACGTAGCTATGGATATTAAAGCCCCAAAAGAAAAATATGATTTTTTTTCTGGCGCAAAATTAGTAAAAAAAGTGGAAGAAAGCATCAATATTTTAAAAGAAAGTCAGCTGGATTATGAATTTAGGACCACCGTAGCCCCCGGGCTTAAGCAGGAAGATATTTTTAGTTTATCCGAGTGGATTGCCGGTAAGGGAGTAAATTACTTTCTTCAAGAATTCAATAGTCAAAAAGAAGTTTTAAATCCGGACATCCTTAATTTGCCTGTTTTGAAAAAGGAAGAATTAGAAGAAATTATAAGAAAAATAAGGCCAAAATTTAAAACTTGTTACTTAAGATAGATGACTGTTTCTAAAATTTTCTTATATTTTTATCTCTCTTTTATTGGAAAGATTTTTATTAGCTCATTTTTCTTCGTGCTTCAGCCGGTTTCAACCCTTGGACTGGGTTCTTTCCTGGCCGACTTAGGGATTATTAACTTATTTAATAGAGGCAGTTGATTTGTTCTCACGTCTTTCTTTAGCTTATTTAAATATCGAGAACATTCATTGGATTTGGTTAATAATTTTTTATTTAGTCTTAGGATTTATAATTTGGCGATTACAAGAAAGCCAAAAACTAAGGTTTTTAAAATACCGAGCACAAGATAAACCCTGTTTTTTAAAACTGCGTCGTAGAAGTTTAAAACAGAATGTTGTCTTTGGACTTGGAGAATAATTTTCTAATAGGGTAAAATAAAATAATATGGAAGAAAACGCCTGGATTGTATCTGTTAACATGGGCTACGGTCATCAGAGAACAGCCTATCCTTTGAGGGACTTAGCCCCCGATAGAAAGATTATTAATGTCAACGATTATCAGAACATTCCGGAAAAAGATAAAAAAATCTGGGAGACAACTAGAAGGGGCTACGAATTTGTCTCTAATTTCTACCGGACTCCCTTGCTCGGCAAGGCCGTTTTTTCTTTTTTTGATCGTTTTCAAAGAATTTTGACTTTCTATCCGAAGAGAGACTTGTCAAAACCTAATTTTGTCTTAAAACAAATTTACTCTAGCCTTAAAAAAGGATGGGGGGAGCACCTAATTAAAGATTTGAAATTTAAAAACCCAAGATTACCGATTGTTTCTACCTTTTTTACCCCGGCTTTTATGGCCGAGTTTTTTAGTTATCCCGGCAAGATTTTCTGTATTGTTTGTGATGCTGATATTTCAAGAACTTGGGCGCCCCTAAAACCTCAAGAAAGTAAAATTAAATATTTTGCGCCCAATGAAAGAACAGCCGAAAGACTAAAACTTTATGGGGTGAAGCCGGAAAATATTTTTTTGACCGGTTATCCCTTACCTTTAGAAAATATCACCAGCAGTCCGTCAGCCGGCGAAATGGAGATTTTAAAAGAAGACTTAAAATGTCGGCTTTTAAACTTAGACACAAAAAGGAAGTATTTTGAAAAGTATAAAGACCTGATCGGATCTCGTTTAGGAAAGCTACCTGAAAAAGCAAGCCATCCTTTGACAATAATGTTCTCCGTAGGGGGAGCAGGCGCCCAAAAGGAAATTGCAATTAAAATTATAAAATGTTTAAAATTTTATTTGACACAAGGACAACTAAGAATAATTTTATCAGCCGGTATTAGAGAGAAAGTTAAAAAGTACTTTGAGAAAGAATTAAGAAAGCTGAATTTGGCGCAATCTAATTTTGTTAATATAATTTATGAAAAAGACATCACTGATTATTTTCAAGAATTCAATCGAGGCTTAAGAGAAACTGATATTCTTTGGACAAAACCATCAGAACTTTCTTTTTATTCCGCCTTAGGTATTCCTATTATTATTGCTCCGCCGATTGGCTCTCAAGAAGAATTTAACATGAGATGGCTTTTAAAGTCTGGCTTCGGGATCTCGCAAGAGGACCCAAGCCATACATCTGAATGGCTTTTTGATTGGTTAAACCAAGGTTATTTTGCCGAAATGGCCGTCGAGGGATTTATTGAAGGAGAAAAATTAGGGATCTTCGATATTAAAAAAATATGTCTTGGTTATTAGTTGCCATTTTTGCTTATTTTTGCTCGGCCATAGTTGCTTTATTTGACAGATATCTCTTGACGGGACCCATTCCTCTTCCTAAGGTTTACGCATTCTATGTCGGAATTCTAGGAATTTTAATTTTGTTTTTAATCCCTTTTGTCAATTTTTTAATCCCTGAACTTTGGCAAATTTTTTTAAGTTTTCTTGCCGGAGCTCTTTTTATTTTTTCTCTACTTTGGTTTCTCAAGGCTTTGCAAAAATTCGAAGCTTCTCGGGTAGTACCAGCAATTGGGGGATTAACTCCTTTATTCGTTTTTGGCCTGACTACCCTAATAGGAGAAGAAGTTTTTACTTTTAAAACTGGATCAGCTTTTATCTTGTTGGTTTTCGGGAGTTTTTTCATTTCTTTTGAGGGAGAGAAAAAAATCACCCTAGAAAGTCTTCAGATTTCAGCGATAGCTGCCTTTTTATTTTCTCTAGCCTTTTTTTCAGTTAAGTTTGTTTATTTTTATTTACCATTTTGGTCAGGCTTTATTTGGACGAGAATCGGAGGATTTATTTTGGCCTTGTTTTTCCTTTTTTCAAAAGACGTAAAAGAAGAAATTTTTAAAAAAAAGAAAACTTTTAAAAAAAAGACAGCTGGAATCTTTCTTTTGGGTCAGAGTTTTGGGGCAGGCTCGGTTATCTTACAGAATTGGGCAATTGCTTTAGCTCCTTTAGGGGTTCTAGCTTTTATTAATGCCTTGGAAGGGACCAAATATATTTTCATTTTAATTTTAGCTATTTTAATCTCTTGGAAATTTCCTCAGATTCTCAAGGAAGAATTTTCTAAAAAAGTGCTTATTCAGAAAATCATTGCTATTTCATTAATTGGCGTAGGATTGGCCTTATTAACTTCTTAATAAAATGAAGCTAAAGATGTTTTTTCTAATAATTTTAGTATTAATTTTACTTCTTGTGGGGCTCTTTTTTATGGGTAAGCCTCCCCAGGCAGAAAAAATAACTTTTGGAGTAAATTTTTCCCAAAAACATACCCAGGGCCTTGGCTTACATTGGAAAGAAACCTATCTAGCTTTATTAGATGATTTAGAGGTTAAGAATATAAAATTGTTAACCCATTGGGATTTAATTGAGCCAAAAAATAATGAATACTCTTTTGAGGATTTAGATTGGCAGATTAAGATGGCCGAAGAGAAAGGAGCCAATCTTATCTTGGTAATTGGTATGAAAACTGGCCGTTGGCCGGAATGTCACGTGCCTCCGTGGGCAAAAGATTTGCCAAAAGATGAACAGCAAAAAGAGATTTTAGAAATTCTAAAGCAGATCATTTTAAGATACAAAGATCGACCATCTATCTGGTCCTGGCAGGTGGAAAATGAGACATTTTTCCCATTCGGAGAATGCCCGTGGACAGATATCAATTTTTTGAGAAAAGAAATAGAATTAGCAAAATCTCTTGATACAAAACCGATTATCGTTTCCGATAGCGGCGAATTCTCTTTTTGGATCAGAGCTGCCCGATTAGGAGATATGGTTGGGACTACCCTGCACAGAAGAGTTTGGTTTAAAGAACTGGGGCTTTATGTTCGTTACCCGTTTACACCGTCATATTATTGGCGGAGAGCTAAGATTATCAGCAAATTTTTCGACAAAAAAGTAATCAGCGTAGAGCTTCAGGCTGAACCTTGGGGGCCAACCCTTCTTTATTGGTTGTCACTAGAGGAGCAGGAGAAGACAATGAATCTGGAGCAATTCAAAAAAAATATTGAATTTGCCCAAAGAACCGGCCTTGACACTTTTTATTTATGGGGAGCTGAATGGTGGTACTGGATGAAAATGAAGCAAAACCAGCCAGAAATTTGGCAAGAAGCGAAAAAACTATTTTAATATGCTTTCGATTATCATTCCAACCTTAAACGAGGAGAAATACCTTCCTTTACTACTTAAAGAAATTAAAAAGCAAAAATTTACTGGTGATTATGAAATAATTGTTGCCGACGCCGGCTCAACTGATAAGACAGTTAAGATCGCCAAAGAATTCGGCTGCATAGTTGTCAAAGGTGGATTACCTGCTAGGGGAAGGAACGAAGGAGCAAAAATAGCTCGAGGCAATATCTTTCTGTTTACAGATGCTGACAATGTTTATTTGCCTGGAGATTTTTTAAGGAATCTCTTGGGAGAATTTGAAAAAAGAAAATTAGATGTAGCCTCTTTCCCAATTTACCCTAAGGGAAATGTTTTCGATAAGATTACTTACGGAATTTATAATCATTGGGTCCAGTTAATCCAGCGATTTTCGGCTTATGCCACTAACTCGGTTTTGGTCAGGAGTGATATTCACCAGAAAGTCGGCGGGTTTGATGAAGAAATAAAAATAGCCGAAGACCATTTCTATGCTAAAATAGCTAGGAAATTCGGAAAGTTCGGCTTTATTAAAACTAAACCGGTTTTGACTTCTACTCGGCGTTTTGAGAAAGAGGGGAGATTAAAAACCTATCTTAAATATCTGATAGCGGGGATTTATATGTTCTTCTTTGGTCCAATAAAAAAAGACATCTTTCGATATCGATTTGATAAGAGATAGTTTTGATTTTAAGATAGGCCCATTTTTTTGTAAGCCTCAGCCATAGTTGATTCGGCAATGATTTGGGCTTTTTTTCTGCCTTGTTCTAAAATTTCTTTAACATAAACCTCTCTCGTCAAAAATTCTTTTCTTTTGCGACGGAAAGATCCCAGAGACCCAATTAATAGTTCAATCGAAGATTTTTTGAATTTTTCATAACCTGAATTTTTAAATTTTCTCTCTAATTCTTTTATTGATTTTCTTGAAAAAAGAGAATAGATTGTTAAGAGATTTGATATTCCTGGCTTTTTTTGAGGGTCATATTTGATAATTTCCCCCCGGTCAGTAACTGCCGTCATTATTTTCTTTTTGATTTCTTCCGGTTCGTCAAATAATCCAATACATCCTCGTGGATCATCAGTTTTTGACATTTTCTTCTTTGGCTTTTGTAAAGACATAATTTTTTCTCCATTTTTTGGTAAAAGAGCTTTTGGCTCTTGAAAAACCTGACCAAACTTTTTATTGAAACGACGAGCAATCTCTCTAGCTAATTCTACATGTTGCTTTTGGTCCATACCCACCGGAACAACTTCTGTCTTATAAAGCAAAATATCGGCCGCCATCAAAAGGGGATAGTTTAAAAGGCCGGCATTAACATATTCTGGGTGTTTTTTTGATTTTTCTTTAAACTGAGTCATCCTCTGGAGTTCTCCTAGGGGAGTTATCGTCCCCAGAAGCCAAGCCAACTCGGTATGCTCTTTTATCTGGGACTGAACAAAGAAAATGCATTTTTCCGGATTTAATCCGGCTGCCAGATAAGTAGCAGCTAGCTCTAAAATATTTTTTTGTAACCTTTCAGGTTTATAAGGAGTAGTCATAGCATGGAGATCAACAATACAAAAAACACACTCAGCCCGTTCCTGGAGTTCTATCCATTGTTTAATGGCTCCCAGGTAGTTTCCGATATGTAACTCTCCGGTTGGCCGGATGCCGCTAAATGCCCGCATAGTTTTAGACTTCAATTACCACAGGAAGTATTATTGGTCTCCTTTGGGTTTTAGAGAATAAAAATTGACCGATTTTATTTCTGATTTCATCTTTGACAAAGACCCAGTTGACGGCTCCTCCCGAACCAGCTGTTTTATCAATAATATTAATCACCCTTTTTCTTGTTTCTTTAAGTAGGTCCTTTGATTCTCTTAAATAAACGAACCCCCTAGATATTATATCAGGAGAACCCTTAACTTTGCCAGTCTGTCGGTCAACCACTGCCACAATAACAAACATTCCATCTTTAGCCAACATCTGACGGTCACGTAAGACCACTTCTCCAACATCACCAACCCCTAAGCCATCAACCATAATATAATTGGCAGCTACTTTCCCTTTTTCAATAAAGATTTTTCCAGGATTTAAATTAATAATCTGTCCGTTTTCTGCCACCAAGACATTCTTTTCGGGGAGGCCGCTTTCCTTAGCTAACCGTGCATGGGAAACTAGCATTGAATACTGACCATGGATTGGTATAAAGAATTTGGGCTTCATAATTTTGATCATTTCTCTTAGTTCTTCTTGCTGGCCATGGCCACCTGCATGGATATCCATCATTTTGTAATGAAAGACTTTGGCGCCTTGTCTTAAAATTTCATCTTTCATAATCTGAACAGTTCTTTCGTTTCCAGGAATGACCGAGGAGGAGAAAATTATCGTGTCTCCTCTTTTTATCTTTAAATAAGAATGCTCCCGGTTGGTAATTCTCATTAAGACAGCTTCTGCCTCTCCCTGGGCTCCGGTGCAGAGAATAGTTTGGGTCCTGTCAGGATAACTTAAGATCTCTTTGCCGTTAACGAGTGTTCTTCTTTTTGTCTTGATATATCCCAGAGTTCTAGCAAGCTCCGTGTTAGTTTTCATTGAATAACCTTCCAAACTTACTTTTCTTTGGTATTTTTCCGAAAGAGAGATAATCTGCTGTATTCTATTGATTAAAGAAGCAAAGGTAGCAGCAATAATTCTGCCCCCAGCCTTTTTGAAAATTTCTTCTAGGTTTTTCTCAATAGTTTTTTCTGAAAGAGAATGGTTTTCCTCTTCTGCTCCAGTAGAGTCAGAAAACATCAACAAAACCTTTCTCTTGCCTAGCGCTTTCAGTTTTCGAAAGTTGGTCGGCAAATCGTTGATAGGATGAGGGTCAAACTTAAAATCAGAAGTATTTAAGATGTTACCAATCGGAGTTTGGATGAATAACCCTAAATTATCGGGAATATTGTGGTTTTGTCTGAAGAATTCAATCTTAAAAGGGCCTAGCCTTATGACTGAACCATCTTTAACCTCAGTGATTTCTAATTTCGGCAATTGGGGAAAATCTTCCTGCCTTTTTAGGATTATCCCTCGAGTCAAAGGGGAGGCGAACATTCTTAAATTAGGATGCCAGATTTTTTCAACCAAATAAGGGACAGCGCCGATATGGTCATAATGGCCGTGAGTGAAGACGATCCCTAAGATATTTTTCTGCTTTCCTTTTAAATATTCAATGTTGGGGATAATATAATCAATTCCCGGCATGGCTTCTTCTGGCATTCTGAAACCCATATCGCAAATTAGAATCTTCCTTTGCCATTCCAAAAGCATCATATTTCTTCCCACCTCTCCTAATCCTCCGAGAGGTATAATTCTAAGATTCTGCTGTTTTTTCACCCTGTTAAAAACTTGTCCTTATATGACTAGGTGTCAATTTTGGACAAATCTAATTTTCTTCTTTATCTCCGTTAGCTTAGTGCGAAAACTTTTCTAACGGGGTTTATAGTGCGGACGGTGGGACTCGAACCCACAAGCCTTGCGGCATACGGTCCTGAACCGTAAGCGTATACCAGTTCCGCCACGTCCGCGGAGAAGAGGTTATCCCTTAAAAACACCGGCTTTTTTAATGAGATTTTTGTTTTGAGATGTCCAATTATATAATCTTTTTAACCCTTCTTTTGGAGAAATTTTGGGAGCCCAGCCAAAATCTTTTTTTGCCTTAGTAAGATCAGAAATATAGACTTTTTGATCGCCGGCCCTCCATTCATCAAACGAATAATCAATTTTTTTCCCAGATAATTTTTCTAAAATATCAAATAATTCCCAGATAGAAAGAGAGAACTTTGAACCACCACCTATATTGTATGCTCTCCCCCGGGTTTCTTCGATATTCCTAAAAATAAGATCGAAAGCTTTCAATAAATCATCAATATATAAAACGTCCCGGACTTGCTTTCCATTACCATAAATAGTTACTGCTTTGTCAAACAACAACGCATTACAGAACCAGGCTAACCAACCCTGTTCTTCAATCCCAAATTGGCGAGGTCCGTAAACGCCAGATTGCCTGTAAACCACCGTATTTAACCCGTAAATACGCGCATAGTCAAGAGTATATTGGTCACCACTTCCCTTAGAACAACCATAAGGTCCATGAAAATCAAGTTTATAATCTTCCGAAACTCCTTTGATATCTTTATAAGCATATCTTTTCTTTGTTTCTATTATGGGGACATCAGTCATTTCACCATAAACTTTATTAGTGCTGGAATAAATTAAACTAGCCCGAGGAATTTCTCTCCTTAGCGCCTCTAAGACATTAAAAGTGCCCAGAGCATTTATCTCGAAATCTTCCCGGGGATTAGTGATAGAGGTAACCATGGTTACCTGAGCCGCTAAGTGGAGAACAAGGTCGGGTTTGTATTTCTCGGAAACTTCAAAAAGTTTTTTATAATTTCTAATATCTCCTTTAATAAAAACAAGATTTCCTTTTTGATTTTCTAGCCAGTCCAAATTCTGTTTAGCTCCGGCCCGAGAAAGATTGTCGTAAACAACGACTCTATATTTTTTCTTAAGGTAATGAGCGGCAGCATTAGTTCCAATGAAGCCGGCTCCTCCAGTGATTAGAATAGTTTTTTTATTCACTTTTTACAATTATTATATTTTTAAGTTCTTGAGATAATTTTTGAATTCATTTCCGAACTCGGGGTGGTGGATAGCGAATTCAATAACTGTTTTTAAATATTCAATTTTATTGCCCGTATCATAATATTCCCCGTTTTTTATTTTGCACCCGTAGACCGGAAAACCTTTTCTGATCAGTTCGTTTATAGCTTCTACTAGCCAGATTTCTCCGGCCTTACCCGGCTTTAGATTTTTAATTATCTCAAAGATTTCTGGCGGCAGGATATATCCGCCATGAGAGGCAAATTTTGAAGGGGCATCTTTCGAACCCGGTTTTTCAATAATTTTTTTGATTTTAAAAATATTAGTGTCGACTGGTTCTATAATCGGGATTCCGTAACGAGAGAACTGGTCTTCCGTTTCAAGTTCGACAGCTGAAATAACTGCTCCTTTATATTTTTTGTAAACTTCTAACATTTGTGCAAGTCGGGGCGGTTGGCTGATGATAAACTCGTCTCCCCACAAAACAGCAAAAAATTCATTACCAACAGCCGTTTCGGCCATTAAAATAGGAATAGCATTACCGTAGCGTTCGTTCTTTTGCCGAATATAAATAAAGTTAGCCAATTTGGCGACTTCCTTGATTTGGTTTAACTCCTTAATTTTTCCGATAGATTCAAGATATTTTTCTAGTTCAAAAGAACGGTCAAAGTGGTCTTCGATTGCTCTTTTTTGCCAGCCAGTAATAATAATTATGTCTTTAATACCGGAAGCAACCGCTTCTTCGACGACATATTGAATAACAGGTTTATCCACTACCGGCAACATTTCTTTCGGCATAGCCTTAACCTGGGGCAAAAATCTAGTTCCCCAGCCAGCCGCTGGTATAACTACTTTTTTAATCTCCATATAATTTTAAAAAATTTTTTTAATTTTCCAATCAAGTGCTTTCGCTGTCTCCTGATAATTTTTTAGGAGGTTTTCAGTGTCTCTGTCTGTTTGATTTTTTCCAATAACGTAATAAGTGCCCAGAAGTAGACCTAAATAAGAATTGGTGTTTAATTCGTATATATTTTCCCTATCTTTTAAGGGGCACTTTTGGTTTAAGCAAAAAATTAATCTATCTTTATTCGGCTGTCTTAATATACCATGGAAAGCGTTTGTAAATCCATCACTATTTGAACCAATTCCTTCTAGCGTCTCAGCGATCTTTTCACTTGTCATCTCCGCTATGTTTTGAAATTTATCTGCCGCTAGGAAGAAAATGTATTTATACCTTCTCAAATCAGGAATTTTTAATTTATCTATTAACTCTTTTATTTCGCTTACATTTTCTCTAAAGAGCCAATAGATCATCGAACTGTACGTGCTGACATTATAGGTAGGCGGCTCTTTTAAAGCAGGTATAAGGGATATTTTGTCTACAAATTCCTTAGCCGGAGCGTCCTTGTTACAGGTAATTAGGTTGGACCTTAAATTCATTTCTTCGATATATTTGGCCATATTATAGCCATCTTTTCCCCCGGAAGCATTGATGATGTATATCGAGGCGAAATCTCTTTTAATGCTCCTTTCAAGAAACATTTTATAGCTAGAGGCGTCCAAAGCAACACCGTTAAACTTTTCGGCAAATATTTTTGCCACGGAGCCGGCATTACCACTACCTAAAAATAGATTTTTGTCATCTTTTTCGATTTCTATCCTTGGATACTTCCACCTCTCTAAATTAGAAAGCGTCTCCCTGACATAAAAATCAAGATGTTTTATTTTTCCTTTCATCTTTTTCTTTTTATTTTTATTTCCATACTCTTTTAGTTTTAATATACCATTCTTCAATGTTGGACAATCTTTGAGAAGTGTCGCTAATTACTTTAGTTGTTATTCCTTTTATTTCTTCGGAAACAAAATAAAGATAATCTGGGTTATACAAAAAGACAGCTGGTATATCTTTAAGCAGAATTTCCTGAAATTCTTCCAAGCTTTCTTTCCTTTCTTCTTCATCGAAAGTTTGGCGGGCTTCTTCCAACAATTTATCGGCCTTTTTATTTTCATATGCCGATAAATTCAACCCAGGGTCTTTCGTTTGAGATGAATGCCAAAAAGGATAGGGATCAGGCGTTATTCCTAAAACCTCGCCAAAAAGAAATATTTCATAGTCTCTGAGTTTAATAACTTCTTCTATTGAAGTGGAGTCCTGTGCCGAGGTAGGATCAAAAGTCTTTATTTCAAGATTTACTCCTAATTCTTTCCATTGATCCTTTATCAAATAAGCTATGGTGGTGAGAGGTGGCTTATTTACGGTAACTAGGGTGAAAGAAAGAGATAAGGTCTCTTTAATAGGCGGGGCGCAGATTTCGTTTAATTTAGCCCTAGTGGTTTTTCGCACTTCGCCAGTTCCCGAGGTTAATCCGTAGGGGCCTAGAATATCTTCGGCGTATTTTTCTTGAAACTTGATTACTGCTGTTTTGGTTTTAGGTCCAAAATAGCCAGTTATCTCACCTTCAGGATAAATATCAGGATCTTTGGCTAGGCATTTCTGGAGCTCGGTTACCTCGTTTCCTTCAGAGCCAACGCGAAGATCACTTTTGAATTGAAAAGTCGGCTCTTTGACCAATTCTTTTTCTCTTACACCCTTTTCTCCTAAGAAAAATCCTTCGTTTTCCAAGACTTTTATCACCTCCTCTTTGTTCAAGAGACATGTTTCCCTTGGGTTTTCAAAGCCGTAAATTTCTGGAAGAATAGGGGAATCAACCGGTTTAGCTCGGCCCGACAAGATTTCACTTATAAGTTCTTCTTTATTTGTCCCGCAGTTTAAGACTTGTCTTATTTTTTTGTTTTGGAGAATTTTTGACTTTTCTAAGTTAAAAAATAAAGCATAATATCTTGGTAAAGAAAAGCGGTATTCATAAAAACCGTTGTTTTTTATCTTATTAATTATTCCGCTCGGATCGGTCAAAGTGACGCCTTTAATTTGGCCGGAATTAAAAGCGCTGACTAAGCTTTCTTCGGTTCCGAAAAAATAAAAAATAATATCTTCTATGTTGGGCGAGGCGTCATGATAATAGAGGTTGGTAGTCAACTCAATAGAGGCAACCTTTTCTTCTTTATCTTGATTGATTTTCTTTAATTTATAAGGGCCAGCCCCTATAGCTTTTAAATTATTAGTTGATAAATGAAAATTTTCTGCCGATATTTCCTGCCAAATGTGTTTTGGAATGATTTTTAGGGTGCAGTTTTCCAGAAACAGAGGAGAGGGACTTTGTAGTTCAAAACGGATACCTAGGTCTGAAATTTTTTCTATCTTTACACTAACCCATCTTCCATAAATCGGGCTTCCAAAGGAATAATTTTGGACGGTTTTAACGGTAAAAATTACATCATCGGCGGTCAGGGGTTCACCGTCCTGCCAGCGAAGATTTTCTTTTAAATAAAATTCATAAATTTTACCGTCTTCAATAATTTTATATTCTTTAGCCAAGTCCGACACAACCTTTTTACCAGACTCATCTTCATATTTCATTAATCCTGAGTAGACTAATTCGGTTAGAGCTCGGTCAATTTCAGAATTGGCATATACTGGGTTAATAAAACGAGGATAAGGAGGAACAAGGAATCCTTCGGTATAAATCCCTCCTTTAGCCGGAACAATTTCAGTATTATTTATATAAAAACTTGTCGAGAGAAAAATAAAACTGCCTAAGCCCAAGAATAAAAAAATAAAGAAAAAAATCTTTTCTCTTCTATCTAAAACTTTAAAGAATTGCCGCCATTGAGGTTTACTCGGCCATTTCTGAGACATAGATTGGTCTTTAGAGCTTCTTCTTGCTTCTCACCTCACCAAATTCGCAGGACTTAGTTAGAGGACGAGATTCAAAAGAGCTAAAACTATAAACAAGGCTCCGAAGATTATTGTTGCCCAAAAAAGATTTTTTTGGATACCTCTTCTAGTAGAATAAAATCCGCCTTCCCCTCCGAAAGCAGACCCCAAAGCTGTCCCTCTTTGCTGTAGAAGGATAAAAACAATCAAGAGTATAGCTACTATAATTTGGGCAACCGGTAAATATTGAAACATTTTATTTAGTAGGCATCCACTTTATAAGGATAAAATTTATTCCCCAGACGACAAGAGATGTTAAAAAGAGGGAAACTATTTTTTGAATAATCTGTTCGGGGAAAATTAATTCCGAGAAAACAAGGCTAACCATCCAGACCATTAACATATTGATTACTAAACCAAAAAGTCCAAAAGTGATAATTCTTAGGGGTAAAGTGATTACTTTTAGAATCGGCTTGATAAAGAAATTAATTAAACCCAAAATTACTCCGGCTAAAACCAATGCCTGCCAATTTCCAACAAATTCTACTCCTGGAACATATCTTGCAGCTAGCCAAATTCCGAGTATCCCAGCGACAATTTGCAAAAACAGACGCCACATATTTCTACAAGCTATTAATTAACAGTAATACTCGTATATTTACTAATATTATCAGAATTTTTGAAAAAGGTCAATTTCTCTTAATTTGTGATGGTATTTCTTGGCGAAGCGGTGAGCCTCGTCTCTTAGTTGTAAAATTAGATTAAAAACTTCTCGTGGTAAGGCTTTGAGTAAAATCGGTTTTTCTAAATTCTTCACATATAACTCGTTTCGTCTTTTAGCCAAAGCTATTGCCGGTACTTTGGTTGTTGACAGGGCGGCGTTAAGCTGGGCCTTGCCACCGTCAATTAAGATTAAATCCGGCAATCCCCACTCAGGGTGATTGAATCTTCTTGACAAGACTTGTTTTAACATAACTATATCATTTGCTCCCCCGTCAAATTTTTGATTGGGGATTTTGATTTTAAACCGACGATAAAAATTTTTTTCCGGCTTCCTATTTATAAAAGTCACCATAGAACCTGTAGCGTCTTTTCCTTGGATATTAGAAACGTCATAGGCCTCAATTCTCCGGCTCTTGAAAAGGCAGGGTGCCGGGCACTGACCAAGATGATACCAGAAACAGGGCTTTTTGGGAAGGGTTTTGCAGGTGCGAAAAGGATAAACCTTCCTCAGCTCTTTCAGTGCTTGTTTTAGTTTTCTTCCGCTGACAAACGGTCCGATAAAATTGAATGTTTCTTTTGGTTGGTGAGTAATAAAAACCCTGGGAAATGATTCCTTGGTGATGCCGATGTAGAAATAGTTCTTGTCGTCTCGCCAAATAATATTGTATTTCGGTTGATATTTTTTGATTAGCTCAGCCTCCAAGAGTAAGGCTTTAATTTGTGAATCGGTCTTGATATAACCTATTTTTGAAATCTGGTTAAGAAAGAAGTTGTCTCGATAAGCTGGCCGCTGGAAATGGCTCTTTACTCTTTCTCTAACATTAGCCGCCTTGCCAATATAAAGAAAGCCCCCCCCTTTTTTAAAGGCGTAAATTCCCGCGGTTTTGGGGAGTTGGGATATTTTATCCTTCGGCAGATATCTAAATTCCATATTGATTATTATTCTTTAGGAGACGGAACCTCTTCTTTTTCAGGCGACATGGCAACCTGTGGCGGGGGCGTAATCTCAACAACCTCTGACTCAATCAAAAAAGAAGCGGCAACCAAAAGTACTAGTCCAAGGGCAAAAAATAAAGTAACAAAGAATAGTTTTTTATTTAGATGTTTCATCTGGTTTCATCTTCTCATTTTTTAAGATAAAAACAAAATGACAAAAAATATTTGCTCGCTCTCTAACCATAGAATTGGCCAAAAAAGTCTTTCACTTTCCCTCTTCTGGAATGAAGTGTATAATAGTTTAAAAGTCGATGTTATTTGTAAGTAATAATTAGATTACTAAATTTATGATTAATCAACAATTGCTTGATTATATTAGAGGGCAAGTTCAACGAGGACAGAATAAGGAAGCAATAAAGCAGGAACTTCTGAAGGCTGGCTGGCAAGTAGGAGATATTGAAGAAGCCCTTAAGGTAGTTAATTCTGCTCAGCCACCCAATGCTTCTGTTACATCCTCCTCTGCTCAAGAAGAAGCTTTAATTCCATCGATCTTGCCGGGCGTGGGTGATTTATTAAAAAGAACTTTCTCGGTTTATAAGGCGAGATTGGGAACTTTTGTCGGAATAATGATTCTTCCTTTGATTGTCGCAGTCCTTGGCATTCTTCTTTTAATTCCTCTTGTCTTTATTTCTGATCCTGTCGGCAATTTCTTTACTGCAATTTCGCTTGTCATTATTTGGGCGTTGGCGATGGTAATTATTGGTTTCTGGGCTCAAATTGCTTTGATTTTTGCTATTAGAGATAGAGAAGAAAAAATAGGGATTACTGAGTCATTTAAGAAGAGCTGGCACAAGATAATTTCTTTTGCTTGGGTTTCATTTTTGGCCGGTTTTATTACCCTGGGCGGATCTATGCTTTTTATTATCCCGGGAATTATTTTTAGTATTTGGTTCGCCTTTTCGGTTTATGTTTTAATTTCAGAAGACTTAAGAGGGATGAACGCTCTTTTTCGCAGTAAGCAGTTGGTAGTCGGATATTGGTGGAAGGTTTTATGGAAGTTCTTCTTATTAGGAATTGCTCTTTTGGTTCCCTATATTTTGATTTATATAATCCTTGCTTTTGCACTTTCAGCTAACTTGGCAGATTTAGTAGTTAGAGTTCTTTCCGCCTTAGTTATAACTCCTTTTGCTTCTGTTTTTACATTTCTCCTTTATGAAGATCTGAAAAGACAAAAAGCACAAGTAGCATTCGAGCCGCCTAAAAAGGGAACAAAAATTAAATACATTCTGGTTGGGATAATTGGGTTTTTATTAATTCCGGCAATTTTAATTTCAATTGTTTTACTTTCATTAGATAAAGCAAAAGAGAGCGCTCAAGAAGCCTCTATTATGGCTATGATGAATCAACTTCGGCCAGCAATGGAACTTTACTGGATGGAAAATGATACCTATAGTGGAGCGGATTGTTCGCTAACTAAGTTGGCCCCTGTTTGTAGTAGTATAAAAGCATATACGGGTGAAATGCCAACTATTGAATCATCTGCAGAAGCTTATTGTTTTTATGTAAAACTTCAGAGCGGGGAATATATTTGTTTTAGCAGCATAGCTTCCTTTTTGGATTATAATAAAACGACTATTTTCCCAGGAGGACCAGGGTATTGCGACGGTGTTACCTTCGATTGTCCATAGAGGTATCTGGTTCTGGTTGGGTCATTTTAGCTGGCGGCGAGCTCGCCGCCAGCTTTTGTTATTGCACAATTAATAATTTTAGAGTATAATTGGGGATTGCCATGACAGAAAACTACATCAAAATTCGAGGAGCGCGTGTCCACAACCTGAAAAATATAGACGTAGATATTCCCAAAGATAAACTGGTGGTGATTACGGGTATTTCGGGTTCGGGAAAATCATCTTTAGCTTTTGATACCTTATATGCTGAAGGCCAAAGAAGATATGTAGAAAGCTTGTCAGCTTACGCTCGGCAGTTTTTGGGGGTGATGGATAAACCCGATGTTGATAAAATTGAAGGGATTTCGCCAGCCATTTCTATTGACCAGAGAAAAGCAGCCCACAACCCGCGTTCCACTGTCGGCACCATCACGGAGATATACGATTATCTTCGCCTTTTATTTGCCAGAGTTGGCAAGCCCCACTGCCCTGAATGCGGAAGACCTATTAGTCGTCAAACAATTGATCAGATTACCGAGCAAATCCTTAAACTACCGAAAAACGCTGAAATAACTATCCTGGGTCCGGTCATTAAGAACAGAAAAGGAGAACATCGGGGTATATTGGAAGAGATTCAGAGAAGTGGATTTGTTAGAGTAAGGGTTGATAGTATAGTTTACAGGACGGAAGAAGCTCTAGGGGAAAACTTAGATAGAAAGAAAAAGCACAATATTGAAGTAGTGGTAGACAGACTGATTCTTGAGAAAGAACTAGATAAATCAAGATTAGTAGATTCCTTGGAAACGGCTTTGAAATTAGGCAAAGGCATCGTTGTAATAGAGGAAAAAATAAAGAAAAAAAAACAAAAGACAAATGATTTAGTTTTCTCAGAGCACTTTGCTTGCGAAGAATGCGGGATTTCGCTGCCGGAGCTGGAACCCCGACTTTTCTCTTTCAATTCGCCTTATGGTGCTTGCCCGGCTTGTCAGGGCTTGGGAGAAAAATTGGAAGTAGATCCTAAATTGGTTATTCCCAATCCTAATTTAACCATTGCCGAAGGAGCAATTTTCCCTTGGGCCCACGCTTCCCACAAAGTAGGTCGCCAGGGATTTTTCTGGTGGAAATTAGAAGCCTTGGCTGAGGAAGAAAATATCGATTTAAATGCCCCGGTCAAAGATTTATCAAAAGAAAAACTTAACGCGATTTTGTACGGCCGAAGTGATTTTGAGGGTGTCATTCCTTGGCTAGAAAGAAGATATCACGAAACCGATTCTGATTACGCCAGAGAAGAGATTGAACAATATATGATAGAGAAAGAATGTGAGGTCTGTAAAGGAAAAAGATTAAAACCGGAAGCGCTGGCCGTTAAGGTGGCTGAGAAATCAATTGACCAAATTGTGGAGATGGAGATTGATAAAGTCAAGGATTTTTTTGAAAAAACTTCTTTAAAACAAAGCGAACATAAAGTAGCGCTTCCTATTATTAAAGAAATTATTAATCGCCTGCAGTTTTTGATCGATGTTGGTCTTGGTTATTTAACCATTAATAGAAAAGCGGCCACTTTGGCCGGCGGCGAAGAGCAAAGAATAAGGCTGGCTACCCAGATCGGCTCGAGATTAACCGGTGTTTTATATATTTTAGACGAGCCGTCAATCGGTCTTCATGCCCGAGACCAAGGAAGATTGATAGAAACCTTGAAAAAATTAAGAGATTTAGGGAATACCGTGGTTTTAACTGAGCACGACCCTCAAACTATTCTTTGGGGAGCCGATTGGGTGATAGATATTGGGCCGGGTGCTGGAAAAAAAGGTGGCCGAGTAATTTTTGAAGGAACGCCAAAAAAATTGTTAGGGTCAAATACTTTGACCGGTCAGTATCTGTCTGGGAAGAAAAGGGTTGAAATTACTCGTCAAAATTCAAAATCTAAGACCCAAGATTCAAAAATACAATCTGAAATTCAAAATTATTTGATAATTAAAGGAGCTAAAGAACATAACTTAAAGAACATTGATGTCAAAATTCCTCTGGGCAGGTTTGTCTGCCTTACCGGCGTTTCCGGTTCGGGAAAGAGCTCTCTGATGAATGATATTTTAGCCCGCGCCTTAATGAAAAAATTTTATAAATCGAAAGAAGAACCCGGAAAGTACGAAACAATTTTAGGGACCGAGAATTTGAATAAAGTGGTCTTGGTTGACCAGTCGCCCATCGGCCGGACGCCAAGGTCCAATCCGGTCACCTATACCGGAGCTTTTTCTTATATTAGGGGCCTTTTTTCTAGAACCAAAGAAGCTAGAATTCGAGGATATTCCCCTGGTAGATTCAGTTTCAATGTCAAAGGCGGGCGATGTGAAGCTTGTGAAGGCCAGGGAGTAAAAAAAATTGAAATGTATTTCTTACCCGATATTTATGTCCAATGTTCGGAATGTAAAGGGAAAAGGTTTAATAGTGAAACCTTAACCGTTGAATACAAAGGAAAGAATATCACTGATATTTTAGAAATGACCGTTGAGGAAGCGCTAGAATTTTTTAAGAACATTCCTGGTCTTTTCCAAAAATTAAAGACCCTCAATGACGTTGGTTTGGGTTATTTAGAACTGGGTCAAAGTGCACCATCTTTATCCGGTGGAGAAGCACAAAGAGTAAAATTAGCCACTGAGCTTTCAAAGAAGGGGACCGGCCGGACCTTGTATATTTTAGACGAACCAACTACTGGTCTTCACTTAGACGATATCAAAAAATTAATTTTTGTCTTAAAAGGTTTAGTAGACAAAAAGAATACGGTTTTGGTTACCGAACACAATCTTTCGGTCATCCGTAACGCTGATTTCTGCATAGATTTAGGTCCAGAAGGGGGGGGCAAAGGGGGCGAGGTTGTCATTCAGGGTTCTCCCTTGGAGATAGCTAAAAACCGTAAATCCTATACTGGCAAATATCTAAGAGAAGTTTTGGCCGGTAGAATTCTTTGATGCGGGCTTGACAATAGCTTTCTGTTTTTTTAATATTTAAAAGTAGATAATTAGCACTCAAAGGTCATAACTGCTAATAAATAACTTATAGAAAAATATGAAAATTAAACCTTTATCAGATCATATTTTGATAGAACCTATTAAAGAGGAAGAAAAAACTAAGACCGGGATTTTGCTACCCGAGACGGCTGAAAAAGAAAGACCTGAACAAGGGAGGGTTGTTGCCGTAGGGCCAGGCAAGAAAAATAAAAAAGGCGAACATCTTCCCCTTGACCTCAAACCCGGCCAAAAAATCTTATTTACCAAATACGGCCCTAATGAGATTAAAATTAATGGCAAGGAATATCTTATTGCTAGGGAGGAAGATATCCTTGCAATTATTGAATAACCATGACAAAGCAAATTTTATTTAGTGAAGCGGCACGGAAAAAATTAAAAATCGGCATTGATAAAATTACCGATGCCGTCAAGGTAACGCTGGGGCCTAAGGCCCGACTAGTTGTTTTAGATAAGGGTTTTGGTGCCCCTGACATTTCTGATGACGGAGTAAGTATTGCCAAGGAAATTGAGCTGAAAGATAAAGCGGAAAATTTGGGAGTTGAAATTCTAAAAGAGGTGGCGGAGAAAACCTCAGAAGTAGCTGGCGACGGGACAACAACAGCCGTGATTCTTTCTCAGGCTATAATCTCCGAAGGCCTTAAAAACGTAGCCGCGGGAGCCGACCCTATGTCTCTTAAAAGAGGGATTCAAAAAGGAGTAAAGGAAGTTGTCAATTATCTCAAAGCTAATTCTAAGCCAATCTCAAAAAAAGAAGAAATTGCTCAGGTGGCGACTATTGCCGGATTGGATTCGGAAATCGGCAATTTAATTTCTGATGTTTTTTCTGAGGTGGGTAAAGATGGCGTTATCACGGTTGAGGAATCAAAGAAGTTCGGCTTAGAAAAAGAAATTGTTAAGGGTTTACAGTTTGACCGAGGGTATATTTCTCCTTATATGATTACCGATACTGAAAGAATGCAGTCTGTCTTGGAGGATCCCTATATTTTAATCACCGATAAGAAAATATCTGCCTTAACTGAGATTTTGCCAACCATAGAAAAAGTGGCCCAAACCGGGAAAAAGGATTTGGTCATTATTGCCGATGAAGTTGAAGGAGACGCTTTAGCCACTTTGCTGGTCAATAAGCTGAGAGGGATATTTAATACTCTAGCAGTCAAATCTCCTGGCTTTGGCGACAGAAAAAAAGAAATGCTTGAGGATATTGCTAAGGTTACTGGCAGCCAGATAATCTCTGAGGAACTGGGCCTGAAATTAGAGAATATTACTTTGACGCAATTGGGAAGAGCCCGAAAAGTAGTTTCAGAAAAAGAGAAAACAACTATTATTGAAGGGAAGGGCAAGAAAGAAGATATTGATGCCAGAATCAAGCAAATTAGAAATGAAATAAAAACCACCGAGTCAGAATTTGATCGAGAGAAACTACAGGAGAGATTAGCAAAGCTGTCAGGCGGAGTAGCAGTAATTAAGGTGGGCGCAGCCACCGAAGTAGAGCAAAAAGCCAGGCAGAAAAAAACCGAGAATGCTTTAAATGCTACCCGGGCTGCTATCGAAGAAGGGATCCTAGCGGGCGGCGGAGTAGCTCTTTTAAGAGCGATTCCGGTTATGGAAAAAATTAATTTAGATGGTGATGAGAAGACTGGTTTAAATATTTTGAAGAAAGCTTTGGAAAAACCAATCAGACAAATTGCTGAAAATGCCGGACTTGATGGTTCCGTAGTTTTACAAAAAGTAAAAGAAATGGAGAATAATTTCGGCTTTGATGCTCAGAAGATGGAATATATAGATTTAATTCAGGCGGGCGTTATTGACCCGACTAAGGTTGTTAGAACTACCTTAGAAAACGCATCTTCGGCCGCCGGTATGTTTTTGACAACCGAAGCTGTGGTTGCCGAAGAACCCGAGGAAAAGAAAGAGAAGGGAATGCCGCCAATGCCCGAAGGATATTAGCGCTTGAGGCATGTTCTTAATATCTGGCATCTGCCTGCCCTCACTGTTACAGGTGGGGGTTTATTTTTGATATAATTTCTATTATAATAAATAAGGGTCTTTAAAGAAGAAATAAAACCAGAATATATGGAGAAAAAAAAGCAGAAAATTTTAATGATAGAAGACGACCCTTTTACGAGAAAGCTTTACCGGAATAAATTAAACTTGGCTGGTTTTGACGTTGACGAGGCCATCAGTGGTGAAGAGGGGTTGAATAAGGTTAGAGCCGAAAAGCCAGATTTGATTTTACTGGACATAATTTTACCGAGAAAGAGTGGTCTTGATGTTTTAATTGAGTTAAAGGGGAACGAGAAAACTAAAGACATCCCCGTGATTATTCTCTCTGTCCTTGGGCAGGTACAGGATATAAAAAAGGGATTAACCTTGGGAGCCAAAGACTATCTAGTTAAAAGTGAAATAACTATCTCAGAAGTAGTTGCCAAAGCTCGAGAATGTCTAAAAAACAAGAAATTATGAGGAAGGTCGATCCAGGAAAAATAAAAATGGCTGGAATAGTCTCGATTGTTTCTCATCAATTTAAGACTCCACTGGCGATAATAAAAGGATATTTAGAAGTCTTGCTTTCCGGAGATTGTGGAGAAATAAATGTTTCTCAAAGGGAATATCTGTCTGATGCCCTGGAAAACGTTAAAAGGATGTCTTGTCTTATTGAAAACCTTCTAGATATTTCCAGGATTGAAGAGGGTCAATTTAAGGTAAAGCTTAGGGCCGTAGCGCTAGAAAAAATAACAGAACAGGTCCTCAAAAATCTTTCCACTTGGATTAAAGCTAATAATTGTGATATTGTTCTCAAAAAACCTAAAAGATTACCCCGGGTTTTAGCAGATCCCGATAAAATTTGCCAGGTTGTACAAAACTTGGTAACTAATGCTGTGATATATAAAACCAGCCGGGGAAAAGTTGAAATAACCCTTAAGAAAGTGAATAAAGAAGTTTTATTTATTTGTAAAGATAACGGAGTTGGTATCTCTAGGAAAGATTTCGACAGAGTTTTTTCAAAATTTTATCGTTCCGAAGACGCTATAGAACTTAATCCGTCTGGTTCCGGGCTCGGGCTTTATATAAGTAAAGCCATTATTGAGCTGAGTAAGGGAAAAATCTGGTTTACTAAAAATAAAAAAAGGGGAACGGTTGTTACTTTTAGTTTATCCGTGGCTGATTAAAACTTTCATATTGACAGGGAGACAAAAAATATAACGATATATATTTTTTATAAAAAAGGAGTGTAAAAATTTCTATAATACAATAGCTTGACTCTAGGGCAGTGGATTTTACGAGGTGGGGTGACTGAGTGGTTTAAAGTGCTTGCTTGGAGAGCAAGTGTATCCGAAAGGGTACCGTGAGTTCGAATCTCACCCCCACCGCCCAGTTAAAAAGTCGAATTTGAATAATTAAAATTAATCTTTAATAAAATGGAAAATAAAAAGCTGACTCTTTCTATATTGCCCGAGAAATTTGGCATTTGCCATTTAGCAGCCAACAGTCCGGTTCCTTCTTGGACAATCAGCGGAGAATTTTTTTCAATAACCAAAACTGACCAAGAATTATCTATTGTCTATCCCCAGGAGAAGATACCGGGGGGTGTTTTGGTAGAAAAAGATTGGCGAGCTTTCAGAATTGAAGGCCTTGTTGATGGTATCTACGCAGTGGGCATCATCGCCTCTTTATCTGGACCCTTAGCCAAGGCCGGCATTAGTATATTTAATATTTCTACTTACGAAACAAATTACATTTTGGTAGAAGAAAAAAATCTCGCCAAAGCAAAAGAAGTCCTAGGTCAGTTTTGTAATATTAAGTAATATTGCCTGATGAAGTCAGAAAGCGAAATAAAGAAAGAGCTACTCAAAGAAATTAAAACCCTTAAAGACAGAAAAGGGTTTTTAAGAGCGGGTCTTCCAGGGTTTAACCGGCTTTTTGGTCGCGATTCTCTGATATCTGTTTGGCAGCTTTTAGATTGGAATCCGGGGATTGCCAAAGCTACCCTGGAGATCCTATCTCAACTTCAAGGAGAAGTGATTAATAGAGAAAGAGAGGAAGAACCGGGAAAAATTCTCCATGAAACAAACCTAGAAAAAAACCGGCATCCAGAAGGTTATTTCCCCTTTCCTTATTATGGCTCAGTTGATTCTACTCCTTTATATTTAATCGTTTTCTCCTTTTATTTTAAAAAAACCCGAGACCGCAGTTTTCTAAAGAGTCGCTGGGAAAATATTCTAATGGCTTTAAACTGGATGACAGAATATGGCGATAAAGATAAAGATTATTTTTTAGAATATCAAAGAAAAAACCCTACAGGGTTGTTCCATCAAGGCTGGAAGGATGGGTTTGAAGACCATCTTAAGATCGAGCCGCCCGCGGCCTTGGTTGAAGTTCAGGGATATCAATACCTGGCCCTTGAAAATATTGCTGATTTAGCTGATATAAGAAAAGACTTTGAACTGGCAAAAAAACTTAGAGAAAGGGCTAAGGTTCTAAAAGAGGAATTCAATAAGAAATTCTGGATGGAGTCCCTTGATCTTTCCTTAAGTCTTTCCGGCCTAAAACCATCTTATGAAAAATACTTCGCCTTGGCTTTGGACGGAAAGAAAAAACAAAGAAAAGCAATTACCTCGAATCCCGGCCACTTGTTATTTACCGGAATAGTCCAAGACAATAAAATTGGACCTGTCGTTAAAAGGCTTTTTCAAGAAGATTTATGGACAGATTATGGTATCAGAACCCATTCTGCTAAGGAATCGGATTTTAACCCAAAAAGTTATCATCTAGGCTCAATTTGGCCCCATGATAACTGGATAATTTCCCAGGGGCTTAAAAAACTCGGTTTTAAAAACGAATATCGGAAAATAAAAAATGCCATCCTAAAGGCATATAAAGACTTAAATTTTTTACCGGAATACTACACAATAATCGACGGAAAGGTCACGGTTGATTTACCGACGAAGCCAGCCTATCCTCAGGCTTGGAGCTCGGGAGCTTTACTAAATTTCTTACTTGGGAATTGATTTAAAAAGCCTTGCCCCGATCGGGGCAAGGCTTTTTTAATCTTTCTTTTTTAAAATTTTGTAAAAAATTTTTTCGTATTCTTCAGCCATCTTTTCTTCCGTGAAATATTTTTTAACCCATCTCCTACATTCCCTCCTATCTATCTGATTAATTTTTTTAATCGCTTTTACCATTTCGTTGATATCTTTAACAATAAAGCCGGTTTTACCATTTTTAATTACTTCTTTAGCTGAGCCCCGGTCAAAAGTAATCACTGGTGTCCCGCAGGCAAATGATTCAATAAAAGTTAAACCAAAGGGTTCTTCCCATTGGATTGGGCAGAGAGTAACTTTAGCCTGGCCATAATATTGATAAGTTTTTTCATAGGGAATATTTCCTACATACTGGATATTTTTGTTCAGACGGGGTTTGATTTCTTTTTCCCAATACCTTCCTTTATTTGGGATACCGGCGATAATTAGCCTCTCTCCAGCTTTTTTACAAGCTACAATAGCTTCCTTTACCCCTTTGGTTGGTAGAAGCCTTCCCAAAAACAGACAATAATTTTCTGACTTCTCTGAAAAAGGAAATTTCTTTAGATCTAAACCGTTATAAACAGTACCTGCCCAGTTTAAACTAGGGGCCGGTTTTCTCTGAGCGTTGCTTATAGAGATAAAATATTGATTCTTGCTCTGAAAAATTTTGAAAACTTCAGCCCGCCAGGGGTAAATTGGGTCGTGAAGTGTGTAAAATACCGGAATCCTTTCGATAGCCAACCCCAGCGGCAGTCCTCTGTCAGCAGGATGGATGTGTAAAAGGTCTAATTTATTTTTTAGGGCCATTTTGTAAGCCAGGGAGATAAAATATTGATCCCAGAGGTTACGGATTTTATTAGTTTCGATTTCTCCTATATCTGGCCCGGATAGGATTTTAAGATATTTTTTGCCAGAGATCCCGTAAAGAGGAGATATTTGACCAGTTACCATTTTGACCCTCTTTAAATTCGAGCCCTTGGGAGCAAAAAAATATATCTGATGCCCCTTTTTGGCTAGCCCCCTAGCTATTGCCCGAGCAATAATCATGGGAGCATGAATTATTCCTTTTGGCGGAGGAATGATAAAATGCCCACTTATCATCATGCCAATTTTGAGCTTAGATTTCAGCTTGGGTTTCATATTTTTCCTTTTAAACCAAATCTCAACCTATTTTGTGTTTGAGACCTTACTTAGTAATTATTTTGTAATAAAGATTCTCGTAATCATCTACCATCCGCCGATAATCAAATTTTTCTTCCACCCACTTTCGGCAATCTTCTCTCTTTATCTTATCAATTTTTCTGATTGCTTTTACCATTTCCTTAATATTATTTACAACAAACCCGCTTTTGCCATCTTTTACCACTTCTTTTGCCGACCCCCTATCGAAAGCAATTACTGGAGTTCCGCAGGCCATTGCTTCGGTCATGACTAAACCAAAGGGTTCTTCCCATTCAATGGGGTAAAGACAAGCTCTGGCTTTTTCATAAAAATTGGACAATTCTTTACCGGATAATTCACCAAGGTATTTTATTTTGCTAGAAAGATGAGGTCTAATCCTTTCCTCAAAATAATCTTTTCGGTAGGGGTCCAGTCTGCCAGCCAGCAATAATTTTACTCCGGCGCGCTCGGCTACTGCAATAGCATTTTCAATTCCCTTAAAAGGATCAATTCTGGCAATCCAGATAAAATGATCTTCTGGCTCGGGATTAAATTTAAATTGGGAAGTGTCTATTCCGTTATAGATTACCCAACTTTTAGGAAGCCTTACTGCCGATTTTTCTCTCTCTGATTTAGATATAAAAACCGCCAAGGTTTCTCTTTTATGTCTTTCAAAAATATCCAATCGGCTTGGTCTTTTCTCGCCCTCTCTGGTTATTGAAGCTTTATAAAGCTGATTATGAAGAGTATGTAAGACCGGAGTTTTTGTTAATTGCTGGAAGGGCAGAGTCCAGACATCTAAATGAGAATGCAAGATATCAAAATTATTTGCTCTTTTGAAGACTTCAGATAAGTTCTCCAGGTTCCAAAAAGGGTCCTGCCATTTGTATCCAGCCTTTATTAAAGATTCCGGGTAAACCGAAAATAGTCTTGCTTTAGTTTTTGAGTCTCCGGAAGCAAAAAGGGTTACCTCGTGACCTTTTTTGATTAACTCCTCGGTTAAAAAACTGACAATTCTTTCAGTTCCCCCGTATTTTTTAGGCGGGATAGAAAACCAAAGAGGAGCTATTTGAGCTATTTTAAGCTTTTTTCTTTTTTGCATCTTTTATTATTGTATTATAAAGGGCTTCGTATTTATTGACCATTTTTCTGAGGGTAAATTTTTTAACCATATAATGATGACAGTCAATCCTCTTGATTTTATTAATCTTTTTTACGGCATCAATCGCTTCCTCTTTGGAATTTACTAAAAAGCCGGTTTCTCCGTCTTTGATTAGTTCAGGCATAGAGCCTTCTTTGTAGGCGATGACGGGGACCCCGCAAGCCATCGCTTCAATGACTACTAAGCCAAACGGCTCAGGCCTTCTTATTGGGAACAAAAACCCTTTGGCATTTTTTAGTAATTCAATTTTTTTTGAGAAATCAGAAGCGCCGACGAATTGAATTTGTTTCCCGTTAATCAAAGGCTTTATTCTGAACTCAAAATAGTCAGCATATTGAGGTAAAATATTACCGGAAATAATTAGTTTTTCTCCGCTTAATTTGGCAATGTCAATAGCTTCGGCGATACCTTTATCGGGCCCGATTCGGGATAACCATAATAAATAATTCTGAGGCCTGGGATTGAAAGGATATTTTTCGGGGGGTAAACCATGATAGATCGTTTTGACAATATTTATTCCGGGACCATGTCTTTTTTGATTCTTTGAAATAGCTACATAATTTATATTTGAGAATTTTTTATAAAGGATAGTTGCCTCTTCGGTTAAAGGATGGTGCAAGGTAGTGACAACTGGCGGTTTTAAGAATTTAGAATAAGGAACAGTATAAAACTCACAATGGTCGTGAATAATATCAAATTGGCCTTGTAAAGAAAAGAGTTTTTCATAAAGCAAAGAAAAAACAGCGTGAGGGCTTTTTAATTTCGCTCGCCACAGAGATTGCGGCCAAACAGGAACGAGATTGGCTAAAGTCCTTGAGTCACTAGTAGCAAACAGAGTAACTTGATGGCCCTTTCTAGTTAATTCGTCACAAAGCCAGGAGATAACAAGCTCGGTGCCACCATATGTATAAGGTGGCACAGGGATCCAAATTGGCGCTATTTGAGCAATTCTCATATATCTTTTTTGTAAAGGAGAGACAAATGGTTCCTTATAGGTTGACTTTTATCAGCTTCTCTTTTTAGGGAAATTTTGCTAATATTTATTCAGTAGAATAAGCTCAACTTGCTTAGTTTAATTATTTGGAAAACACTGAACTTACTGTACCGACTTTAATTATAGCAAATTATGTTTGTTTCTCCAATTGATGAAATCAAAAATAGGTTGAACATTGTTGAAGTTATCGGCTCTTATATTAAGCTCCAGAAGGCTGGGGCTAATTTTCGGGCTCTTTGCCCTTTCCACTCAGAAAAAAAGCCGTCTTTTTTTGTTTCCCCTTCGCGTCAAATTTGGCACTGCTTCGGCGGCTGCGCCGAAGGCGGGGATATTTTCAAATTCGTGATGAAGATTGAAGGCGTAGAATTTGGCGATGCATTGAGGATTCTGGCCCAAAAAGCTGGCGTAGAATTAAAACCAAGAAGTCCGGAATCGGTTAAGTGGCAGAGTGAGAGGCAACGGCTTTATGAGATTTGTGAGTTGGCAACGAAATTTTTTGAAAAACAATTAGAAAAAAGTCAGACTGGTAAAGAAGCAAAAAAATATCTTTTGCATCGCGGAATTTCCGAAGATTCAATTAAAAGATGGCGTTTAGGTTACGCTCCTGATGTCTGGCAGGGGTTGTCAGATTTTCTCAGTTCTCAGGGTTACAGCGAAAAAGAAGTTGAGAAAGCTGGCTTAGGCTTAACCTCTGAGAAAGGTTCTTTTTATGACCGCTTCCGGGGCAGAATTATTTTCCCCATTTTTGATTTAAATTCTCAGGTAGTTGGTTTTGGCGGCCGAGTTTTTAAAGAAAAAGATAAAAAAGAAGTTGCCAAATACGTTAATACGCCCAATAGTCTTTTATATGATAAAAGCCGGATTCTGTACGGCTTGGATAAGGCAAAAGTAGAAATTCGCAAAAAGGATGCTTGTATTTTGGTTGAAGGGTACACCGACGTTATTATGGCCCACCAGGCCGGCACACAGAATATTGTTGCTACTTCCGGTACAGCTCTAACTCCTTACCAATTGAAAATTATTAAACGTTATTCGGAAAATTTAACTTTAGGTTTTGATATGGACGTGGCCGGAGATTCGGCGACTAAAAGAGGAATTGATTTAGCTCAGAACTTGGGATTTAATCTCAAGGTTACTCGTTTGCCCGAAGGCAAAGATGCAGCTGATATCATTTTAAAAAATCCTAAAGAATGGCAAGAGGCGTTAGAAAAGCCCAAATCAATTTTGGAATTTTATTTCCAGTCAGCTCTTTCTGGAAGAAACCCCGAAACGCCGGAAGGGAAGAAAGAAATCTCCAAAATTTTGCTTCCGGCCTTAAAAAGAATTCCCAACGAAATTGAAAAGTCTTATTGGACTCAAAGATTAGCTGGAGAATTAAAAGTTAAAGAAGAAAGCGTTGAAGAGGAACTAAAAAAAGTAAAACTAGAAGAGGAAGTTTACGGGTTAGAACCCGAAGAGCAAGCAATCCTTCCGCCCAAGTCACGTAAAGAACTTCTGGAAGAAAGATTACTGACAATGGTTTTGAGATCCCCTCGGAACTTAAAGCTACTTGGAGAAAAAGAAAAGGAATTTTTAACTGATTTAAAAAATAAAGCAGCGAAGAACGAAGAATATTTCAACTATCTTTCTTTGAAAGCCGAAATAGAAGAATTCGCCGAGACCTCGTCTAATCTCACATCTCGCCCTACTCCGCAGAGCTCAACAACAGATGAAAAAGAAATTTTGGAGGAAATCCAGCTTTGCTTAAAAGAACTTCAATCTTTGAGGGTTAAAAATCAGTTGGATGAGATCTCCCAAGAAATAAAAAAAGCCGAAAGTGAGAAAAATTCAGCCAAAATTAAAAAATTAACCGAGGAATTTAATCAATTGAGTAGAGAAGTCGGCCTGTAAACATTTGTTTGTATTTGGTTTTTCATTATACTTAAATAATGTATGAAAAAAAAGAAAAAAGTGAAAATTAAGAAAAGACCTAAAAAGAGGATTAAGGCAAGAAAAATTATCCGAAGGAGGAAAAAAACTAGAGCTCCTCGGGGTAGGCCAAAAAAAGTCTTTTTGCCGGATAAATTTCAGAAATTATTAGAAAAGGGTAAAGAGAGAGGGTTTGTGACTTTCTCAGAAATTTTATTTTTCTTCCCGGAAGTAGAAAAAGATATTAAGGGATTAGATAAACTTTACGAAGATTTAGAGAAGGAGGGAGTTGAGATTCGAGAGGTCAAAGAACTTTTGCCAGAGCTAGAGAAAGAAAGCCCCACGCCAAAATTAAGATTAGGCGCTGAAGTAAAAATTGACCCTATTCAGATATATCTAAAGGAAATTGGCCAGATTCCTTTTGTTACGGCTGAAGAAGAAAAAGAATTAGCCAAAAAAATTGAAAAAGGAGACAAGGAAGCAAAAAACAAGTTAGCTCGGGCCAATTTAAGGCTTGTAGTTTCTATTGCTAAAAGGTATGTCGGTCGCTCTCCTAATTTAACCCTACTGGATTTAATCCAAGAAGGAAATTTGGGATTGTTTCGGGCCGTGGAGAAGTTTGACTGGCGAAGAGGATACAAGTTTTCCACTTATGCCACTTGGTGGATTAGGCAGTCTATTACCCGGGCCTTGGCCGACCAGGCCAGAACAATTAGAATACCAGTTCACATGGTGGAAACACTTTCCAAATATAGCCAGGTTAAACGCCGGCTTTTGCAGGACTTAGGTAGGGAACCCTTAGCAGAAGAAATTGCCGCTGAAATGGGCATTGAGGTAGATAAAGTTCATCACATTCGAAGAATTTCCCAAGAAACCGTTTCTTTAGAAACACCAGTCGGCGAAGACGAAGAAGATTCAATTTTAGCTGAGTTTATTGAGGATGAGAAGGTGATTGCTCCTTCAATTGAGGCAGCCCGGACCTTGCTTAGAGAAAGGCTAAAAGATATTTTAGTTGATTTGACCCCTCGAGAACAAAAAATTCTAGCCATGAGATTCGGGCTGGAAGACGGCATCACCCATACACTCGAAGAAGTTGGCAGCGAGTTTGGCGTCACCCGCGAGAGAATCCGTCAGATCGAAGCCAAGTCTCTAGAAAGGATTCGCGAACACCGCGGACTTGGAAAGTTGAAAGGCTACTAAAAATGTGTTAATATGAGCCCATTCCGCGGTGGCGCAATGGTAGCGCGGGTGCCTGTTAAGCACTAGGTTGTAGGTTCGAATCCTACCCGCGGAGCTAGCTTTAAAAATTGCCAAGAAGGCGGTTTTTTGGTAAAATAATAAGAGCATGGAGAAAAAGAATCCAAAAATATTCATTATAATTTTACTAATAATAGGAGTTTTATTTTGTTTTTTAGGAGCCGTTGATTATCTAGCAGGTTGGAATAAATTGGGTAGCACCATTCCAGCATCAGGGGTTGTGTTTATTGTGGTTGCCTATATACTTGGTGCCGTGTATAAACAGAAACTAAAAGAATAAAATATTTAGGAGATAAAACGAAGAAAAAAGGTCTAGATAATTTATTAACAAAAAATATAATTACCATGATATTAGGAATTTTATTAGCTATAGTAGGAGTTTTATTAATACTGATGATAGTATTTCGGAAGAAAATAAGAAAAGCTACTATTAACAAGCCTTTATTTATATTAGGAATTTTAGTAGCCTTAACAGGCGCTTTCTTAATGTGGAATGGTAGTATTTTGGGAGAAAATACCACAGGTATCGCAACTGTTATAGGTATTGTTGGGATAGGTTTAATAGCTACATCAGGGGTATCTAAAAAAACTCCAAATCAAAGCTAAATTTTCTTAATTTGTAAAAAATTATGGACACTCAAAAACTATTAGTAGGAATAATATTTATTGGTATTGGAATATTATTCTTTTTTAACAACAAAAACATTGCCAAAGGGGCAGCGACATTTTACCAGAAACTTTATACAGAAAATAACTTAAAAATCATGTTTAAGGGGCTTGGAATCTTCCTTATTTTAGGAGGCCTGGCTTTAATATTTTTAAAATAATTTCTTTACTAATATGATAAACAAAAGATGGCCACTTGGATTTCTGGGATTCTTTGGAATAAAAGGAATAGTAGGACTTATAAACGGAGACTATTTGGAAGCTGTTTGGATTCTTTGGTTTGTGTGGTTTCTTGTTTTTATACCTAAGGAGAATTCATATCACAGGAACCTTTACTCCAAGCCCTTCCAAAAACCAAGTTCTAATATTGTACCATCCTCGGAGCTAATTCGCCCGCTTTCTCAAGAAGGCGGTTTTTTGGTAAAATAAAAAGATGAGAATCACACTTTGCGGAAGCGTAAAATTTGCGAAAGAAATAGTAGAAATCCACCATAAGCTTAAAGAATTAGGGCACCAACCGATGATGCATGAAAAAATGTTTGGAATAGCCGACGGCACTGCTGCTGCTATTATTGATGGTATTGAGAAAGACCACGCAAAGCTTAAAAGACAAGAAGGCTTTATTAAGTGGTGGTATAACTGTATTAAAAACGGAGATGCAATCCTTGTTTGTAATTTTGATAAAAACGGAATTAAAAATTATATTGGAGGGAATACCTTGATAGAAATAGGCTTCGCTCACGTAAACGACAAAAAAGTATTCTTATTAAACCCAATACCAGAAGAAGCTCCTTATGTTGATGAAATTAAGGCAATGACCGGTCTTGTTCTTAACGGAGATTTAACCAAAATCAAATAAGGCAGGTTCTAACATCGTCTATTCGGGGGAGCCCCGGTTTCCCGCTTTTTCAAGAAGGCGGTTTTTGGTAGAATGATTTAAAGGTCGAATAATAAATCTTCAAGAGCACACTATATATGAAACGTATAACAATAGCTACTTTATCGGGCTTATTATTTGGTTTTGTTTGCTACTTATTTGCTTCAAGTGGGGGTTATCAACTAGCTTGGCCAGTAGCAGTACAAATAATAATAAGCCGTACTCTTATTGGTTTTGCTATTGGAATTAGCTGTTTAAAGCTGCACCATTGGTCGGTTCACGGATTATTAATGGGATTATTATTTAGCCTTCCCTTAGCTTTTAGCGGGCTTATGGCTCCCGAAAGCCCAGACTATAGCTTGGTTTCTATATTTGCCTGGACAGTAGTTTTAGGAATGATTTACGGTCTTTTAATTGAAGTTATAACCTCTTTAATCTTTAAGGCAAAACAAAGCTAAAAATCTTATAAAACCAAAGAATCGCCTTATGGGCGGTTTTTTGGTAGAATGGTTGACTTTTTTTATTGAGAAATATAATATAAAACACGGGAGGGTAACTTAGGACCTTCCCAATTTTATAAAGGAGGTTAGCAATATGCGTATAAAAGCAATCAGTTTAGATTGGGAAAATTGTTGTGGAGAAGGCAAGAATATTCCCTGGCCAACCCGAAAAATCGCCCAGCTAGCTGGTACCCTTAGATTACTCTCGCAGACGACGGGAATGCGTTTTTTCCTTAATACTGGTCGTCCCGTCCCTTATATGGAGGCAGCCTTACAGGCATTGGGTATCGTGACGAATACACCCAGTATCGCCGAGAATGGTAGCGTCTTATACTACCTGGAAACTGGAGAATACAAAATTAATCCGGCCATTACATCAAAAAAATTGGCGGCATTCAGAAAGATTACAGGTAAGCTGGAGAAAATCGCCTTGAAAAAAGGCGGAATTAAGGAGCTGGGTAAAGACTTTAGTTTCTCTACTAATCCACCTCGGAGTGTAAGCATAGAAGATTATTTTTCTTTCATACGCTCAGAAATAATAAAAATAAACAAAGATGCCTGGCAATCGGTAGAAATTACTCATTCACAATCCGCGGTTGACATCACAATTAAGGATGTCAACAAAGAAAGCGGCCTAAACGTTTGGTGCCAAAGCGAAGGATTAGACGTGTCGGAATTGGCCGGTCTGGGCGACAGCCGCGGCGACTGGCCGGTTCTAAGAAAAGTAGCCTTACCCATGTGTCCAGCAAATGCCACTCCGGAAACTAAAAAGTTGGTTAAAGAGCGAGGTGGTTATATCTCATCTTTCCCAATGACCCTAGGCGTGATTGATTCAATTGGTTACCTGTCGAGCGATAAATCCGTTAGGGTATATACAGATAATATTTTGGCCGGCTATAAAAAATAAATCAATCTGAACTGACGAAGCGATTGCAAGTAGTAGGGCCTCGGCTGATCAAGCGGGGGTCTTATTTTATGCTAAAGAATTGACAGATAAGCCTTAAGCGTAATAAAAGTCCCTTCTACTTTCAGTTTTTTAGATTAAGCCAGGTTCTGATATTGCCCTAAAACCGGCACCTCCACCTCATAATTATCCATAAACCAGGTTCGAAGATACTGGACAGTGGGGAGCTGATTAATCGCCTTTTAGGCTGTTTTTTTGGTAGAATTTATTAAAAGGTCAAATAAAATAATTTACAAGAGTATCAAAAAAAACAATATGGAGAAACCTTGGGAGAAACCTTTTAAAAATCGTGAAGAGGCAAAAGCCGCTCTTGGCCCAATGGGATTAATGGGTCACGTTTTCTTTTGGCTTGGTATCGTATTTGTTATACTGGGCGTTATTGGTGAACTTATGAATGTCACCCTTGGTTTAGAACCAATAACTTGGTTATTGCTGGCGATTGCTGTTTTTCTGGCTGGCCTACCTACCTGGCTTACGTGGGCAGTAACCTTGCATTTACTTGGTATTGAAAGTGAAGCTGAAAAATAAAGGTTAAGCCTTTAACAGATTTTGTTACAAGAGATATGTTCTTAAGTGATTCAATAAGGCAACAGTATCAAACCGCTGCTTATTTTATTTCAGACAGGTTCTAACATCGTCCATTCGGGGGAGCCGCCCCACCGCTTTCTCAAGAAGGCATTTTTTTGGTAGAATAAAACATATGGAGCAAGAAACTAAAAAGCCAAATAAAGTAATGTTTTGGGTTGGAATAATAATAGTAGCAATAGCAGTGATACTTTTATTGACAGGAGAAGAAGAGTTAAGAATATGGCCTATTCCCTTTGCAATAATGGGAATAGTTTTTATAGGAACTTCACGATATAGACCCCTGAAAAAAATCTTTAAGACTGCCTCATAAAACAGATTCTAACATCGTCCACTCGATTCGCATAACCCGTCCACTCAAAGGTTCGAAAACCGTCCCATCTATTGAGCCCAATTGGACAGCGCTTTCTATAAGCTAACAGAGAATCGCCAAGAAGGCGGTTTTTTGGTAGAATTGAGACGTGTTAGTCTTTATAGTTACAATAACCTTAGCTTTAATTGCGATAGGTGGGTGGTTTTTTCTAAAAAGGGACCCTGATCGTTATATTCACGAAAAAAAATCTCCTATGAACTTCTTTTTTAAATGGGGCCGTATTTACCATCATTTTTTTAAATTAGGAATTATTATTGTGTTGATGTTTTTAATTTTTCATCTGTATAAAAATCTTTTAAACACCTCTAATATTTTTGCAACAATAGTAGCTTTAATTGCCGGTATTGTTCTTCCAGGTGGCAAAGAATTATTAGATAAACACATTCAGGCCGATGATATTTTTTCCTCTTTATTAGGAATAGTGCTTGGTTTATTTATAATCATATTATTTTTTTGGTAGAATAGGGTAAAGACAAGTAGGGCGCTCGCCGTAGGCGAGCGCCCTTCAATCTGTTAAAATAATTTAATATGGCTTTAATTCCCAAAATTGAGACTATTACCAGAGATGCGACAATTTCGCATTTCTTTTTAATGTTTGGATATAAAGTATTTTCCTTGTATTTCCCCTTGTTTTTGGTAATCAGAGGATTATCGCTGCCAGAAGTGGGATATGCTTATCTTTTGATTTACTTTCCCATCGCTCTTTTTGCTTTGCCGGTTGGGTTTTTAAATCACAAAATCAACCCGGCCGTTTTAGCTTCCCTTGGTATTCTAGGATATGGAGTCTATGCTTTAGGCATGATTACTATTCAAAATGCCACTTTGTTCTATTTCTGGCAGATTCTTTTAGGAATTTCAGCCGCTTTATTCTTTGTTTCTTCCAGAGGAATTTTAATGGGTTCTTGTTTGGAAAATCCCGACCGAGCTTTTGGTTGGTTTTATTCAGCCCCTTTTTATGCCGAAGCCATAGCGCCAGCGGTGGGAGCATTCTTTATCTGGCAGTTTAATTTTGCCGGAGTTTTTATTTTGAGTTTGGTCATTCACTTTTTAAACTCTATTTTCTGCTTTGTTAAATTGCGAGGACCGGCTAAGATCTTACCGGATCATGGTTTCAATTTTCGAAACTTTAAAGAAAACTACCAGAGAGCCTTCCAAAATTTAAAGCAGAGAACCGTTCTCTGTTTAATATCAGCCTCATTAGCAGTTTTACTATTAGGAGGGTTCTATCGAGCCTTCTTTGTTCTATTTTTAAAACAAGAGTTGACTTGGTCACAGAATCTTATTTTAGTTTTTGGTGCAGTTTTTTCTTTAATATTTATGCCACTTTCCCTGTATTTGATTAAAAAAATTGGCGAACAAAAAAGTTTTCAAAATATTGTTAGGGGCGGAATTATGGCCGGCGTCTTTACCGCTTTGTTTGGTTTACTAATGCCCGTTTTAAACTTTTTTAACATTCTTTTAACCAATATCGGCAGATCGGCTGGAGCACTGTTTGCTAGTTCTGGCAGGAGCGGGTTAGTCAACAGAAAATTAAAAGATTATCCGGAAGAAGCAGGAGCTATTGATACCATTTTTTCTCCTTTAGGCACCGCTTTAGGCTCTTTTATTTCCGGCTTTCTGATAGTCATTCTTGGGTTTAACTTTTTGTTTGTCCTGGGCGGCATTTTTGTTTTGGCCGTATCGTTAGCCGTTGTTAAGATTGAACGGCAGCTTGGTTAAGTCTGAACAAGAAAGTCTATCTTAAAACAAGTTCTAATATTGTATCATTCCTCCTGGAGCCCTGATTCCCCGCCTCCTCGTAAAGAAGGCGCTTTTGCTATCTGCCTGAATATCATTACCTAAATCTTGACCGTTGTTTTTAAAACTTCTATTATAAAAGAAGGACGGAATATGTTCTAAAAGGTCGAATTTTCATAATTTATTAAATTAAAAGATAATAAATGAAGAGAATTATTAGTATTTTTTTAGGTGCGAGTCTCTTATTTGCGATTTTATGTATGCCGGTTTTGGCAGAGGAAACAACTGCCCCGACTCAAGCGCTTCTTCAGCAGTTACAAGAACAAATGGCTGAATTAAAAGCTAAAATAGAAGCTTTGATGTCGCAGATATTGTTACTGAAAGAGGCAAGGGAGGAAGTAAGAGAGACAACAGCAGAAATAAGAACAACCTTAAAGCTTCTTAGGCAGTTGCGAGAGGGTATGACTGGCGAAGATGTTGAATTATTACAAGAGATACTGGCGACGGATCCCGATATTTATCCCGAGGGATTGGTTACCGGGTATTTCGGCCCCTTAACCAGAAATGCGGTAAAAAGATTTCAGAAAATAGCCGGCCTGGACCAAGTTGGATTAGTTGGGCCACAAACACTGTCCCGGCTAAATCAACTACTTGAAGAAGGCGCAGGCAAGTCTGGTAAAGTTCCTCCCGGTCTTTTGATTGCTCCAGGAATCAGAAAGAAAGTCGATCTCGAACTCTTGAATCCTTTGCCTGGCCAGGTACTTCCTCCGGGTATTGCTAAAAAAATAAGCGGGTGGTTACCCGGTGAAGATGTTACACCACCTACTATTTCAGATGTGGCGGTTAGCGACATTACCACCACATCGGCGAAAATTACTTGGACTACGAACGAAGAGGCAGACAGTAGGGTTTGGTATGGCACGACAATTTCTCTTGTTCCCACGTCAACAACTCCAGTAGTAACCTCTACTGATTTGGTTCTAGATCATGAAATCGTGCTTTCTGGTTTGACGCCGTCAACTACCTACTACTTTATAGTGAATTCTACGGATGGAGCAGGTAATAATGAAATCAGCGAGGAAGAGACGTTTACCACGCTTGCAGAGGAAGTTGATAAGGAACAGGCCTGTATAGACTCTGGTGGAGCGGTTGAAGCAGCATCGTGTTGCACTACAACGAGCGATTTTCCTGACCTTTGTGTCGTTGGCGCTTGCGGTTGCTCACCAGAGGACAGTCACGAAGTAGAAATTTGCAATTGCGGTGAAGGCAAGTGCTTTGACGGAGAAACCTGCGTGTCAGAATAGAGAATATTAGCGAGTCCATGAACAAAAAATCGCCTGATTGGCGATTTTTTGGTAGAATAGGAGAAAAGGTCTTTAATTAATCTATAATTTAAAAACATGGAAGAGCAAGAGATCAAAGAAAAAAAGGATAAAAGAGGAATAACTGCCCTTTTTATTCCCGGAGGTTTATTTATTGGCATGGGGATTGGTTTCTTAACGAACAATCTTGTCCCGGGAATGTATATTGGTTTGGGGGTCGGATTTATACTATTTGTTATTTCCTTTCTTTTGATTAAAAAATAGCAAACTTATTTCACCTTCGACGTTCCATACAAGAAAGCGGTTTTTTGATAAAATAAAGATATGAAAAAGAAAATCAACATATTCGTTAATATTGCGAATCTTTTTGCAGGATTGGTATCTTTGTTTTCAGGAATTATTATTTGGATAATCTTGCCCTCTGGCCAGGGTTTTCGGGGAGGAAGAGGGGATTTAGGTATTAATTTATTTTTAGGATTAGAACGTCATAATTGGATAAGTATTCATACAATATTCTCTTTGGTCTTTATCGGATTGATTGTTGTCCATTTGATTCTACATTGGTATTGGATAAAGAATCTGCCAAAAATAATAAAAGAGTGAATTTATAAACCAAGAGAAGCTCTAAAATCGTCCATCCGCCAGCTAGCGGATGGGGAAACACTGATTTTCTGCCGCCTCGCGAAGAAGACGGTTTTTTGGTAGAATAAAATAAAGACAAAAGGACGAATCTTATAAAAATAACTTTTTTAAAATATGAACAAAAAATACATTTTAGCTTTAATATATTTTCTTTTCATCACCTTTTTAGCCGCTCTGGTGGGTAACTTTTTTACTGTGCCAAGTATTCCAACCTGGTATGCGTCTTTGAACAAGCCATCTTTCAGCCCGCCCAACTGGCTGTTTGGTCCGGTTTGGACAATCCTCTATGTTTTAATGGCTGTTTCTGCTTTTTGGGTCTGGTCTTCGTACCCTAAAGCTAAGGATGAAAAGGAAAAAAAGAAAATAAAAACTGCTCTTGTTATCTATGGGGTTCAGCTAGTGTTAAATGCCTTGTGGTCATTTATCTTTTTTGGATTACAGAATCCCGCTTGGGCATTTTTCGAAATCTTGATTCTTTGGATTTTGATAGTGGTCGTTGCCTGGGAATTCTATAAGATTATAAGGGTTGCCGGTATCTTATTCTTTCTTTACGTTCTTTGGGTTAGTTTCGCTGCCATTCTGAATTTCGCTATCTGGCAACTGAACATCTAAAATAATCAAAATGGCCCTGAAAAAGTATCAGGCAAAAAGAAAGTTTACTGAGACCCCGGAACCTCGGGGCAAGGTTGCTGAAACTGGCAAAAACCGTTTTGTGATTCAGGAACACTGGGCGAGTCATCATCATTTTGACTTTCGACTTGAAATGAAAGGTGTCTTAAAATCATGGGCCATCCCGAAGGGGGTCCCCGAAAAGAAAGGGGTAAAGAGGTTGGCTGTTCAAGTCGAAGATCATCCGGTAGATTACATTAATTTCGAGGGCAAAATTCCTGAAGGTCTCTACGGCGCCGGCAGGGTCAAAATTTACGAAAAAGGAAAATACGAGCTAATTGACAAAACTAAAGACAAGATTTCCTTCATCCTAAGGGGCAAGAAGCTCAAGGGCGAATACCACTTGATAAAGACTAAATTAGGTAAAAACCAGTGGCTATTAATAAGGACAAAATGAGGTTTCCCGAAAATAACGCTAAAGTGAAAAAAGAGAAAAATTAATTTCAAAAGGCGCCAAAAACGCGAATTTTATTTAAAATGAAGAAGGTTTTAATTTTAGCAGTTCTCTTTTATTTTTTGTTACCATCAGGTGTTTCCGCCAGAGAAAATGTTTATGATTGGTATATTAAAGATTTCAACACTGAAATTACAGTTAATAAAGATTCATCTTTGCTTGTAACGGAAAAAATCACTGCTGATTGCGGAGATGCCGTTGGTAAACATGGCATATTCAGAGTACTGCCGACCCAAATAAATACGAACGAAGGGACAATTAAAACACCGGTTGAATTGATAAGTATTACCGACTTCAGTAATAAGCCATTGAAATATACAACAATTAAAGATTCTTCAGATCATACAGTAACCTGGAAAATCGGTGACGCCAATATAACCGTCCGTGGCGTCAATTATTATAAGATAGTCTATCGGGTAAAAAACGCCATCCGTTTTCAGAATTCCGAATTTGATGAGTTTTACTGGAATTTAAATGGTAACTTCTGGGATTTAGAGATAGATAGTTTCACGGCAAAAATAATTTTTCCGACAGAGGTTAATCAAAATAACACTCAAATAGATTATTATACCGGTCCACTGGGCTCTAAAAGTAAAGCTTTAGCTACTTATGAATGGTCTGATAATCATATTTTGCAATTTACTTCTACGAGAACTCTCCAGGAAAGAGAGGGGATTACCGCCTCTGTAACTTTCCCGAAGGGCATATTTACTCCTTACCAGCCGACTTTTCTTGAAAAATACGGCGATTATGCAGAATATTTATGGTGCCTCTTGCCACTGATTATTTTCATTGTCTGTTTTCGTCTCTGGTTAAAACATGGGAAAGACCCTTCGGTTAATAAGACGATTATTCCAGAGTACGAAATTCCCGAAAATTTAACCCCGATAGAAACAGGTATGCTTATGACAAACGGAAAGTTCAAGAATGATTTTATTTCTGCGGCTTTGATAGACTTTGCAGTAAAAGGGTTGATCACCATAGAAGAAATTAAAAAACGCTTCCTTTTTGTTGAAAGAAAAGACTTTAGAATAAAAAAGACGCCTACGGGTAAAGAAAAAGAAGATAAGGTCGAAGAATTCGCTTCCCCGGAAAGAACTCTTCTCTTTAATCTTCCTGATAATTTTTTGATTTCTTCCTTAAAAAATAATTTTTATAGAAAAATTTCCCGAATAAAAAAGGCCGCGATAAGTACTTTGAAGAGAAAAGAACTTATTATAGGAAAAGGACTAACGTTGCAAAAAACTTTTTTAACCATCGGAACAATTATAATCATAGGATTATTTTTTCTCCCCGTTGCTTTTGCAATAGCAGGTTTAATTAGCGCAATAAGTATGGCTACCTCCGCCCTCATATTAATAATTTTTTCATTTTTTATGCCCAAAAGAACCCAGAAGGGCGCCGAGCTTTTGTGGAAAATTAAAGGATTCAAGCTCTATATGGAAACTGCGGAGAAATATCGCCAGCAATTTTATGAAAAAGAAAATATCTTTGAAAAATTTCTACCCTATGCAATGGTTTTTGGAATAACTGGCCTCTGGATTAAAAAAATGAAAGAAATTTATGGAGAAGAATATTTCAGAACTTATGTACCGGCATGGTACGTTGGGGCAAGTGTAGGCTCATTTAATGTTGATAGTTTTACCTCTACCCTAAACAGTATTTCTTCAAGTATTTCATCCAGCACCGGAAGCAGATCGGGAGCTGGCGGCGGCGGATTTTCTGGTGGTGGCGGCGGAGGCGGCGGCGGAGGCGGCTGGTAGAGAATTCAATATAATTATTAGTAAAATTACCGCCGGAAGGCGGTTTTTGGTAGAGAGTTAGCTCTTAAGGAAAACACCAGAGACAAATAAGCCCCTGGTGCCTTGCTTTGGGATAAGCATGCCTTCTATTGTTTGCACAAAGTGCATGGTTCAGGATCGGAGGGGACATCAATGTGTAGCAGCTCTTTCCATTTTTCTCTTGGGATTATTGCGATCTGTGTTTTTTCGGTCGGCTCAAGGGGAACTGGTATGTCTTCCCAAGATAGGGAACCTAGTATGCTTTCGGGAATGAAAGCGTAGCCTCCTATTTCCACTAAATCTATCCTTGTTCTTGGTTGACTTTTCCATGTATCAGCCCCAATTCTTTTATATCGGAAACTGATATGAGGGCACTTAAATAGGAAGAGTGACGTGAATACCATCTCGTCTCCTTTATAGGTTCCTCGAGCTATTACTATGCAAGCATGTTCGCAGGGCAAACATTGACGTTCCCAATTCCTGATTACCTTGTCAGTCTTACCACATACTGTAAGGTTCATACTAACACCCCCCTTCTTTTGTTTATTTGTTAAGCATGCTTTAACTGAATATTAACTGATAAGCTTTAAAAGTCAAATTTTCTATACTAGAACCAGATTCTAATATCGTTCGCTAGACCACCCGCCGCTTTCTCAAGAAGACGGTTCTTTGGTCGCTTAACGTATCTTAATCGCCAAAAAGGCGGTTTTTTGGTAAAATAAAACAGTGAACCTATTTAGTAAAATTTATCGCCATCTTTTTAAAAAAATAAGGGAAATTCTTGAGATTGTTAAAAATAAATATTTCATGGTTTTTAAAGGGGTAAAATTTGTTGGAAAATCACTTAATTATTTTGTTTTTATTGATGAATCTGGCGACCCAGGCAAACCATATAAGATTAGCAATGCTGGAGAAAAAATAGCCACAGGTGCTAGCGTATTTTATATATTGTCGGCTCTTCCATTGAATTCACAAAAACTTTTTTTGTTAGAAGATGAAATGTTAAGAGTAAAAAACAGCTTTGGTTATAAGAGAGAAATAAAAAGTAATGAAATTTCCCTCCCTCTCTATAAAAAAATTTTAAATATACTAAACGAACTAAATATTAAAGTGTATTATCGTTTTGTAAACAAAGAAGTATACAAGGGCAAGTTTGCGGTTGAAGGAAATAGGAGATTACATAACATTTTTGATGAGTATAATCTAGCGAAAGTTGTTTACTTTACAATCGTAAAAGAAAAAATGATGGAAACTGATGTTGTAATTGATAGGACAGAACGTAGGCTACTAGACGGTAAATTTGATAATTTTAACGAATATCTTTTGAAAAAAGTTAACAGAAAGACGATAAAAAGAATCAGCTATATTACTCATGTGAATTCAGAATATGTTAATGCAATGCAAATGGCAGATTTAGTAAGCGGGGCAATCAAAAACTACTGTACCGGGAAAAACAAAGATTTAAAAAACGTAATTAATAGGAAACTTCTATTTAAAATTTACTAATTAACAGCTGATTAAAACAAAAAAGCGGGCACCCACACCTGGGACACGCTTTTTCGTTAGAAATTCTAATAAGAATTAATCTGTTAGAATTCCTATAGGAATTCTAACAGATTCATCATACCTTGTCAAGCCCCCCCTCGCTTTCTCAATAAGCCGGTTTTTTGGTAGAATAAAGGTATAGAAATGTCGCACTACGCATCATAATCGCCAATCAGGCGGTTTTTTGATAAAATAGATTTATGACGAAAGAAGAAATAAATAGACATAAAATAGCAGCTAAGAAGTTGTACCTAATCGTAGAGAAGGCGTTTAAATTTATAAAGAGAAATATTGGTAGGGTCTCAGAGTACGACGTTAATAAATTTATTATATCTGAATTTAAAAAGCAAAATTTATTAGCAGATAAAAAACACCCCATTCAGATTGTAGCTGTGAATCAGCACTCCGCCACCGCGCATTATTTTCCCTACAAAAGGAGACCAGCGAAAATACAAGAAAATAATCTCATATTGATAGATACTTGGGCAAAACTAAAAGGGAAGAATTCTCCCTTTGCTGACATTACTTGGATTGGTTATTCTGGGAAGAAAGTACCAAAAGACATTAAAAGAATCTTTATTAAAGTTATCAAAGCCAGAGATAATGCTTTAGCTTTTATTAGGAGAAATCTAAAGAACAGGAATTTTCCAAAGACAAAAGCAATAGACAAGAGCGCCAGAGACTATTTCAAAAAATTTAGATTGGAAAAATATTTCCTTCACGGATTAGGACACAGTCTAGGGTTTAGAGAGTGCCATGGGAGGTATTTTTATCTGAGAAAGAAAAGTCAGGCCACATTAAAACCTAATATACCATTTACCATTGAACCAGGTCTTTATTTCAAAAATAAGTTTGGGATAAGAAGCGAAATAGACTGTTATGTGGCCGAAGATTATAAATTGATTATTACTACCGAAGTTCAAAATAAAATAATCAAAATTTAGCCCAAAGTTATGAAGGATATTGAAATTGAAATTACAGTTAATATTGAAAACAGCAAGTCCTTAATAGATTTTTTGGAAAAGAACGCTGAATTTAAGAGAGAAAAGCATCAGGTAGATGAGTATTTTTCTCCAGTTCACCGTGACTTTACTGAAGTTCGCCCCGTGAGAGAATGGTTAAGATTAAGGAACGAAGATGGCAAATATTCTATCAATTATAAGAATTGGCATTACGATGACGATCCCGAGAGAAGTTCTTATTGCGACGAGTACGAGACTAAGGTTGAAGATTTGGATAAAATTAAAAAGATATTAGAAGTCCTTGATTTGAAGCCTTTGGTCAAGGTTGATAAATTAAGAAAAACTTGGGTTTACAATGACTACGAGGTTGACGTAGATTCGGTCAAAGAGTTGGGAGATTTTGTTGAGATAGAATATATTGGCAAGGAAAAGGTAGATCCCAAGAAAAGCACCGATGAAATGGTAAACTTTCTTAAAAAACTTGGTTGCGGAAAGATAAAAAGAGACTATGTTGGTTATCCTTTTAGGTTATTATTTCCGAATGAAGCAAAATGGGAAGAACAATAACTAAAATTTAGCCCGAAATTGAAGTTTTATGAATATTGAAGTAGAAGTTAGGGCAAAAATAGAAAATTTCGGCAAAATTAAAGAAACTCTAAAAAAAGTTGGAGCAAATTTTATAAAGACAGAAAACCAAATTGACAAAATATTCGGCGCCGATAAATTTTTAGATGCTGAACATAAAATAATAGAAGGTGGTCTTTCAGCCAGGATAAGAGAGGTTGACGGGAAAAGTACCCTAGAATTCAAGGAAATTTTAAGAGAGAAAGGAGGAATTGAATTAAATTGCCCCATAGCAAATATTAAAATAGGCGAGAAAATGCTGAAGAAATTAGACTTTGAAGAAGATTTCACTATTAGAAAAAATAGAGAATTTTATTCTTATAATGGTTTTACAATATGTTTAGATAAAGTAGAACAGCTTGGGAATTTTATAGAAATTGAAAAAGAAATAACCTCTGAGGGAAAAATTGATGAAACGAAAAAAGAATGCCTGGAGTTATTGGAAAAGATAGCTCCCGGCTCAGAAATTGAGAAAAGAAAATATGGTGATTTAATGCAAGAGCTTATAAATAAAAAATAATCAAAATTTAGCCCAAAGTTAAAAAATTAATAAAGGTCGAGTAATTAATAGTAATTTTTAATAATATGTCAAAAAGAAGAGGAGTTTTTAGGACGCGACATAAAATAGGAAAGACAGCTGTTTACGCTAAACGCGATAAAAAGGGTCGATTTGTTGATATTCAGTCGGTTAAACTGGCAACTCAAAGAGATCTCAGAAAACGGGCCAAAGCTAAAGTAAAACCTGGTTATGGTTTTAAAGGAGATTTGAGAAGAAAGAAGCGCTAAAATTAAAATTTAGCCCGAAGCTGAACTAAAAATTAATTTGAGAGGAATGAACGAGGCAATATGCTTTTAAAAGAGACGAAAAAAGAATTGTATGATTAAAAAATACAATAAATTAATCAGAGATAGAATCCCGGAAATTATAAAAGAGGCTGGCTGGAAGCCGACAGTAAGGAAATTAAAGAAAGTGGAGTTTTTAAATGCGCTGAAAAAGAAAATTTCAGAAGAAGTTAGAGAATTAATTAGAGCAAAGGATAAAAAAGGAATTATTAATGAAATCGTAGACATTCAGGAATTAGTTGACGCTTTAATTTTAGAAATTGGATTATCGAAGCCTAAAATTAAAAAGCTTCAAGCCGTTAAAAGAAAAAAGCGCGGCGGCTTCAAAAAGCGCTTATTTTTAATTAGGGAAGAAAAATAACAAAAATTCAACTTAAAGTTGAGAAATAATAATTAAAAAATAAAATTATGTACTACAGAGATTCATTGAATAATCCAAAAATAAAAGAGACCCGTGGTTACTTATGTGGTGCATTCAAAAATGCCCCCATTTTTTCAGAACGAATGGAAGTTGCATATATGGTGACAGATGAATTGAAAAAACATATTAATAAAAAACATCACCATGATATAGTTGATGAGTTTTGTATGGTAATTAAAGGATTTATAAAACAGGAGATCGATGGAAATTTAGAAGAACTAAAAGAAGGTGATTTTATTTTACAAAAAGCTGGATCAATCGAAGAATTAAAAGAAGTAGGAGATGATACTATTTTACTCGTTATTAAAAGCCCATCATTACCTAATGATAAAATAAACGATTAAATAATCAAAATTTAGCCCGAAATTTAAAAACCACCAATTAGGCGGTTTTTCGGTAGATACTTGACTTTTTAGTTAATTTGTGCTACAATCCCTATAGAATAAGAATAAAAAAGATGGCAAAATTATCTGAAGAAAATTTAATAAATATAAGAAAAGTAGAGTTAGCAATCAACAGAAATCTGTTTATAATTTGTGCTGCTATTACTGTGATAGTAATGGTTATGGTTACGATAGAATTCTTCAGCCGAGGGAATTTCTTTCCTACTCGAATAGATTTCTTTTACATTGGAATTTTGTTCATCTACACTGTTCATAAAGAAATGTTAAGATGGTTGGAAGAAAAAGGGACAGAGAGACAGGGAGAGATTTTTCTCTATCCTTGGATTGGCTTGAGTACTCTTTTTTATACCATTAATTTCTTCACAAAAGATTGCTATTATATGTCTTTAGATGGTAAGCCCTTGGGGTGCATGTCAGAAGTTGCCGTTATTACTTTAGAGGTGGCCGTCATATTTCTTTTGGCAAGACTGTCTAAAATTATCAAAATTATATTAATGAAAAGACAAAAATAATCCAAATATAGGAATCAAAAGATCGCCCGCTTGGCGATTTTTTGATTTCCCTTCATGCTTGAGAGCTTAGAGGAGGCGTGCTAAAATTAATTAATATGCCATTTATAACTCAAGGCAAGACCAATTGGCTGTTTCTTCTCATAGTGGTGGTTTGGGCTGTTATTGCTGGTGGGCTGATGTTAAGCTGCTAACGCTAAACCCCAATCCTCGGTTGCGATTTCCGTCTATTTATGCGGGTGGTTTTCTAGTAATATAAAATGATGGAAAAACAGAAAAAAAATTATCTTCATTTCCTTTCCCATATTCTTTTGATTATCTTTCTGGTAGGAGAAATTGCTTCATTTTTTATTTTTTACAATAAGGCGGGGAATGAGATAATCAGGAATATTGGTTATGGGCTATGGATTGTCTCTGCTTTTTTAGGCTGGCTGCCAATTCTTGAACTTCGTAGAAGGGGCGGCATACCAGCTAAACAAAGCTTTGTTAAAACAACTAAATTGGTTGATACTGGGATTTATAGTATTTGCCGTCACCCTCAGTTTTTGGGCGGTATTCTTATTGGCCTTTCTTTGTTTTTAATTGCTCAACATTGGGTAGTGCTAATATTCGGTATTTTAGTAATGATTATCTTCTATTTAGGCGTCGTAGAGGGGGACAGATCGGCCTTGGAAAAATTTGGTCAGGAATATCAACAATACAAAGAAAGAGTCCCGAGGCTAAATTTCGTAGTCGGTATTATTAGACTATTGAGGAAGAAAAAATAATCAGAACTTAGGTTAACCTTGAAAGGCGGAGAAGACAAACTTCTTCTCCAGCTTCGTCTCAATGAATTAAGACCTACTTTATGAAAAAATATTCCTCCAATCGCGCCCAAAAAGGAAAAACTGCTTATCGGACACCCAGCCGTTTTATTTACAAGATGACGCTGAAAGCTACAAAAAATAAGCGCCGGATTAAAAAAGTTATAAAATGATAGAAAATAAAAAATATTGGTCGGGCTATGTAACAAAACACAGTTTCGCCCTTGATCTGGAGCCGGGGGTTTTTACCTGGAAAGACCCTCAACGTATCGCCAACTCATTGAAAAAGTCAGCGGAGGCAAGCACCAACCGCAAGGCAGGGCCCTTCCAGTCGGCCATGTCGATGCTTAATTTCTATATCAACCGTGCCGGAAAAAATTTGCCCCGCTCACGGAAAAAAATCCTAGAACAGGCGAAAGTTGAATTAAGAAAAGTATTTAACAAATAGATCCTTATGCGCTTGAAAAGTGTTTCATAAGAGAGCCGATTTCGGCCGCTTTCTCAGGAAGGCGGTTTTTGATAGAATGGGATAACATGGGTTCTTTATTTGTCATCAACGCCAGAGGGGAAAAGGAGCCTTTTTCCTTTAAAAAAGCGTACCAATCAACCAAGAGAGCCGGGGCTTCCAGTAGAACAGCCAGGAGAATAGCCGAGACAATAAAGAAAGAAGCATACCCTGGCATAAAAACCTCAGAGATATTCAGGAAGATAAAGAGGATACTGAGAAGGGAAACTCCTAGAGCTGCCCTGAAGTTCAATATCAAAGAAGGGATGAGAAAACTCGGACCTACCGGTTTTCCTTTTGAAAAATACGTGGGAGAAATCTTAAAAGACCTTGGGTACAAAATTAAAATAAACCAATTTCTGCCGGCAAAATGCGTGCGCAGCTACGAGATTGATTTTGTGGCCGAGAGAGGAAAAACAATATATATTGGAGAATGCAAATATCGGCAGAACTTCAGAGACATAGTTCATTCTCAAGACGCTCTGGCAAACTACGCCCGCTTTTTAGATATTTCCGAGGGTAAGCGCTTTAAATCAGCAAAGTATAAAAACCGCAAGATAAGGGCGATGCTGATCACCAATACTAAATTCAGTGGTAAGAGCGTTGCTTACTGTCGCTGTATAAATACAGAGATTTTAGGATGGAATTATCCAAAAAACAGAGGCTTAGAATATCTTATAGAGAAGAAAAAGATGTATCCCGTTACCATACTACCTGCCTTAAAAAAATATATAAAGAGGGCATTGGTCGATGAAAAAATGATGTTGGCTAAAGATGTTTTAAAGATCGAACCTCAGAAATTTGCTAAAAAACATAGAATACAGTTAAAGCACCTTAGGACCTTAATCAGTCAGGCAAAAATTTTATTAGAATAAAGGTCGAGAAAAATAAAAAAAATATAATCTTGCTGTAAAGTAATTGACCCTGTAACGGTTAGACGGGATAAGAATTCGAGTCGCAGTTTTAAAATAATTAACAAAAATATGAGAAATCTTCATAAAGGCGGAGGCAGCGCCGTTTATGGCTTGGGATTTATTGGTGCTGCTGTCTATTTCATAAGCCATGCGACAACATTTGGGATGGGCGTTCTTGGGTTCTTAAAAGCTTTGGTTTGGCCAGCGTTCTTGGTCTATCAAGCTTTTGAGGTTTTAGCTAAATAGCTTATCTACAGTCAAAAAATCGCCCAAAGGGCGATTTTTTGGTAGGATTGATTAATGTGGCTGCTAAATTACTCTAATGTAATAGATCCTATATTAAAGAACGTCAGGATTCGGATTGTAAAGTTTACTGGGATAAAAGCCGGAGACAAGGTCTTAGATGTTTGTTGCGGAACAGGGGATCAAGTATTTTATTATGCCAAAGCAGGCGCTATTGCCTACGGGATAGATCTGAATCCCGGCATGATTGAAATAGCCGAGAGAAATAAAAAGAAATTAGGCCTGAATAATGTTTCTTTCCAAATTACTGACGCCCAAAATCTGCCTTTTGAGGATGATTTTTTTGACTACGCTTCTGTTTCTTTCGGTCTACACGAGAAAGAGCGCAAAGCGAGAGGTAAAATAATCTCTGAAATGAAAAGGGTGGTTAAAAAAGGAGGCAGCTTAATCTTTATTGATTTTCAGGTTCCCTTACCAGAAGGCCTTTTGTCTCAGCTAATTAAAACTATAGAATATTTCGCTGGAGAAAATCACTATGAGCATTTTAAAGATTATCTTGAGCAGGGCGGATTAAGCGAAATTTTGAGAGAAAATAAGCTTCATATTGAAAGAGTTGAACGTACAAAAAATGGCATCTTTGAACTAATTGGGACTAAAAAATAAAAATCGCCCTTCGGGTTTCTCTAGAATGAAGAGACCGTGAAAAGCTTGACTTTTTTTTATTAGTGTGATATATATTAAGAATCTAAGCTATTTTAAAAGGGGGTATAAATGAAAGAGTTGTTCAAAATGCTTCTCGGTTGCGCCTTGCTTCTTCTCCTGGTGAAAATAATAAGGTTGTTCAGCGATAAGGACTTCAGATTTCCCAATGTTTTTGCCGCCTTTCCTGATAATAAGGAAGCCGCCTTGGCCGATGGGGTTTTCGAAGGAACGGAAGCACTAGGGGTGAGAGAAGAGCCGGGAGATTCTATTAACCGCGAAGTTTATCTTCCACTAGAGATCAGTATGAACTAAAGTAAAGACTAGTTGCTAGCACATTAAAGGGGGCGTCATCGTAGATGACGCCTCTCACCTTTTCATAAAAGCAGAATTTTTTGTTAGACACCCAATAAGGTATCAGGAATGGTAGCCGCTTTCTCAAGAAGACGGTTCTTGGTAGAGTAAATAACAAAACAAAAGGTTCTAAAAACTATATCCTATTCAGTTGTGAGATGTCCCTAAAAACTTAGGCTTAAAAAGAGCTAGTTAGTAGTAAAAAGAGTCGCCTTTTAGGCGGCTTTTGGTTTGACAAATTACTACTACTTGATAATATTCTAACAGTTCTATGCATATTCCCATTAAGTGATAAGGAGGTGATAAATAATATGAATATGGCTAGGCTAGTTCCAGGATATGCTGAGGTAGACCTTGAAGATGTTGTAGAAGAAGGTCTGAAGGAGCTTGCTGCGAAATCCAGCGCTGTCAGTCCTTCATTCGCTCTAAAAGAGCTCGATAAGTGGCTTCAAAAAAGGGTAGTGACTAATGGAATGGCTCTGGGTCGTGTCTTGACTAAGCTCGTGAAGGAGGGTAGGCTTGAACTAGAATGTTTTTATGAAGGCCCTTCTATTCGTATCATGTTTATTTATCAGCGACAGTAAGCTTCTCCATTGTCTTGCTAGGGGGCGTCGTTTAATCGGCGCCCGCTTGCTTTAAACAGAAACAAATTCTAACATCGCCCATTAGGGGACCTGTCGAAAACCAAAGAATCGCCTTGTGGGCGTTTTTTTGGTAGGATGAAAAAATGTGAGTGAGTATATTCTTTTGGGAATAATTCAGGGGATATTTGAATGGATTCCCATTTCCAGCGAAGGAGTGGTTGCTTTGGCTAGTCAGTTTTTAGTAGAAGATTTCCGTCCTGTTGATGTATCTCTATTCTTGCACTTAGGCACTTTATTCGCTGTTTTAATATATTTCAGAAAGGACTGGCAGGAGATTTTAATGTTTAAAAATTTAAAGCTGCTGAAATTTTTGTTGATAGCTACTCTGGTATCTTTAATTATCGGTTACCCTCTCTATAAAATGATTGAAAATGTAGTCGTGGGAAGCGCTCTTTTAATGGTGATGGGCTTCGGGCTTTTAATAACAGCTTATTTTAGCAAAACAAAAAGAACTTTTGAGATAAGCTCTAAGAAATTGGCGATAGTGACTGGCTTTTTGCAGGGTCTCTCGGTTATCCCCGGCTTATCTCGTTCTGGGGCGACCATTTTTGGTCTCTCCCTAGGAAAAACTGACCCTCAAGAGGTTTTAAAGATTTCCTATCTTATGTCAGCGCCGACTGTTTTTGTATCAAGTATTTATTTGTTTTTGAAAGAACCTACTTTGATTTCTGAGGCCTGGCCGGCACTAATTTCTAGTTTCGTATTAGGAATTTTGACCTTAGGATTTCTGCTGAGAATTGCCCGAACTATTAACTTCTTTAAATTTGCCTTGATTTTCAGCTTTCTTTGTTTTCTGGGAGCAGCAATTAACTTCCTAATTTAGGAAGTTGCTAACTAAGTTTTAAAAAGTATCCAGTCGCAGGAGTACTTCGGCCTCGCTCAGGGGTAAACCAAAAAATCGCCAATCAGGCGGTTTTTGTTTAGACTGATTTCGTCGAAGTGGTAGAATGAGATAATATGCTTATTACTCAAGGTAAAACCAGCTGGAAGTTTCTAATAATTGTGGTTGTTTTGACTGTTGTTGTCGGCGGAGGAACTTTTTGGTTCTTACAGCAACAAATTTCGTCTTACCAAACAATAGAAATAGAAACTCCAGAGAAGAAATCTAATGAAGAATGCCAAAAATACACAGAAGCTGAGTGTCCAGAAGATTGTATAGTATGCCCTCCGTGTGAAATATGTAGCTCTCTTGGGTGCTATTCGGCCGAGCACTGTAAAAGTATGGGGTTTGATGAAAGCTGGTATGAAATGATTAAGCTTCAACGCGAAACCGCTAATTAGCAGACTTATAGGAATGAAGAAATAGGAATCGAATTTAAGTATCCAGATAATTACAAAATTGATGTGACAGAAGGACATATGCCTCTTCGTCCAGAATTAGGGATACGAATAAGTATAATACCACAGGGTGTAACACCAGATATTAATAACCCTTACATTGATATAAATCTAGTTGATTCCACATATTTCGCTAATCTAAATGATTATATTTCTAAAACATACGACGCTAGGATTTCTTCAATTGGTGAAATATCAGTTGATAATACCGTAAATAATATTTATAAACTAGAAAATAGTGATTTTTTCTATGTCTTCTTAAGTAGTAGAAAATCAATTTTCAATATTAGCTCACCATCAAAAGATTTTTTGGCTAAGGTTTTATCTACTTTTAGGTTTATCGAAGAAGGAGAAACACTTGGGCCACCTTGTGACGATTTAAGTGACTGTCCTGACTTTAATTGTCCAGAGCACGGCCATCCTGACTGTCATTATGATTTAGAATGTTCTGGCGGTTATTGTATCTGTGTCCCTTTTTGTTTACCTTAAGAATATATAACAGGTCCTGACCCGAGTAGTAGAACCTGCGCGTTCACTACGGGGCAGGCATCCTCCGATAGGGAACCTGCCGAAAAACAGAGAATCACCCTATACTTATACTTACAGGTCGGGCGGTTTTTTTGATAGAATAAAATAATGTTTATGAGAGAAAAAACCAGCTTGAAGAATATTTTAATAATTTTAATCGTGGTTATCTTTTTTGTTGTCGGAGGAATTTCCGGATATTATTTCTGGCGAACGTTACCACAAGAAGCAGAGATTAACGAGATAGATATAGTTGCTGGAGTAGTTCCTCACCATTTATTGGCCGAAAGTCTTATTGAGGACTTTTTTAGTTATATTGTGACAGAAGGAAGCCCGGAAACTATTATCTTGTTGAGTCCCGACCATTTTAATGCCGGAAGTATATTGGGGAATTCTTTTATAACTTTAGGAGCTGAAACTCACGAACTCTCTGGATTAGAGATCGACAGCTCTTTAATCGAAGCCCTTTCTCTTAAGAATGATCTTATTTTCAGTAATGAAAGCATTAATTTTGATCACGGGATTACAAGTTTACTGCCTTTTATAGAGAAATATTTTCCCGAGACCAAGATTGCCCCGTTTATTATACCGTCCAGTATTTCCCTAGAAGGCGCAGAGCGACTTGCAACCTCTTTAAATTCTTTAGCTTCTCCGAAGGTTGTGGTTATAGCCAGCGTTGATTTCTCTCATTATTTACCTGTTTCGCTAGCTGAATTTCATGATGTTAAAGGTATAAGAACTTTAATTAATTTTGAAAAAGAAAACTTTGAGGATTTAGAGGTTGATTCCTGGCAGGCGCTTTATATTGCCAGAGCTTTTGCTCGTTTAAAAAAAAGAGAATTTCCGAAAATCATCGGGCATTTAACTTCTGCGGATTTTCTTGAAGATAAGAATATAGAAGAAACAACTTCTTATTTTAGCCTGGTCTTTGGAGGGAAAGAATCGCAGGAGGTTGAAAAGATAGAGGAATTGAATGGCACAACCATCTTATTCACGGGAGATATTATGTTAGATAGGGGAGTAGAATATTTGACGAATAAAAACAGCACCTACTACCCTTTTGAAAAGATAAGTCAGACACTAAAAGGAGTTGATATTGTAGTCGGGAACTTAGAGGGCCCGATAGTGGAAGATCCTCCATATTTTTCTGATGAATCTCTAAAATTTGCTTTTTCGCCAGAAGTAACCAAGGGGCTTGTTTTCGCGAATTTCAATGTACTCTCTTTGGCTAATAACCACACCGTTAATATGGGCGAGGTTGGCCTGGAACAAACTAAGGAATTTCTTAAAAAGGCGAATATTGGTTCTGTTGGTCATCCCGTTGAATGCGATAAAGATTTTTTGTCCAAGGAAGACGGCATAGCTTTCCTGGCTTTTAATAAGACGTTTCCTTTTAATTGCCCTGATAACGAAATTGCTGAAATTGTAAAAACAACAAAAGCTGAAAATCCCGATGATTTTTTAATAGTTATGCTTCATTGGGGAGTAGAATATCAGTTTCATAGCTCTTTGGCGCAGCAGAATTTGGCCCATCAGATAATTGATGCCGGCGCAGATTTGATTATTGGTCACCACCCTCATGTTGTTCAAGAAATAGAGGAGTATAAGGGAAAGCTTATTTTCTACTCTTTGGGAAACTTTATTTTTGACTATGATAGATATTTCTTAAAAGAAACCTTGCAAGGATTAGTAGTCGGATTAGAAATTTATCCCGAGAAACTCGTTTATCGGCTTTTTCCCGTAAAAACCCATTTAAGCCAGCCCTCCTTAATGGAGCAAAAAGAGACAGAAGAATTTCTTCAGAAATTGGCCTTGAGAAGTTATTCACATGCGCTGTTGCCCGAACAAATAAAAGCTGGTATTATAGAAATTGAAAGGTCAAAAAAATAACTTTTTTAATGTTAATATATGAATATGAAAATAAATATAAAAATTCCAAAGAATTTTCCAAGAGAAAAATATAAAATAAGAGGTTTTTCTAAGCTTCTTCTGGTTGTTTTAGTAGCGATCATTGTTATAGCCGGCATAGTTGGCGGCATTTTTTATTTTAGGGAAGGAACCCCTCAACTGCCTTCAGTTCCCGCCGTGCCGACACCGTCTATTCCCGGGCTCGCTGAAGTTGCTTCAGCGAAACTTCTCATCCAACCAGAAGATATTATCTTAGAAAAGTCCGATGTTGTTCCGAAAATTCCTGAGTATAATCTTCCGCTTGAAGTCACGGATATCAGTAACTATCAGAAATTCTCTCAAAAAATTCAGCTCAGCCCCCAAGCTTTATCGCTTTTAGAAAAGAATGGTTTTGTGGTTATTCAAACCCCAAAGGATATTGCTGATAGCAAAGTTTCTTCCCCTCTTTTCCCTACAGATAACTACGCAAAAGACGACTTTGCTACTTATTACGAAACATTGGCAGATAAAGATTTGCCTGTTTTTATTACTACCGACAGCCTTTTGCATTATTATCATATCTTTTTTGACGCAACTCTCTTAAGAATGGAAAGAGATATATTTTATGATGATGTTTGGCAGATGACCAAAGAACTATTAGATGATGCGATTGAGGAATATGAAAGCAGCCAAGGAGATTTAAAAGAAGCAGCCAAAAGAAACGTTGCCTATCTTTCGGTAGCTCTGGATTTGCTTAGGCCTAGAGAAGACCAGTTAGCGACAGAAGAAAATTTAAGAGAAGAATATGGTGAAAATTGGCAGATGATAAAACAAACTTTCGGAGAGATTACTCCTTCTAAATATTTTTCAGAATCAGAGTTTCAAGAGTATAGTTTCGAAATACCATCTTTTGTTGAAAATTTAGTCCGACAGGAAATAGAACTGATTGAGAAACATGAGGGTTGGGACTTTTCTCCAATTTTTATATATAAAGAGGATTACTCCCAATATGTTCCTCGAGGGCATTACACCAAGTCAGAAAAACTCAAGAACTACTTTAAGTCAATGATGTGGTATGGAAGAATGACCGCTTTAATCCGGGGGTCTGATTTAATTCCTGAAGAAAAATCTTTAAGGAATATCCAAGAAGGAGGATCTATCATCGGGATAGATAGTACCAAGGGGCTTATCTCGGCCCAGGACGCTAAGATTCAAACCTTGCAAGCAAGTTTAATTGCTAGTAGATTCGCACAGAGTCAATCCATTCGAGAGAAATGGGATAGAATGTACGCTATTACCGGTTTCTTTGTTGGGTTTTCTGACGATTTAGGCCCTTATGAATATAGCGCTGTATTAGAGAATTTGTTTGAAGGAGAAATTACTCCTCAAGAAATTGAAGAAAATTATTCAGATGTTAGAAACTCTCTTTCAAGTCTTCCTTATAGCCCCAAAATCTATAGCGGTTTGGATGCTTGCCAGATGGTTATGCCTTGTCCTCCCTTATCCGATGAAGAGATCCAAGCATTAAAAGTTCAGGCAAAGGAACTCTTAGAAGCGACAAAGGGATTTAGATTTATGGGCCAGAGGTTCACTATTGATTCTTGGCTTTTTTCAGAAATCGTTTCTCCTTATTCGGGCGAATATACTGGCGAGCAACTTCCTTTACCCACAGAGGAAAAACCCTTTACCTTTTGCTGGGACGATTCTTATTCTGGATACCGAGATAATAGGCCCTTCACTTGGGTAAAAACCGATGTTGGAGCCTGCCCGCCACCGGCAACAAGAGAAGTAAGAGGCTTTCCAAGAGGATTGGACGTAATGGCTTTGTTTGGCTCAGACAGAGCTAAGGAAATTTTAACTAATTTAGGAGACACAGAATATTCCGATTATGAAAAGAAGTTTTTAGAACTTAAGGAAGAGATCGACTCTCTTCCCCAGGATGAATGGTTTAAAAATGTTTATTGGAATTGGTTGTATGTTTTACGATCTTTGTTAGAAGAATTTGATGACGGGTATCAAACCTTTATGCAGACTGAAGCCTGGCAGGATAAAGAATTAAATACAGCTTTATCTTCTTGGGCTGAGTTGAGACACGATACAATTTTATATGTTAAACAGAGCTATACTATGGCTGAGCTGGGTGCTGGTCCCGATGTAGTTAAAATAGTAGGTTATGTTGAGCCAGTCCCAGAATTTTATGTTCGCCTTCTGAATCTGACCAAAATGACTCAAAATGGATTAAGCCACTTATTGACAGAAGATCAGTTGGCAGATTTAAATGTAAACGATTCTTTGGATAGATTAAGTAGTATGCTAGAGAAATTATTAGAGATTTCGGAGAAAGAATTAGAGAACGAGGTTTTGACAGAGGAAGAATACGACTTCATTAAGAACTTTGGTAAAACTTCAACCTGGTTAATAGAAGCTATAGCCGGAAGGGGGGACGTTGATCCGGATGTTTTTAAGACTGTCCTGATTGCTGATGTCCATACAGAGGGGAATACTGAGAAAGTGTTAGAAGAAGGAGTTGGCTATATCAAAACTCTGGTTGTTGCCTATAAGCTTCCCGAAGGCCACATTTTATTGGGTGTAGGTCCAGCCTTCAGCTATTATGAATTCAAGAACCCGATGGATGATAGATTAACTGATGAGGCCTGGCGAGAGATGTTAAGCAGTAAACACCCCGCCGAGCCAGAGTGGACTAAAAGTTTTTCAGAATAATAATATTTTAAAATCGGACTCTTATTTGAGAGCTATGAAGATTTGCTAATCAGGCGGCCTGCCCCGTAGGGGAAACATAATTTTCTCCTTCGGGGTTTTTGGTAAAATAATAATATGGCCATCTTTATTTCCCCATTTTTATTAGGCGTGTTATTAATAATATTTACTTTGAGAAAAAAAGCCAAAGGCCTGCTTAAGCAATTTTTACTATTAACAGGATCTTCTCTCGTGGGATTTTTTGTTTTTGTTTTGCTACATAATCTTATTTACGGCCTCTTTATTTATCTTTTTGGCCAAGATTTCTGGGAGAGAACGGGAATCGGCGATGAACCATTTTTCTTTATTTTGGCTGTTATTGTTTGCCCAATAAGTCTATTAGTTGGCTTGATAGGCACTCTAGTTTTACTTATTAAGAAAAAAAGAGAAGAAAAAAAACCTACGAAAGAAGCCTCTCTAGGTTCCTAAAATTAACCAGCCGCGTATTAGCCGCTTATTTACTTGACTGACTTTGTGGTGAAATAGTGGTAGAATAGAATATAGTGCAAAAGGTCGTATCAATTTAAATTAAGATTTTTAAATTATGGCAGAGAAACAATTTTCAGAAAGAGCCCGCTGGTTTTTACAAAATCTCCAGAGGCTGCAGGATGATTTTGCAGAAAGCGTCGGTGGGCAGATTGTAACCACAGATAAAGAAGGCAATTTGGTTACTAAAATGAGCGGAGCCCAAAGAGTCTGTAAATTGATTATGGGGACAGAAAAGGGCAAGACGAAGTGTGGTGAGGCCTATAAAACTGCTCTTTCTTTGGTTAAAACAATGAAAGAGCCCGCTTTTATGGATTGTTATGCAGGCTACGCTTCTCTTTGGGTGCCGATTAAAATTAATGGCAAGATTGTCGGGTCTATTACCGGTTGCGGAGGGAGATATGACAGAGGCGAGAGTAGAGAAGCGTTGAGAGAGAAATTTTCTAAGCTAGCAGACGAATTAGGAATTTCAGATAAAGAAGATTTTTTAAAGGCAGCAGTAGACGAGATTAAACCGGTTACCGAAGAAGAAATGAAAGACAGGGCAACGAAGTTGGCGAAACTGGTTGTCACCCTAGCTGAAGAAGAGGTTCTCAAGGAGGTTTTCGGCGAATAAGATAATATAAGCGATATTTTTATAAACGAAGAATCAAGAAGTCCCAAAAACTTCTCTTTTGTACAAGTCCAATTCTTGACTCTAATGTTATTTAGTCGGAGAGTCGGCTTCCCGTTTATTTTTTACCAGCTGGCGGCTGGCAGACGACCTGCCCCGTAGGAAAAACATAATTTTCTCCTTCGGGTTTTTTGCTAAAATAGATTAATATGGGAAAAAAAAGAATTATAATTATTGGCATAATTATATTGTCTTTTCTCGTCAGTGCTTATTTTTATCCCCAAATGCCTGATAGAGTGGCTTCACATTGGAATACCCAGGGTGAAGTGGATGGCTATATGTCAAAAGGTTGGGGTTTATTTTTTATGCCGTTAATGTTGCTAGGTCTGTTTTTACTTTTTTTGTTAATTCCCAAAATTGATCCTCTGAAAGAGAATATCAATAAATTCAGAAAGTATTTTGACGGATTTATAATACTACTGATGTTGTTTTTATTTTATATTTATCTTCTAACGATTCTTTGGAATATCGGGTTCAGGTTTGATATGGGGCAGCTGATGATACCGGCTCTGGGAATACTATTTTATTATTGTGGAATCTTGATAGAAAATGCTAAAAGAAATTGGTTTATCGGCATCAGGACGCCTTGGACCATGAGTAGTGAAACGGTCTGGGACAAAACCCACAAAATTGGCGGAAGATTATTTAAGGTTGCTGGAGTAATTGCCTTTTTTGGAATCTTCTTTCCGAAACTGTCAATTTTATTTGTGATGACTCCTGTATTACTAGTTACGCTCTATACCTTAATTTACTCTTATTTTGAATACCAGAAGGAAATGAATACATCAAGTAAATTATAGTTTTAACCAGATTACTTAAAGTGGTATAATAAAAAAAATGGAACAAGAAAAAGAGAAATCATTAATTTATGTCTCTTTGTTCGAAAAAAAAGAGGCAGTTGAGAAGCTAATAGAAGAGAGCGCTACGACTAAGGAATTTTATCTTCTTTTATTGTCCTCAGCCAGTATTATCACCCTGGGGTTAATTCTTGATAATTCGAGTATAGTAATTGGCGGAATGTTATTGACCCCTCTTTTTTCTCCTCTCTTGACGATCGGCCTAGGAATTGTTCTTTCAAGCAGTAATATTATTATTAGGAGTTTTATAAATTTTTTAAAACTCACGGCGGGTATTATTATAATTTCTTTAATTATTTCTTTCATTGTTAATGTAAAAGAGCCGACTATAGAAGTTTTACTGAGGACCATTCCTAGATTTGAATACTTTTTAGTTGCCCTTATTGCCGGCTTTATCGGAACTTATTTCTGGGTTAAACCTCACTTGCAGAATCTTATTTCGGGAGTAATCGTCGCTGTAGCCTTGGTCCCGCCTGTCGCTTGCCTAGGAATAGGATTAGGTTTGTTCAATAAAGATGTTATTTCGGGCTCTTTAATGTTTTTTATTTTGAATTTCACAGGCATACTTTTTGGCAGTGTTTTAATGTTTAGTCTTTTCGGTTTTGGTAGGAAAAACGGACAATTTGAAAAAGCAATGGAGCAAAAAGCAGACGAAGCTTGCAAAAAAGAATAGATTTTCAAATTTTATATAAGACTTAAGTAAGCTGAGGAATTGAGGAAATCCACCTTTTAATCGGGGTGGGTTTTTGGTAGTATGGGAAAAGAAAGAGACATGAAAAAGACATGAAAAACATAATTATAATTTTCTTTTTATGGCTTTTAATAATTAATATCTTTGCTCTTTTCTCTCTTAACCGTTTTAACTTAGAAGTAGATACTGCCTATAACTGGATTGACTCTGAACTTCGCCAGGAACAGCATTGGAATTTAACACCCCTTCATGCCCGATGGGATTCATTTTGGTATTTAGACATCGCTCGAGGCGGATACTCTCTTGAATATAATCCCTGGGGTTTATATAATATCGTATTTTTTCCGTTATATCCCTTTCTTATTAAAATTGTATCTTTTCTGACAATTGGTAATTTCGTTCTAAGCGGTTGGTTATTGAGTATTGTATTTCTTTTTTTAGCGCTTGTTTATCTTTTTAAGTTAACAAAGGAATTTCATCCAGAAGTTGACCCCTGTTTACCAATAGTTTTCTTACTTATCTTTCCAACTGCCTTTTTCTTAAATGCTATATATACAGAGTCGTTATTTCTTTTTCTTTCCTTGGCGACTTTTTATTATGGACTGAAAAAAAATTTTATATATAGTGGAATTTTCGGATTATTCGCTTCGTTAACCAGGGTTACCGGTATTTTGCTTTTTATTCCAATTACTTGGGAATATTTAAAAACCAACAATTTCAAAATAAAATCAGTATTTAATGTAAAATTTCTACCGACCCTCCTTATTCCTTTAGGTACTTTTTGCTTTTTCCTATATCATTATTTTAAATTTGGAAATCTTCTCTTATTTTTTGAAGTTCAAAAAAGCTGGGGCAGAGCATTTACTATTGAAAGGGGACATTTTGATTTTTTTAGCAACCCAGCAATTGTTAACTTTTGCTTAGATGGTTTCTTTGTAATTTTTGCCTTAGCGATGGCTTACTTTGTTTTCAAAAAATTGCGAATATCCTATGGCCTTTATATGCTAATAACCATTATTATTGCTCTTAGCACAGGAACACTCATGAGTATCGGAAGATATATTTTAGATTTATTCCCCATGTATATTTTGTTGGCCTCAATAAAGAATCAATACTTAAAACAGGCCTGGGTTTTTGCTTCTATTCTTTTTTTAGCAATGTACGTTATTTTGTTTGTAAATAACTATTGGGCCGGATAATGACTTTCCTGAGTTAGACCGTCGTTAACCGACTTTAAACATCGTTTAACCGGGATAAGCTAGGCATTCTGTCTATTTCTACGAGTAGACCTTTCGTAGTATGAGACAAGAAAGGCTTGACAAGCAATAGTTATGAATATATACTCATAATAGAGGGGCGAGAGCAAAGGTCGGTTCCTCGAATGATAAAATTAACTATTATAAAACTATGCCGAGATTTGACGGAACAGGTCCTGGAGGTTTGGGTCCAGGCACTGGCTGGGGATTGGGTCCCTGCGGTGCCGGAATGGGCTGGCGCAGAGGTGGTGGACGCGGCTGGGGTCGCGGATACGGAAGAGGATTAGGTTGGAGAGGATTTCGAGCTTATGGTCCGTGGGGTTATCCTTATCAGCCGATGATAACCAAAAAAGAAGAAAAAGAGATATTGGAAGATGAGGTAACAAATTTAGAAGAAGAGCTGAAGACTATAAAGGCCCGAATTTCCGAACTTAAAGGACAAAATAAAAAATAAAATGAAAGTAGCCATAAGTTCAACAGGCGAAAAAGTTACGGACAATGTTAGCGAAGTATTCGCAAGGTGTCCTTATTTTGTTGTTGCCGAGATTGAGAACGAAAAAATTCAAACAACAGAAATTATAGAAAATAAAATCGCAAATCAGTTAGGTCAAGCAGGTATTTCAGCTGCCCAATTAATGGCAGAAAAAGATGTTAAGGCCGTGATTACAAAAAATGTCGGGCCGAGAGCCCTTGACGTATTAAATCAATTTCAGATAGGCGTTTATACTGGAGAAGGTGGTGTGGAGAAGGTTTTGCAAGAATTTATTGACGGGAAACTTAAAAGAATAAATTAATATGAAAATAGCGGTTCCGACGGATGAAAAAGGTTCTTTAGATGATAAAGTTGCCTTGCATTTCGGCAGGGCAAATAACTTCTTGATTTATAATACAGAAACGAAAGGTTTCGAAATTTTTCCTAACCCCGAAGTTACAGGGGGAAAAGAATTTCCGCCAGATTTTTTGCATAGTCAAGGAGTAAAAGCAATTATTGTTTTTGCTTTAGGGACATTGGCTCATCAGAAATTCAAAAACTATGCTATTAAAATGTATAAGGCAATCCAGGGCACCATTGCTGATAATCTACAAAAATTTGGAGATGGTAAATTACAGGAGCTGAAAGAAGAAGATGTAGACGTATTTTAATTTTTATGAATCAAAGGTGGATTAAAGAAATTCAATCAAGGGTTGAAAAAGTACCAATTAGTAGCGGCCGGTCTGATAAAGCCAGCAAGGTTAGTTTTGACGATTTAGTTTTTGTTCCTGCCCAACTGGCTAAGAGACCGGTTGATTATTTCAGGGATGGGATTTCAGCAAAAACAATTATAGGGAAAAATAGTAAGAAGCCCATTGAACTTCAAACTCCGATAATCATTGGGGCGATGAGTTTCGGCGCCCTTTCCAGAGAGGCGAAAATTGCCTTAGCTAAGGCCTCTGCTTTAGCTGGAACGATAGAAAACACTGGGGAAGGGGGAGTTTTGCCGGAAGAAAGAGAATTTTCAGATAAGCTGATTATTCAATATTCCACCGGTAGATTTGGTATTACCGAAGAAATCTTGAAAAAAGCAGATGCCATTGAAATAAAAATCGGCCAGGGAGCTAAGCCGGGACAAGGAGGTCTTCTTCTTGGAGAAAAAGTAACCAAGGAGATTGCCGAGGTCAGAAACGTTCCCTTGGGCAAAAATATCGCTTCTCCAGCTTATCATTTGGACATTAAAAATATTGATGATTTAAGGAAAAAAGTTGATTGGCTTAGAGGGCTTGCCGGCGGAGTACCTATTATTTTAAAATTAGGGGCAGGGGATATAGAAGCAGATGTAAAACTCGCCGTCAGGGCTAACCCGGACGTAATTGCCATTGATGGCTTGGAAGGCGGAACTGGTGCTGCACCAGAAGTAATGCTAGTAGAAGTTGGTATTCCCGCTTTAGCTGCCTTGACGAAAGCCAGGCAAGTTTTAGGTAAATTAGGTGCTAAGCAGGAATTATGGATAGGAGGAGGATTGAATAAAGGTGGAGATTTTGCCAAAGCTTTAGCCTTAGGAGCAGATGCGGTATTTTGCGCCTTCCCCTTGTTAATTGCTATGGGGTGTACTTACTGCCAGCAATGTTATTCGGGTAAGTGTCCCAAAGGAATTACTAGTCAAGATCCAGAATTAAGAAAAAATTTAAATACTGAAGAAGCTTCCCAAAATGTTGCTAATTTTATTGAAAATTGTACTGAAGAGATAAAAGTGGTAGCCGGAGCCTGCGGAGAAGATAATATTCATAATTTAAACAAAAATCATTTGAGAGCTTTAAATTCAGAGATTGCTAAAATAGCCGAGGTAAAATTGTGCTCAGACTAAACAAACAAGAATATTTAGTTAAATATATATGATAGAAATAAATCTCACGGATCAAAATTTCGAGCAATTTATTCAAAATTCAGAGAAGCCTGTATTGGTTGATTTTTGGGCCGAGTGGTGCATGCCTTGCTTTGCCTTAGGTCCAATTTTAGAAAAAGTAGCCCAAGAATATACTGAGAAAATTACCCTTGCCAAGGTTAATTTGGATGTCGCTCCTCAGATTTCCCAGAAATACAAAATTGAACGAATTCCAACCGTTATCCTGTTTAAGGGCGGGAAACCGATTATTGGATTCATCGGGGTAAGACCCGAGTCCTTAGTAAAAGAATTTTTGGACGAAGCACTGAAAAAAGTCTCAGAAGCAGAAATTCCAGAAAATATAGAAGAGATAATAAAGAATTATCAAACATATGCCGAAGAGAACGGGTTTAAGTTAAATCCGGACAGAGAGACAGTAGAGAGATTACTGAAGGGGTTATTGGCTAATGAAAAAAAGTATGGAGCCAGATATTGTCCCTGTCGTAGAGTGAGCGGTAATCGAGAAGAAGATAAGCCAAAAATCTGCCCCTGCCAGTGGCATAAAGAAGAGATTGAAAGAGACGGGCATTGCTTCTGCGGATTATTTGTGAAGAATTCTTATTAAAAAAAATAAAAAGGTGAAAATTACTATTGTTTACGATAACACAGCTTTTAGAAAAGACCTGCAGGCTGATTCGGGCTTTTCTGCTTTAATTGAGGCAAAAAACACCCCTAAGATTTTGTTTGATACCGGAGCCAACGGAAAGACTTTACTAAACAATATGGAAAAATTAGGAATTGACCCTTTGTTGATTGAGGAAATTTTTATTTCCCATCCTCATCTCGACCATACTGGAGGATTGGCTGATTTTTTGGAAGTAAATTCTCAGATCAAAAAAATCTATGTTCCTTCTACTTTAGGATTAGCGGATGAAATTATTTTACAAGAACCTCAGAAAATTCACGAAAATATATTTTCCACGGGCGAATTAGAAGATATAGAACAAAGCATAGGAGCAATAGCCGAAAAGGGAACAGTTTTAATCGTCGGTTGTTCTCATCCATATATGGGAAGTATTTTAAATATCGCTAAGCAGTTCGGTAAACCCCGTGCAGTTATTGGGGGAATGCATGGGTTTTCCGCGTTTGAACTATTTAAAGATTTAGAATTAATTTGCCCGACCCACTGCACGCAACACAAAAGCGAACTCAAAGAGCTGTATCCCCAAAAATATATTGAAGGCGGAGCCGGCAGAATAATTACCCTATGATTACGGAGAAAACAAAGGAAGAGCTCAAAAAGATTAAAAACGATGTTTTAAATTGTCAAAAATGTCCTCTATATATAGAAAGAGCTAAAAGTAAATTTTACCCGGTGATTGGAGAAGGAAGTTATCAGGCGAGTATAATGTTTGTCGGAGAAGCTCCGGGACTGAACGAGGCCAAGACGGGCAGGCCTTTTTGCGGGGCAGCCGGTAAGGTATTAGACGAGCTTTTAGAATCTGCTGGCATAAAAAGAGAAGATGTTTATATTACCAATATTCTGAAAGATAGGCCCCCTGAAAATCGAGACCCGCAGCCAGAAGAAATTAAGGCCTGCACTCCTTATTTGGAGAGACAGATTGAGGCAATAAAACCTAAAGTTATTTGTCCTTTGGGCAGATATTCAATGAAATTTTTGATGGAGAAATTTGGATTAGGAAACCAATTAGAAGGTATTAGTAAAATTCATGGTAAATTATTTGAGAGCAATAATCTTTTTCAGAAGATTACCATAATACCCTTCTATCATCCAGCTGTAGCTACTTATAATCCAAACATGAAGAGGATTCTTAAAGAAGATTTCAAAATCTTGAAAACAATATAAAAAATATGGCTATCATCCTACCAAAACAGGTGTGGACCGGAGAAGGAGAGTTGCTTTTCCAAAGGTCAGAGAAAGTGACGGATTTTGAGCAGGCGAGAAAAATAGTAAATTCGTTAAAGAAAACCTTAGAGCGCTACGGTGGAGTAGGATTGGCCGCTCCTCAAATAGGCATTTCTCAAAGAGTGTTTATTGTGAATATTTCTCCGGATAATAACTACCGTCCGGATCTACCTAAAATTGGTTTCCGCGCTTTCTTGAATCCGGAAATTTTAGCAGTATCTTCGGAAACTAATTATGATATTGAAGGATGTTTGAGTATCTTTTACGGTACCCTTTATGGACCAGTAGCCAGAGGAAGTTATGTTAAGCTGAAATATTTGGATGTTAACGGAGAAGAACGGATAGAAGAAATTAATCAACCTTTTTATGCCAGAGTGGCCTTACACGAGAATGATCACTTAGATGGCAAGATATTTTTACAGCGGATGAGTCTAGAGAATTTCTCAAAATTATCCTGGAATGAAGATTTAGACATAAGAAACAAAGGTTTAAAATAACTTTATGGCAGAACCTATTTTAAAAGTGAGAAATTTAAATGTAGATTTAGGGAAAGAAAAAGTAATTGAAGATTTGGACTTTGACTTAAACGAGAAAGAAGTATTAATCATTTTAGGGCCGAATGGAGCCGGGAAAAGCGTTTTATTGCGCACTCTGCTGGGATTACACCAATTCCAGGGCCAAATCCAGTGGAAGAAAAATACCCACATTGGTTATGTACCGGAAAGTTTTGATGTTTCGCCGGACCTCCCCTTAAGTGTAAAAGAATTTTTTCAGTTTAAGAAAGCTAGCTTACAAGAGATGTTACAAGCTCTTCGGTGGATAGGCGTAGAAAATTTTTCTAAATTTTTAGAAAAAAGAGTAGGCGCCCTTTCTACTGGACAATTGCGTCGAGCTATTATTGCCTGGGCCTTAGTTGATAAGCCCGACGTTTTGCTATTAGACGAGCCGATGCTGGGGGTTGATATCCATGGCCGAGAGACTATTTATGACACCTTGGTAAAGCTTTGGCAGGAGCAAAACCAGGCAATTATTTTGGTTTCCCACGAGATAGGAGAAGTTGTTAAAAAAGCTGATAAAATTCTGGCTATAAACAGAAGAAAACTGTTTTTAGGTCCGCCGGAAAAAGTTATTACTTCTCAAAACCTAGCTAAAATTTATGGAGGAGCAATTTCTCTTTAGTTTAATAACAGGAATTTCTATTGGTGGGGTAGCTGGATATTTGGGATCTTTAATGATTACCAAAAGAATGGCTTTGGTGGGTGATGCCTTAGGCCATGTTGCCTTGCCGGGCGTGGCCTTAGCTTTGATTTATGGTTTTAGCGTTTCTTTAGGGGCTTTTCCGATTTTGCTTCTAGGTATTATTTTAATTTGGCTGTTTGAAATGAGAACGAAATTACCGATGGAAGCCTTGACTGGCGTTGTTTTTACAGCTTCCGTGGCTATTGCCTTTTTGCTTTTACCGGAGAGCCAGGTTTCTACTGCTTTAATTGGCGATATTTCTCAGGTAGGGTTTTGGGACACTCTAGTTTCGCTAATATTCTGTATTGTTACCTGGCTGATTCTGTGGAAGATTTTTTCTAAGATCATTTTAGCCAATCTCTCTGAGAATTTAGCCAAAGTAGAGCATGTGAAAGTCGAAAGATATAATTTTGTTTATTTAATCTGTATTGCTATTGTTGTCGCTTTGGGTATTAAAGTAACTGGCTCTCTGTTAATGGGAGCTATGGTTGTTACTCCAGCAGCGGCGGCTCGCAATTTTGCTCGTAATTTATCTCAATACTCTTACGGAGCTTTGATAATTGGTGGCCTGAGTTGCGCTTTGGGGATTTTAGCTTTTAAATTTTTCGCCTTGCCAGCCGGTCCTTTGATTATTCTTGTTGCCACCCTTCTTTTTTTAATTTCTTTAATTTTTAAAAAATTAACTTAAACATATGAAGATTGCCATAACCGGAGGAAAAGGCGGAGTGGGGAAATCAATAGTAGCGACTTCACTGGCCGTGGAATTTGCCAGTAAAAATAGAACAATATTGATAGATGCGGATGCAGAATGTCCGAACGATCACCTCTTACTCTCCGTAAAAAGAAAAAAGTATGCCACTATTTATCAGTCAATCCCAAAATTTGATTATAGTAAGTGTAAAAAATGCGGCAGGTGCGCTCTTGCCTGTAAAAAAGAAGCTATTGTTTGGGTTAAAGGAAAATTTCCGGCTTTTGTAAAAGATGCCTGTATTGGTTGTTTGGCTTGTCAAGCTGCCTGTCCTTATGGCGCCATAAGAGAGACGAAAAAAGAAATCGGGAAGATTTATACCGGAAAAAACTATAACGTTAATTTAGTTTCCAGCGAACTTAAATTGGGAGAATTGGCTTCTGGAGAGGTGGTTGCCGAGGTAAGAAAACGCTCAGACGAAATCAATAAAAAAGTAAAGGCTAATATAATGATTATAGATTCTTCGCCAGGAATTGGCTGTCCAGTCATTGCTTCTTTGGTTGGTACAGATTATATAGTGGCCGTAACCGAGCCGACACCTTCCGCCCTGTTTGACCTGAAAAGGGTTTTGTATCTCGCCAATCACTTCAGGATTAAGCACGGAATTGTTGTGAATAAATTCGATCTCACCAAAAAGTTTTATAGAGAAATTGAAAAATTTGCTAAAGAGAAAAAAATCCCAATCCTCAGCAGAATACCTTACAGAAAAGATTTCGTTACCTCCGTCATAAAAATGAAGCCCGTAGTTAAGATCAACCCGAAATATAAAAAAATGTTTAAAGAGATTATTGATAAAATTAATATAAAATAAGATGAAAGAAAAAATAGCTTTAATTTCGGTACTAGCAAATTTTGTTTTAGCCGGAGGAAAAATTGCCGTCGGTTTCTTTTCTCATTCTGCCGCTATCTTGGCAGAAGGACTTCATTCATTTATGGATATTTTCTCCTCAGCGGTCGGCTATATTGGAATCAAAATTTCCAAAAAACCTGAAGACGAAAAACATCCCTATGGTCATTATAAATTTGAGGTTTTAGCCGGAGTAATTATTACCTTGATTCTTTTAGCAACTGGTCTGGGGATAATGTGGGAAGCCTATAAGAATTTTTTAGCTCCGGAAAAAATTGAAATTGGCTATTGGGCCCTTGGGGTAATGCTCTTTTCAGCAGCCTTAAACGAAGTGATGGCTCGCTTGAAAATGCATTTCGGTAAAAAAGAAAACTCCATTGCTCTTTTGTCTGACGGCCTTCATTCGAGGGTTGATGTTTTTGCTTCTCTGACAGTTTTTGTGGGTTTGATTCTAGCGAGATACTGGATATTTATCGATTCGGCCCTGGCTTTTTTAATTGGCCTTTATATCATCAAAGAATCTTTCTCTTTGGGCAAAGAAGCAATTGATTCCTTACTTGACGTTTCAGCCGGTGAGGAAATAGAGAAACAGATAAAAACAATTACTGAGACAGAAGGCGTTGAAATGGCTTATTTAAAAACCCAGAAAAAAGGTTCGGCCGTTACCGCCAACTTGGAAATAAGGTTACCGAACAATTTAAATGTAGAGGAAGCAACCAAAATTTCCAATAGTTTGCGAGAAAAACTTATAAGAGAGATTGAGAGTCTTCAGTATGTTGTCATTCAAATTACCAGCCACCAAGTAGAAACCGGTTTTTACAAACCTGCTTTTGGTAGGGCTTTTGGCTGGCAAAGGAGAGGTAGGTTTAGAGGGGCATTTGCCACAGCAACGGGAGGAGGACCGGGCGGTTACTGTATCTGTCCCAAATGCGGTTATAAAATTATCCATCAACGCGGCATTCCCTGCTCAAGCCTTACCTGTCCGAAATGTCAAACAAACTTAGTTAGAAAATAATTCGATAAACTTACCATATGGTCAGACCATTAAAACCAAGAAGGGTATTATTCGATCCAAGCGTAGTTTATTTCAAGCCCCGAGCTGTACCTCTATCACTGTTAGAAGAAGTTGATTTGAGTATAGACGAGCTTGAAGCTTTGCGGCTTTGCGACTTGAAAAACTTGGCACAGGTAGAAGCAGCCAAAAAAATGGATATTTCCCAAAGCACTTTCCAGAGGATTCTGACTTCGGCCCGGCAAAAGGTTGCCCAGGCCCTTACTGAAGGAAGGGCCATAAAAATTAGAAAGAGATAGTCGCTGGCTAGTATCAAATAAAATTTCCTACTTGACAGAGATAATCCTTATAGCTTTAATGGAGCAATATGACCTGTAAGGTTGATAAAGAAAAATGTATTGGTTGCGGTCTTTGTTCCAATCTCTGTTCGGAGGTTTTTGAATTAACAGGAGATGGCAAGGCAACAGTGAAAGAAGGAGCAGATTTAGAGAAGAACAAAGAATGCGTTAAAGAAGCCAAAGAAAGCTGCCCGGTCGGCGCGATCGAGGCGTAATAGCTCTATGTTTTTCCAGGATTAACCAGAAAGAACCACCAATACTTTTTGGGAATTATTTGTTGGATAATAAAATCGCCAGATTGGCGGTTTTATGTTAAGATAAAAAACATGAAAAAGGTCTTATTAAAGATAGAAAGCCTTTGGTCAAAAGGGGATAGTGGAGAGATCTTGAGAGGAATTAACCTCAAACTAGGACCTGGTGAGACTCAGGCGCTTTTGGGTCCGAATGCTTCTGGTAAAAGCACTCTCGCCCAGGTAATCTTGGGGAATCCAAAGTATAAAATAATTAGAGGGAAAATCTACTTCTTAGGGAAAGATATCACCCGGTTTTCACCGGAAAGAAGAGCAAAACTTGGGATGGCTTTGGTTTGGCAAATGCCGCCCACAATAAAAGGCGTGAAATTATCTGCTCTTTTAGAGAAGATTTCAAAAGAAAAGATAGAAACTACTGAAGGAGAAGAACTTTTAGAAAGAGAGATAAACGTTGATTTTTCAGGCGGGGAGCGAAAAATCTCAGAAATATTACAAACTATTGCCCTAAAACCAAGGTTGGTTATTTTTGATGAAGTAGATTCAGGGTTAGATATTAAAAAAATAGAAACTGTCGCAAAGATAATAAAAAGGGAGCTAATTTCGAGAAAAATAGCTATTCTAATAATTACCCATTCTGGGCAAATTTTGAAATTTTTAAAGCCCGCCTTTACCAATGTTTTAGTTAAAGGCAGGATTATTTGTAAAGAAAAAAATTATAAAAAAATTTTAAAGGTCATTGCAAAATATGGCTATGAAAAATGTAAAAAATGTCCATTTTTGGCAGGTAGACAATAAGATAAAAAACATTATTCAGGTTCCAGGGAATGTCATTTTGCCCAGTGCTCAAGCTTGGCGAAAATTTAACTGGGTAAAGAAATATTTTGATAAAGAGCCGAAAGAAGGTTATTTCATTTGGATTAAAAAACAAGTCGATTCTCCACTAGCTACTTGCATTAACATTGCTTCTCCAAAAGCTTCCCAGAATTTAACAAATTTAATGGTGGTTGAAAAAGGAATAAAGGTTAAATCAAATGTTATCTGTTCGGCGATTGGAAATAATTTATGTGGCAGTCACAGGGCGAGGGGCAAATTGATTCTTAAAAGCGGAAGTTCTTTAGAATATAATCATTTCCATCAGTGGGGCCAAAATGATTTTGTCTCACCTGACTACGAATTTATTTTAGAAAAAAATTCCCGATTAATTTATAATTACAAAAATTCCTTTCCACCCAAAAACCTTCTTTTAAAAACAATTATTCAGAGCGGTGAGGGTTCTTCTTCGAACCTAAACCTAGTTATTAATAGTTTGAATTCTAAAGTGGGAATTTTAGAAAATGTCAACCTTTCTGGTTTAAATTCTCAGGCAGTAATGAAATTGAGATTAGTTGGAAGAGAGAATAGCCAGACTGAAGCTGTTAGCGTAATTTCAGCCAAATCTCCTTCTCGGGGTCACTTGGATTGCCAGGGCTTGGTAGTTAGCCCGAAGGCCAAAATGTCTTTAACTCCGAGATTGATTTGTCAAAATAAAGATGCCCAGTTAACCCACGAGGCTTCGATTGGAAAAATTTCGGAAGAAGAATTGACCTATTTAAGAATGAGGGGATTAACGGAAAAAGAGGCAATTAACCTGATTGTTGCAGGGTTTTTGAAAACATGAATAAAAAAGTAGCCTGCTTAATGTCGGGTGGTCTGGATTCTTCGGTGGCGGCAGCCCTCTTAAAGAGGGCTGGCTTTAATCTGGTTGGAGTTTTTCTGAGGCTCGCCGATTTGCCAAACTTTAAAGAGGGCGAAAAAAGAGCTAAAAAAGTTGCTAAAATTCTGAAGATCCCTTTTTTGTTTTTGGATTTGAAGAAGGAATTCAAGAAAAGAATTATTAATTATTTTTTAGAAGGATATAAAAGAGGAGTTACGCCTAATCCCTGCGTGGTTTGTAATAAAGAAATAAAATTTGGGCTTTTCTTGAAAAGGGCCTTTAAATTGGACGCCGACTATCTGGCAACCGGGCATTATGTCCGCCTGCGGCAGAGAAAATTATTAAAAGCAAAAGATAAAGAAAAAGATCAGTCGTATTTTTTGTGGATGTTAACTCAAAAAGAATTAAAAAGAATTTTATTTCCGATAGGAAATTATACCAGAGAGGAAGTTAGAAATTTAGCTAAAGAACTTGGGTTGCCCTCCCTTTTAACTACCTCAAAATCAGTGGAAATCTGTTTTATTCCCAAGACCATCGAAGGTTTCTTAAGGGATCATCTAAAAACAAAAATTGGCCAGATTCTTGATGTCAAAGGAAAGATTCTGGCTGAGCATCAGGGGCTGCCTTTTTACACCATCGGCCAGAGAAAGAGGATTGGCTTATCCGGCGGGCCTTATTGGGTTTTAGGCAAGGACTTTAAGAAAAATATTTTGATTGTCAGTAAAAACGAAAAAGATTTGTATAAAAAAGAATTAATTATTAAGAATATCAACTGGATTTCGGGCAAAGAGCCAAGGTTACCCCTGAAGGCAATGATCAAAATTCGTTATCGCCACCACCTCGCCTTAGCTGTAATAAGAAAAAATTTAAAACCCGCAACTTACAACCTAAGATTTAGTCGTCCGCAGCGAGCGATAACGCCTGGACAATCGGCAGTTTTTTATAAGGGTAGCGAGCTTTTAGGCGGCGGGATAATTTGCTAAATTTTTATTACGTGGTATAACTGAAAAGAAAGGTCAAGTTCAATAAAAGCAGAATAAAATATGTCTAAAAAAACAATCGTTATTTTATTATTAGTACTTTTTGTTGGAATTATTGTTTATTTGTTTTTTGGAAGGGGTAAGCCACCAGAAAAAGAATTTTTTGTCGTTGAAAAACAAGACCTAGTTCGAGAAATTAGCGTTGTCGGTAAAGTAAAACCGGCGGAAAGTCTCGATTTAGCGCTCGAAAGGACTGGAGTTTTAACTGGTGTTTTTGTAGAAACTGGAGATAAAATTGAAAGAGTAACTCTTTTAGCGCGGCTTGATATTAGCGATGCTGAAAAAACAATTAAAGACGCCGAGGTAGGGTTAGAAAATGCAAAATTAGCCCTGGATAAAATAAATTTACAGCAAGAACAGCTATTAAGAGGTGATACCTTAAACAAAAATTATGAGGACGGACTGACTATTTTATCTAGTTTTTACGATGAAACAACTGCTATCTTAAATTCTTTAGACGATATTCTTTTCGAGGCCACGTTAGAAGAGGAAAAACAGAATATTGAGTATTATGCGGAATACGATGAGCAATTTAGCAATGAACCTAAGCGTCTTTGGCGACTCTATCAAGAAGCGGAGAATTTAAACAAGGATGGCCTCATTGATTATCAGGTAGCCAAAAGAGGAGAGGGAGATGCTACCAGGAAAGCAATTAATTCAGGACAAAGTCTGACAGTAAAACTTGCTGAAATTATAAAATCAACAAGAGATATTATCCGTTATCTTCAAGATTATTTCGTAGAAGAGGATTTAGTCCATGAGAAACAGTCAATTATTAGCAGTCACGCCAACACACTTAGTCAATATGATTTAGTTATCGATGATTATCTGAAGAACCTCACGACTATAGTTAATGCTATTAATGATTATTATGACAGAATAGAATCATTACCTCTTGATGTAAGAACCCAAGAATTGCTTGTAAAACAAAGAGAAAATGAGTTGGCTGACGCCAAAAACAATCTGGCAAAATATTTTTTATATTCACCGATTAATGGTGTAGTGGCTAGCTTGGATTTGAAAAGGGGAGAGATTGTGACGGCTAACGTCCCTGTTATTGAGCTTATTTCTAGCTCGCAGTTTGAAATAGTGGCCGATATTTACGAAGAAGATATTGTGAAGATAGAAATTGGTGCTCCCGTAGAAATCAGCCTGCCGGCTTTTCCCAAAGAAACATTTAAGGGAAGAGTAATTTTTATTGGTACGGCAGAAAAAATTATTGATCGCGTGGTTTACTATGAAGCTAGAATAGTTTTTGATGAAGATTTACCAAAGGGAATAAAGCCTACCATGACAGCGGATGTTGTTATTCAGTCAGAGAGAAGAAAAAACGTTTTAGTTATTCCTGAAGAAGCCGTAAAGAAGACCGACGAGAAAACAACGGTTGAGGTTTTCCAAGACGGGGAAGTTAAAGAAAAAGAAATAGAAGTTGGCCTTGAAGGAGACGATGATATGGTTGAGGTTGTTTCGGGCTTAGAAGAAGGAGAGGAAGTAATTTTAGAGTAGGTAATGCCATCAACGTTCTCGCTGGAAGCGAAGTTCTTATAATGACATCAGAGCCTGTTATAAAACTGGAAAATGTCTGGAAGATTTATCAATTAGGAAAAGTAGAACTCGCCGCTTTAAGGGGTGTAAGCCTCGATATTAATCGAGGTGATTTTGTGACCATTATGGGTCCTTCCGGTTCTGGGAAATCCACCCTTTTGAATATGATAGGGAGTTTGGATTTCCCAAGTAAAGGGAAAGTCTTTTTAAAAGGAAAAGACATTTCTTTGATGTCAGAAAATCAATTATCTCAGCTTCGGGGGAAGACTATTGGTTTTGTTTTTCAGGAGTTTAATTTATTGCCAAATTTAGATGTTTTAGAAAATATCACCTTACCCATGGTTTTTCAGGGACTCAGTTTAGAAAAAAGAAAAGCCAGAGCCGAGGAGTTAGCTTTATCTCTGGGTTTAAAAGAAAGAATTTTACATCAACCAGCTGAGCTTTCTGGCGGGGAGCGTCAAAGGGTAGCTATTGCTCGGGCTTTTGCCAATAATCCAGAAGTAGTTATTGCCGATGAACCCACTGGTAATTTAGACTCTATTACTGGAAAGAAAGTAATGGAAATTTTAACTGATTTTCACAAAAAAGAAGGGAAGACAGTAGTTGTTGTTACTCACGACCCCAATATCGCAGGTTATAGTGAAAAAATAGTCAATATTAAAGATGGCCAGATTACCGTTAATCATCAGCAAGCAGCTGAAGTGTTATGGAGGCATTAAAAGAATATTTTCATATAGCAGTTAGAAACATTAAGACCAGGTCTTTAAGGAGTTGGTTGACTATTTTCGGAATTGTTATTGGTGTTTTTTTGATTATCAGCTTACTTTCTCTGAGTGAAGGATTAAAGGCGACTATTAACGAACAATTGCAGGCCTTGGGAGGGGAAATGGTTATGGTTATGCCTGGAGGAGATGAAGATATTTTTTCCAGCATGATGTTCGGAGGCGCCCAACTGGAAAGAGAAGACATAGAGGCAATTGAAAAAGTAAGCGGAGTAGATACAGTTCTTGGATACTCTTTTACCGGAACCACTGGAAGGTATGAAGATGAAGCAAAGCAGATTGCTATAGCCGGCATGGATCCTTGGAAGGAAAGTCTGGAGATATTGGGTATTTTCCAGGGCTGGGATGTGGCTGAAGGAAGATGGCCGGTCAAAGATAATGAGGTTGTAATCGGTCAGGTGGTGGCCTATGATGTTTTTTCTAGAGAAATAAAACCCGGTTCCGAAATAATCATAAAAGGAAGAAAATTTATAATAACAGGAATACTGAAGTCGTTGGGAAGCCGACAGGACGACAGCATAGTTTATATGGCAATGGAATCTTACCAGGATGTAACTGGTGAGAAACGGGGGACAGCAGCTTACGCCATGGTTAAGCTTGAAGAAGGAGCAGATGAAAATATTGTAGCCGAGGACATAGAGGATACTTTGAGTAAAACAAGAAAGAGACGGTTTGGCAGTGATGAAGAGGATTTTTCCGTCATTACATCCGAAAAAATGGGAGATATAGCTGGCAATATTCTGGGAATAATTCAGTTAGTAATATTTTTGTTTGCCAGCGTAGCTATTGTTGTAGGCGGTATCGGGATTACAAACAGTATGTTTACTTCGGTAAGGGAAAGAACAAGAGAGATTGGGGTAATGAAGGCTATTGGTGCCAAAAATTCAGCGGTTCTAATCATTTTTCTTTTCGAAGCAGGTATTATTGGATTTATCGGAGGAATTGGTGGAACATTACTGGGAGCTATTTTAGCTAAAGGAATTGAATTATACGGGCAGGCGCACCCCGTATTTTATTTCACAGCCTCAATTACCCCCGGCTTGATTATATTCGGTTTGGTTTTTTCTTTTTTTGTTGGCTGTTTATCAGGGTTTATTCCAGCCAGATCAGCAGCTAAGCTTAAACCCGTTGAGGCCCTGCGCAGATTTGAATAGAAAAAATGATTAGACTAGCTTCAATAATTACGATATTAATATTTCTGATACTTCCTTCTTTATCGCTGGCGGAAGAAGCTCCCGACCTTTATTTTTTTTGGGCAGAAGGTTGTCCTTTTTGTGAACAACAAAAAGATTTTCTAAAGGAAATAGAAGAACAATATCCGAGAATAAATATTCGTCAGTATTCAACAGAAGAGCCCGGGAGTATAAATATTCTGATAAGGCTTGTAGAAGAGCACCCGGGGTCAGAAAGGTATTTAGGGGCAACCCCTATGACTTTTATCGGAGAAGATTTTTTTGTCGGTTTTAGTTCAGAAATAGGAAACGAAATAGAGAATTCAATAGAAAAATATTATCAAGAGACTGAGATAGAGAATGAAGAAAAAGATACATTTTATTTGCCGATTCTGGGAAACATAAATCCCGAGAAATGGCCCTTGGGAGGACTGGCTTTAGTGATAGGGTTAATCGACGGGCTCAATATTTGTTCTCTTGGAGCTTTAATCATAATTCTGATTTTAGTTTTTGCCCTACATTCCCGAAAATTAACTATTTTTTTCGGCGGATTTTTTATTTTTATTACTGCTTTAGTCTACGGTTTTTTGATTTTCATTTGGAATCAGTTATTTTCAGTCTTCCTTCCCTATATGTCTGCGATGGAAATGATAATTGGTTTAGCTGCTTTCCTTGGCGGGTTCTATTTTTTGAAGCAATTCTTTGATTTCAGAAAACAGGGGCCGGTTTGCCGGATCGAAGAGAATAAAATAATTAGTTCCCTTACTAAAAAGCTTGAAAATTCTTTTAAGGAGAAAAAGAGCAATTGGGCTTTATTAGGGGGAGTTATTTTTTTTGCTGCTATGGTTACCATAATTGAATTTCCCTGCTCAGCCGTGTTCCCGATTGTCTTTACTGGAATTTTAGCTCAGGCGAACCTTTCTATCGTTGCCTCTCTCTTTTATATTTTTATTTACCTGCTTTTTTACATGTTAGACGAAATAGCTGTTTTTTTAATCGCTGTTTTTACCAGAAAAATTTGGATTAATTCTGGGCCCTTTATGACTTGGATAAGCTTTATAGGCGCCCTGGTCTTATTTTTTATTTCCTATTATTATATTTTTGTTTTATAATAAGAAGGTGACTTTAAAGGTCGAGTAAAATTAGAAATTAATATTAAAGCGTATGGAAGATTTAAAAGGAAAAGTAGCTATTGTTACCGGGGCTAGAAGGGGAATGGGAAAATCACACGCTCTGAAATTGGCAAAAGCGGGGACTAAAGTAACGGTTTCCGACATATCACAGGAAGAGTGCCAAGTGGTTGTTGACGAGATTCAAAAAGCTGGCGGCGAAGCTTTGGCAATAAAATGTGATGTCAGCAATAAAAAAGAGGTAGACCAAATGGTCCAAAAGACGGTTGAAAAATTCGGCAGAGTGGATATTTTAGTGAACAACGCCGGCATTTGTCAGTTCAAATCTTTCTTGGAAATGACAGAAGAAGAATGGGATAGGACTCTTAACATTAATCTCAGAGGATATTTCTTGTGCGCTCAGGCAGTGGCCAAAGAAATGGTAAAACAGAAGTCCGGCGCCATAGTTAACATTGCCTCCGTAGTTATGGGACAGATGGGCAAAGGCATGGCCGGCCTTGCTCATTATTCAGCTTCTAAAGGAGGCGTTGCTGCCTTGACTAAGACTTTAGCCTTAGAGCTAGCTCCTTATAACATCAGAGTTAATGCCATAGCTCCTGGGGCCATTGATACGCCGATGGCAGCTTCTACCAAAACGGACCCGAAGATACTGGAACAGACCCTAGCCATAATCCCTCTTCATAGAATGGGAGAAGCAAGGGAAGTCACTAACACCGTTCTATTTCTAGTGTCTAATGCCTCGTCTTATATTACAGGCTCTGTTATTGTCGTTGATGGCGGCTGGCTGGCCGGATAATTTACCCTGTTAAACAGTCACTAAGCAAATTTAACAAGGTTTATGTCAAAAATTACCGAAGACACAAGTTTAGCTGATGTTTTAGAGCATCCTGAAGCAGGAAAAATCCTGGAAAAATATAATTTGCCTTGTTTACAGTGCCCTTTTGCCAAAATCGAGGCAGAAAAATTGAAAATTGGTCAGGTTTGCCAGCAGTACGGGATTGAAACGAAAAAACTGTTGGAAGAATTAAACAAGATAGGATAAAATAAGAGGGCTTGACTATTGTTCTTGCTTAAAATAAGCTAATATAAGTTGTGGATAACAACCCGGTAGTGAAATTTTGACTCCCCTTGGCTATATTAATGCGTTGCGAAGCAAAACACTAGTCAAAATTCTACTACCGGGAAAAGGTCGAGTTTGAAAATTTAATTTTAATATATTTTGGACTATGGCAACAACAGCATATTGCGTAAAATGTAAAGCAAAAAGAGAAATGGAGAATGCAAGGGAGGTTACCATGAAGGGTAAAGGTGGAGTAAAAAGAAGAGCGATGACCGGAACTTGTCCCAAGTGCGGAACGAAGATGTTCCGAATTTTAGGGAAGGCCTAAATATACAAAGAACAACGGGCACTGTCGCCCCAAAAATTTTGCAAGAAGAAATATAATAAAACCGAGTTTAGGATTTACCTTGACCCGGTTTTGTTTTCGAGTATTCTTGCTTATCAAGAGGTCTTGGACACTTTAGAGAAATATGATATAACTGTTTTGAGAACCGATAGAGAGACGGAGATATTAAAATTATAAGCGATGGTAAAAATTTAAAAATTATATTATGAAATTTCCAATTTTCAAAACCAAAACAAAAGGAGTAACAAAGAAATTCAATTTAGCCGACCCGAAAGAGAGAGCGGCTTATTTTCAATCAAAGGCCGGGCTGGAAATTGCTAAATTGAGGAAATATTTAAGAAGAAATACTTTCATTGCTTATTTTCTAGGAAAGAAAAATTCCGGCAAGGGAACTTATACAAAAATGCTTGCCGAGATACTTGCTCCGGAGAAGATATCGCACTTTTCAATTGGCGATATGATCAGAGAAGTGGATGAAGAACTTAGGAATAAAAAAAGAAAAAGAGAATTATATTCCTTTTTGGAAAGAAATTATCGGGGCTGGCTCCCCTTTAAAAGAGTATTTTCTGCCTTAGAAAAGAGAAGCACGAAAACTCTTTTGCCGAGCGAGTTAATTTTAGCTCTGGTAAAAAGGGAAATATTTAGAAGAAAAAAGAAAACTCTTTTTATTGACGGTTTTCCTAGAGACCTAGATCAGGTTTCTTATTCTTTATTCTTTCGGGATTTGATTGGCTATCGAGAAGACCTAGACATTTTTGTTTTAATTGACGTTCCCGAAAGTGTCATTGATGAAAGAATTAAATGGCGAAGAGTCTGTCCTAGATGTCAGACCTCAAGAAATTTTAAATTACTTCCCACTTCAAAGATAGATTACGATAGGAGAAAAAAAGAGTTTTATTTAGTTTGCGATAATCCAAGTTGTCCGGCCTACCTGTCGGGTAGACAGGGAGTAAGAATGATTGCCAAAGAAGGAGACGAATTAGGAATAGCACCGATAAAAGAAAGATTAAAATTAGATGAGAAATTAATAAGACAGGCCTTTTCTCTGTACGGAATTCCCAAAATATTTTTAAGAAATTCTTTACCCGTAAAGATTGCTAAAAAATTCGTTGATGATTACGAAATTACTCCCGAATATAACTATCAATGGGACAAAGAAGAAAACGAAGTAAGGATCATTGAAAAACCATGGATTATTCGGGACGATGAAGGAGTCCCATCCTATAGTTTATTAGCGGCGCCGGTAACAGTTTCCTTAATAAAACAAATGGCAGATGTTTTAGAGCTTTGACTTGACTAATAGTTTGACTGAGAGGTAGAATAAAATTAGCCTTGTGTCTTCTAGCTAGATTCTGGTCAAACGTTCTTTTCGGGAGTCGGATATGTTCTCCTTCTATCGGAAGAAGACTTGGACGCCCACTTAATAATTTTCCGGATTACGAACCTTCTAGAAGAAACACAGGGCATCAAAAAACGTCCCTGGTCAGGGCGTTTTTTGAATGATTGAAAAGTAAGTTCTTATATTTTAAAGATAGACAGTTAATAGAAGGTAATTTTTAGAGAGAAATTTTCGGGCCAGGGCGAATCGAACGCCCGCTTTACCCACCCCAAGGGCATGGACTACCATTATCCTATGGCCCGTAACCGAAGATTATTTTTTCTTGGCTAGTGTTTTAATACATTTGGCGCAGGCCAAGATTCGTTTTCCAGCGAATTTTTTATAGGCCGGCTTTTTAACATCCGAAGGAATCTTTACCCATTGTAAGTTGGGATATTTTCTTTTTTTGATGGTTGGGTTATATTTTCCTCGGAGTTTTTTCAATCTCCAGACCATCGTGCCCCTCTTTTTGCAAATTTGACATTCTTTTGCCATATAATCTAATGTTAAAATTTTTTTAAAAAATTTACAATATATGTTATACTGATAACGTCCTGTGTTGGAAAAGATGAGGGTAGTGACTGATTTTATATTATTGTTATGGAATATATTTTTTTAATTGCCATTTTAATTTTTTCTGTAGTTATTCACGAAGTTTCTCATGGAGCAGTAGCCAACTATTTAGGCGATCCGACTGCCAAATACGCCGGCCGCCTGACTTTAAATCCAATCAAACACTTAGATCCGATTGGTTCTGTTTTGGTGCCACTATTTTTAGTTTTGATGAAAAGTCCATTCTTGATTGGTTGGGCAAAGCCGGTGCCGGTGAATCCTTATAATTTTAATGATCAAAAATACGGTTCAGCCAAAGTAGCCTTGGCTGGTCCAGGAGCAAATCTGGCAGTCGCTTTATTTTTTGGCTTAACTTTAAGGTTTTTCCCAGGGATTGCTGTTACGCCTAGCCTTGTTTTAATCTTCAGCTACATTGTCTTCATAAATATTCTTTTAGCCATATTTAATTTACTACCAGTTCCTCCCCTGGACGGTTCCCATATTCTCTTTACCTTTTTGCCCCCACGTTTTGAAAGGTTCAAAATATTTTTGGGGCAATTCGGCATCTTTGTTTTACTTTTTCTTATTTTCTTTTTATTCCGTTACTTATTTTTGATTATCAACCTGATTTTTTATCTCATTGTCGGATACCCTTTCCCTGCTTTTTAAGTGTTGACTATTAAACTTAATCCTGTTAAAGTTCAATTTATTATGCCGACTATTAGACAACTAATAAGAAAAAGAAGGAAGAGGATAAAAAAACGCGGCAAGACGCCGGCCTTAGGAGCTGGCTTTAATGTTTTGAAAAATCAGCCCAGAAAGTATCCTTCTCCATTTAAAAGAGGGGTTTGTCTTAAAGTTTTTACTGTTACTCCAAAAAAACCAAACTCAGCCATGAGAAAAGTGGCCAGAGTGAGATTGTCCAGCGGCCAAGAAGTGACCGCATATATTCCCGGGGAAGGTCATAATTTACAGGAGCATTCAATTGTTTTAATTCGCGGAGGAAGAGTCAAAGATTTGCCAGGGGTAAGATACCATATTGTCAGAGGAATATTAGATACTGGCGGAGTGGAAGGAAGAAAACAGGAAAGAAGTAAATACGGAACGAAGCGTGAGAAATAATATGAGAAGCACAAAGAAAACCAAAAGAGAAATAACTCCTGACCCTGTTTATAGCAGCGTTACCGTTGCCAAATTTATTAATCAGGTGATGCGCCGAGGGAAGAAAAGTATTGCCCAAAAAATTGTTTACGGGAGTTTTGATATTATAAAAGAAAAGACAAAAAAAGAACCCTTGGAGATTTTTAATTCAGCCCTCAGCAATGTTAGACCTTTATTAGAAGTAAAACCGAAAAGAATTGGCGGAGCGACTTATCAAGTACCGAGACAGGTACCTGATGAAAGAGGAGAGACACTGGCTATCCGTTGGATAATTCGAGCAGCGACATTTAAAAAAGGAAAATCAATGAAAGAAAAATTAGCTGGAGAATTAATCGAAGCGGCAAATAATACAGGAGTCGCTGTCAAGAAGAAAGAAGATACTCATCGAATGGCCGAAGCCAACAGAGCTTTTGCTCATTTCGCCTGGTAAACCCTGTTGAATTTAGTTTAACGACTATTTAACAGGGTAAATTTTATGCCCAGACAATATCCAATTGAAAAATATCGCGACATAGGCATTATTGCCCATATTGACGCCGGTAAAACTACTGCTACCGAGCGAATTTTGTTTTATGCCGGAATTTCCCATCGCATTGGCGAGATTGATTTGGGAAACACTATTATGGACTGGATGGCCCAGGAAAGAGAAAGAGGGATTACTATTACTTCAGCTGCCACCACTTGTTTTTGGACACCACTGGAAGCTAAAAGCCGTGAGCGGGGCAATCCATCCGAAATACGCATTAACATTATTGACACTCCCGGTCACATTGATTTTACGGCTGAAGTACAAAGATCATTAAGGGTTTTGGATGGAGCGGTGGTAATTTTTGATGGTGTGGCCGGAGTAGAACCTCAGTCAGAAACAGTTTGGCGGCAGGCGGATAAATTTAATGTTCCGAGAATTTGTTTTATTAATAAAATGGATAGAATGGGAGCCGATTTTTATAAAAGCCTAGAGTCTATCTGGCAGAAATTATCACCCAATGCAGTAGCTATGCAGATTCCCATTGGCGCAGAAAGTGCCTTTGAGGGTGTAGTTGACTTATTAAAGATGAAAACCCTTAAGTTTAAAGGAGATCATGGTGAAGAAGTAATAGAAGAAGATATTCCAGAAGATTTACTAGAGAAAGCCAAAGAATGGAGAGAAAAATTAGTTGAGAAAATTGTCGCTGAAGACGAAAAGACCCTAGAAAGATATTTAGCTCAGGAAGAAATTTCTATTGAGGAACTAAGAAATAGTTTAAGAAAGGCAACCATTAATTACCGGTTGATCCCCGTTTTTACTGGATCGGCTTTAAAGAACAAAGGAATTCAGCCAGTCTTAGACGCTATTTGTTATTATTTACCAAACCCTACAGAACTTCCGTCAGTTAAAGGAATTGACCCCAAAACCGGAAAAGAGGCCGAGAGAAAACCAGCGGACGTAGAGCCCTTTTCGGCTTTGGCTTTTAAGGTTGCCACTGATCCTTACGTTGGAACATTAACTTATTTCCGGGTTTATTCTGGAAATTTGAAACGGGGCGTCTACCTATTAAATACTACCAGTCAAGAAAAAGAAAGAATTGGTCGAATTTTGAGGATGCATGCCAATTCTAGAGAGGAGGTGGAAGAAATTTTTGCTGGAGACATCGTCGCTACTGTAGGATTAAAAGCTACTTCCACCGGCCACACCCTTTGCGACCCGATGCACCCCATTGTTTTAGAAAAAATTATTTTTCCCGAGCCGGTCATCGGTATTCGCATCGAGCCGAAAACCAAGGCTGACCAGGAAAAGATGAGTTTAGCATTAAAGAGGCTAGCCGAAGAAGATCCGACTTTTCAAATCAAAGGAGACCCGGAAACTGGTGAAACTATTATCTCTGGTATGGGCGAGCTGCATTTAGAAATTATTGTTGATCGAATGAAAAGAGAATTTAATGTAGAAGGGAACGTCGGTCGGCCTCAGGTGGCCTATAAAGAAACGATTAAAGAAATGGCGGAAGCGGAAGGGAAATATGTTAGACAGACTGGCGGCCGCGGTCAATATGGCCACGTTTGGCTAAGAGTAGAACCAAAACAGAGAGGAGAAGGTTTTGATTTTATTGATGAAATCAAAGGCGGGATTATTCCTCAGGAATTTATTCCGGCTGTGGAGAAAGGAATTAAAGAAGCTCTGGACAAAGGAATCTTAGCTGGCTATCCTCTGGTAGATCTTAGCTGCGCCTTATATGACGGCTCCTTCCATGAGGTTGATTCCTCGGAATTGGCTTTTAAAATTGCTGGCAGTATGGCTCTTCAAGCAGCTGCTAAAAGAGCCAAGCCGGTTTTATTAGAACCGATAATGAGGTTAGAAGTTATTTCGCCCCAAGATTTTTTTGGCGATGTTATCGGGGATTTATCTGCTCGACGGGGGAGAATTGAAGAAACGAAAGACAGATTAAACCTAAAAGTGATTGATGCTAAGGTTCCTCTAGCTGAGATGTTTGGCTACGCTACTTCTTTAAGATCGTTGACAGAAGGAAGAGGAACTTTTACAATGGAATTTGATCGGTATGAAGTGGTTCCTAATAATATAATGCAAGAAATTATTGACGGCAAAAGACGATAATTATTCACAATTTAACTATTGACCAAGCACTTAATCTTTGTTATAAATTACCTAAGTCTACTTACCGACCAGAAATAAAATTAGATTAAGTGTTCAGTTGACTATTTTAAAAAGGTTAATAAAATAATAATATAATTAACGTAATTAAGTAACTAGTGATCGGTAACCAGTAATAAACAAATGTTAATAATTACTGGTTATGGTTTATCCGTTACTTGTTAATAAATTTATGGCAGAGAAAGAAAAATTTGTTAGAGGAAAGCCTCACGTTAATATTGGTACCATTGGCCATGTCGCTCATGGAAAAACCACCTTAACTGCGGCTATTACTCATATTTTAAAATTAAAAGGATTGGCTGCCAAAGAATGGACAGTCGATGAAATCAATGCCGCTCCCGAAGAGAAAGCCAGAGGGTTAACTATTACTATTACTCACGTGGAATATGAGACTGATAAACGCCACTACGCCCATATTGATTGCCCCGGCCACGCCGATTATGTCAAAAATATGATTACGGGAGCTGCTCAAATGGATGGGGGTGTTTTAGTTGTTTCAGCTTCCGACGGTCCGATGCCGCAAACAAGAGAACATATTCTTTTAGCCAGACAAGTTGGCTTACCTGCTTTAGTAATATTTTTGAATAAATGCGATGCGGTAGATGATCCGGAAATGATTAATCTGGTAGAGTCAGAATTGAGAGAACTTCTGAAAAAATATAATTTTCCCGGGGATGAGATTCCAATTATTCGGGGTTCAGCCCTGAAAGCCTTGGAGACAAAATCAGTTGACGAAGAGGCGGCCAAGCCAATTTTGGATTTAATAAAAGCAATTGATGATTATATTCCAGAACCTAAGAGAGAAATAGATAAGCCGTTTTTAATGGCGATTGAAGACGTTTTCTCAATTGCCGGCCGAGGAACAGTGGCCACAGGAAGAATTGAGAGAGGAGTAATTCATCAAAATGAAGAAGTGGAAATAGTAGGAATTAGACCAACAGCTAAAAGTGTGGCTGTTTCAGTTGAGATGTTCAGAAAAGTATTAGATGAAGGAAGGGCTGGAGATAATGTAGGGATTCTCTTACGAGGGTTAGAGAAAGAAGATGTTGAGAGGGGCCAGGTTTTGGCAAAACCGGGTAGCATTACGCCCCACACTGAATTTGAAGGAGAGGTTTATGTTTTGACCAAAGAAGAAGGTGGAAGGCACACTCCTTTCTTTGCCGGCTACAAACCCCAATTTTATTTCAGAACTACCGATATTACTGGAGATGTTACTCTGCCAGAAGGGACGGAAATGGTTATGCCGGGCGACACCATTAATTTAATAATTAAATTAATTGCGCCGATCGCCCTTGAAGAAAAACAAAGATTTGCTATTCGAGAGGGTGGGAAAACCGTAGGGGCAGGAGTGGTTACTAAAATAATTAAATAGCTCTCACAAATAGGAAACGGATTCAGAAGCGAACAAAAAGATAATTGATTAGTTTATTATCCGCTAAATATCCACTTATAATTAGTGAAAGTTCTTTTGAAGAAGATGGCCAAAAAGAAGGCAACAGTAATCAAAGAGGAAATTAAACCCAAGATCCGGATTAAATTACGGGCCTATGACAATAAGGTGATTGATAATTCGGCTAAACAAATTATTGAGGTAGCCGGTCGTTATGGAGTCGAGGTTTCTGGTCCGGTTCCTTTGCCTACCGAGATTCATAAATACACCGTCAATCGTTCTTCTTTCGTACACAAAGATAGCCGGGAGCAATTTGAAACGAGAGTTCACAAAAGGCTAATTGATATCATTAGCCCAACTCCAAAAGTAATTGATGCTTTAATGAGCCTGACTCTGCCAGCCGGAGTGGATATTGAAATCAAAATGTGATTTGTCAAGACCAATAAACACGGATAATAACGCAGAAAGACACACGAGATTTACAAAAATAAATTTTCGCTGTATAATTTAAATGGTTAAAGTTAATGAATTTAAAATTTAATTTTTAATAAAAAAATAACCATGGTAGATTGCCGGGTTATTACCCGGTTTTCTGTTATTCGTGTTGCTAGTTCTTATAAATATGAAGTTTATTCTTGGTCTGAAATCAGGCATGTCTCAAATTTTTGATGAAGAGGGGAATGTTATCCCGGTGACTTTGGTTGAGGCCGGCCCCTGTATTATTACCCAGATTAAAACCGAAGAGCCCCGAAGTATCGCCAAAGGTAAATTGCCAGATAAGAAAGATAGCTATGAAGCAATTCAAATTGGATTTCAGAATTTAAAGAAGAAAAAAACAAAAAAAACACAAAAAGATAAGCCATTCAGGCATCTAAGGGAATTTAGGGGCGATATAGACATTTCAAAATACAAAGAAGGAGATAAGATTGATGTTTCAATTTTTCAAGAAGGAGATATGGTTAAGGTTACTGGACTCTCCAAGGGCAAAGGTTTTGCCGGAGTGGTAAAAAGATGGCACTTTACCGGTCGACCAGCCACCCACGGAACAAAACATGAATTGAGAACCCCGGGTTCGGTTGGCTCTTCTTTTCCCGAAAGAGTAATTAAGGGTAAAAAAATGGCCGGTAGAATGGGTCATGAAAGAAGAACAATTAAAAACTTAAAAATAATAAAAGTTGACCCAGAGAAAAATCTAATCGCTGTTCAGGGTGCAGTGCCCGGAGTAAAAGGCGCTCTTCTTGAGATTCGAGGTTAACCATAAAATTTTGAAAATTGTGAAAACGATACTTTATAATCAGAGAGGCGAGGAGGTGGGAACAACTTTATTACCAAGAGAGATTTTTGATGTAGAAATAAATCCTGATTTAATACATCAGGTGATAGTTTCGCAGATGGCAAACCGGAGAAAAGTTGTTGCCCATACCAAGAATAGAGGAGAAGTTAGGGGTGGGGGAAGAAAGCCTTGGCGGCAGAAAGGAACAGGTAGAGCCAGACACGGTTCAATTCGTTCGCCTCTCTGGCGAGGAGGAGGAGTAACCTTCGGCCCAAGAAAAGAAAGAGTTTTCAAGAAAAAAATTCCGAAGAAAATGAAAAGAAAAGCCCTCTTTATGGTTTTATCGAGTAAATTTAAGAATAAGCTGCTGATCGTTTTAGATGAATTGAAATTAGAAAAAGCCAAGACTAAGTTTTTAGTTAAATTATTCGAAAACTTGAAAACAAAAATTAAAAACTTTAAGGGAGATAATGCCTTGGTTGCCTTACCGGGTTATGATAAAAATATAATTTTGGCGGCCAGAAACTTTTCTAAAATCGATACACTCTGGGCCCGAGATCTTAATGCTCTAGATGTTCTTTCTTCTAAATATTTAATTCTCCCTAAAGATTCAATAAAAGTAATAAAAGATACTTTTACCAAAAGATAATAAATTTAACAATAAGTTCATACTTATATGGGCATTAGAGATATTTTTAAAAGAAAAAAAATAAAACCGCTTGAGGTTAAAAAAAAGGAGGCTAATGAGATTAAAACTCAACAAATAAAACCTGAACGAGAAGTAGACAAGGAGAAGGTCAAGGATAAGGGCCGGCCGTCGACGACAACAAAAACTCGGGAGGCAAAAATTACCAAAGCTTACCGTATTTTGAAAATTCCTCAGGTTACTGAAAAGGCAACTGATTTGACAAAGGAAAACCAATATATTTTTAGAGTCTTTCCAAGAACTAATAAAACAGAGATTAAAAAAGCGATTAATGATTTGTACGGAGTAGATGTTTCAGATGTCAAAATTATAAAAGTGCCAGCCAAAAGAAGAAAGATAGGCAGAATTAGTGGCTGGCGAAAGGGATATAAAAAAGCAATTGTTAGATTAAAGGAAGGACAGAAGATTGAGGTTTTACCTAGATGAAGATTAGAAAATCGAAATTTTAAATTTGAAGCAAATTAAAATGACCAAAACCCAAAACTCAAAAAAGATATTAACAAAGAAAAAACCGGAAAAAAAATTACTTCTATCTTTAAAGAAAAAAGCTGGTCGCGGAAGATCAGGCAGAATCACTGTTCGTCATCGGGGTGGCGGAGCAAAACGGCTTTATCGCTTGATTGATTTTGGACAAGAAAAACTAGAGATTCCGGGAAAGGTCATTGCCTTAGAGTATGATCCCAACCGAACAGCTTATATCGCTTTAATTGAATACGAGGACAGTGAGAAAAAATATATTTTAGCACCTAAAGACTTACAAACCGGAGATAAAATTATTTGCCAGGAAGCGGCGGAGATAAAGATTGGCAATAGAATAAGATTAATGAATATTCCGGTGGGAGCTCAAGTTTACAATGTTGAATTAGAGCCGGGCAGGGGCGGAAAAATAGTTAAGGCAGCTGGAACTTCGGCCAAAGTAATTGCCCAGGAACCGCCCTATACTCATTTGGAGCTTCCCTCAAAAGAAATTAGAAAGATACCTCAGCAATGCTTCGCCTCGATTGGCCAGGTCTCTCATCCCGAGAAAAGATTTGAGAAGATTGGTAAGGCAGGCAGAAAGAGATTGAAAGGCTGGCGACCGACTGTCAGGGGGACGGCAATGATTCCGCCTGATCATCCTCATGGCGGCGGCGAAGGAAGATCTCCCATTGGTTTAAAACATCCAAAAACGCCGTGGGGGAAACCTGCTAAGGGAGTAAAAACTAGAAGAAAAAAATGGACCGAGAGACTAATTATAAAACAGAGAAAACACCGATAGTAGAACGATTGGCGTTCGCTACGGGACAAGAAAAACTATGACGCGTTCACTTAAAAAAGGCCCATACATTTACCAAAAATTATTAGAGAAAGTCAAGAAAACTAAACCCGGGGAAATTATCAAGACCTGGTCTCGGGACAGTGTTATTACGCCGGAAATGATTGGTTTTACTTTCGGAGTTCATAATGGCCGAGAGTTTATTCCAGTTAAAGTGACTGAAGAGATGGTTGGTCATAAACTTGGCGAGTTTTCGCCGACCACCAAATTCTCCAGGCATGGCGGAAGAATGCAGAGAGAATTAGAGGCAAAAGTGACTGAAAAAGAAGCCGCCCAAATAAAACAGACACCAGAAGAAAAATCAGAATAATATGTCGGTGACAGCCAAGCTCCCATATTTAAGAATCGCGCCCCGCAAGGTAAGAATAGTTGCCGATTTAGTGAGAAGAAAATCAGTTGAGGAAGCTCAGGCAATTTTGAATTTTACAACGAAAAAAGCAGCACCGATTTTACTTAAACTTTTGAAACAAGCTGTTTCCAGCGCCAAAACAAACTTACAATTAGAAGAAAAAAATCTTTATATTTCTAAAATTTTAATTGACGAGGGCCCAAAATACAAAAGATGGAGGCCGCGAGCCAGGGGAATGGCTACCCCAATTCAGAAAAGAACTTCTCATGTAACCATCGTATTAGATGAGGTCGTGAAAAAACCAAAAAAAGCTAAGAAGCTTAAAAAGGCCAAAGAAATTCGTCCCGAGCCCGCTAAAGAGAGAGAGTTTAAGAAAATACCGAGGATAGAAAAACCAAAACTAAAACCAGAAAAAGAAGAGAGAAAGCCAGTAATTGAAAGAGGTATAAGGAGAATTTTCCGACGTAAAGCCTTTTAGTAAAACGTCCACTATGGCTAAAAAAGTTCATCCAAAAGCATTTAGGATAAAACAAATAACTGATTGGGAGTCTCGAGGATTTTATAAAAAAGACTCTGGGAAGTTGCTGAAAGAGGATTTTGAAATTAGGCAATTTTTGAAAAAGAAGATTGGGAAATTAGGGGTGGAGAAAATCCAAATTGAGAGAGCTACAGGGAAAATAAATATTATAATTTTTTCCGCCCGACCCGGTCTGATTATTGGTCGAGGAGGAGAGGGCGTAGAAGCCTTAAAAAAAGAATTAGAGGAGAAGATTTTGAAAAAAGGAAAAGCAGCCCTCGCTAAAAATAAGGTAACTAAAGAAATAAAGCTGGAAATTAGAGAAATCAGAGATCCTTGGGCGTCAGCTGCTTTGGCTGCTCAATATATTTCACAGCAAATTGAAAAAAGAGTTCCTTATCGGCGAGTTTTAAAACAAGCCCTGGATAAGATTACGACAGTCAAGGGAGTTGAAGGGGCTCGGGTTCAAGTGGCTGGCCGATTAGATGGGATAGAGATTGCCAGAACTGAGTGGTTAAAAAAAGGTCGTCTTCCGAGGCAGACCTTAAGGGCCGATATTGATTTTGCTCAGGATACGGCTTATTGTACCTACGGAACAGTCGGAGTAAGAGTCTGGATTTATAAGGGTGAACGCTTTAGTTAGATTAAGAGTTTAAATAATAAGATTTAAATTGCGAAGTGTTATTTCAGAAAAATCGTAGAAATCTTTAATACCAAATTATAAACCCAATATGTTGATGCCTCGTAAAGTTAAACATCGGAAGTGGCGGAAAGGTGTTTGCAAAGGGATCGAGACTCGGGCAACCGAACTAGTCTTTGGCTCCTTTGGCCTAAAAAGTTTAGGGACAAGACGAATTTCCGCTCGCCAGATTGAAGCTGCCAGACGAGCAATCTTGCGTTATCTGAAAAAAGGGGGGAAAGTATGGATTAGAATTTTCCCGGCAAAACCAGTTACTAAAAAAGGAATTGAGGTACCAATGGGTGGTGGAAAAGGGGCAGTTGATCATTACGTTTTTCCAGTTAAGCCAGGTCGAATTATTTTTGAATTAGAAGGAATAAAGGAAGAGACTGCCCGAGAATCCTTAAGAACAGCTGCTGATAAATTGCCAGTTAAAACTAAATTTATAAAAAAATGAGCCCCGTTAGAAACCTCATGGGATATTTATCGGGGACACTATTTACGAACAAGGATTTGCTTAAAGTTAACATCAGTTATATAAAAGCAGATTTTTAACGAGAGTGGAACTAGCTGAGTTACGACAAAGATCAAAAAATGAATTGCAAAAAATGCTTCAAAGTTCGCAAGAGAGATTGCGACAACTACGGTTTGATTTAGCTGCTGGCAAGATAAAGAATGTTAGGGAAGTCCGAAAAATAAAAAAGGAGATTGCCAGAATATTAACCTTGTTAAAACAATAAACTTATGCCGAAAAGACAACTAACAGGCACAATTATATCAAATAAAATGGCAAAGACGGTAGTGGTTAAGGTTGAAAAACTGAAGGAGTACCCGAGGTATAAAAAGAGATATAAATTTTCCAAAAAATATAAAGCCCATACCGACCAAAAACATCAAGTCGGCGATAAGGTCATAATTGAAGAGTGTAGACCAATTAGCAAAGAGAAAAGATGGAGGGTTATTAGAAAAATTTGAACTATATTTAGACTATCACTATGATTCAGCCACGCAGTATGTTAAAAGTTGCTGACAATACAGGAGCAAAGATTCTCCAATGCTTTCATGTCCTCGGTGGCTCAAAAAGAAAATATGCCCAATTAGGAGATGTTATTGTCGGAACAATAAAAAAAGCCGAACCAAGAAGATTAGTAAAAAAGCACGATGTAGTTAGGGCAGTAATTATTAGGCAGAAAAAATTCTTGCGTCGGCCGACAGGTATCTATATTCGATTTGATGATAATGCCTGCGTTATTCTGGAAGGAAAGACAAAAGCTCCTAAAGGAGGAAGAATTTTAGGGCCAGTAGCAAGAGAAGTAAAAGAAAAAGGATTCGAGAAAATAGCGGCATTGGCGGAAGAACTGATATAATGATAGATACAAGATTAAAGCGAGGTTCACATAAGATTATTTAGCATTTATATGAAGATAAAAAAAGGCGATACAGTTTTAATAATTTCAGGAAAAGATAGGGGCAAGAAGGGTAAAGTTTTAGAAGCTCTTTCAAAAGAAGGAAAAATTTCGATTGAAGGTATAAACTTGATGAAAAAACATCAGAAACCAAAAAAAAGCGGAGAAAAAGGCCAGATTGTTCAGTTACCAAAACCAATTGATATCTCAAATGTAAAGTTAATTTGCCCAAAATGCGGAAAGGCTACTAGGATCGGGTACAAATTATTCAAAGAGCATCGCTCTTCTCATGCCTCAGCTGAAGCCTTGGCGGCAGAAGATAAGAAAAAATACAGAATATGCAAGAAGTGCGGACAAGAAATTTAAAAATGGATCAATTATATGCTTAAACTAAAAGATAAATATAATAGTGAAGCAATTCCCGGAATGATGGAGAGGTTTAATTATAAGAATGCCATGGCGGTTCCTAAACTTGAAAAAACAGTGATTAATGTTGGTTTCGGAAGATTGATTGCTGGTAAAAATTCCGACGAGCAGAAAAAGATTCAAAATGTCATCCTAGGGGATCTGAGCTTAATTTCTGGTCAGAAACCAGTTCTTAAGAAAGCCAAAAAATCAATTTCTGCCTTTAAAACAAGAAAAGGCCAAGTTATCGGAGCTACCGTTATTTTAAGAGGAAGAAAGATGTCTGATTTTTTAGAAAGATTAATTCATATTGCTCTCCCCAGATTACGGGATTTTCAAGGAATAGAAACTTCTTCTTTTGATAAAAAGGGAAATTTAACTATCGGAATCAGCGAGCATATTGCTTTCCCAGAAATTTTACCAGAAAAGGCCAAAAACATTTTTGGTTTAGAGATAACAGTAGTTAGCACAGCGAGAACCCGTGAAGAAGGTATAGAATTATTAAGATTACTTGGTTTTCCAATAAAACAATGACGACTAAAGCGCAAATAGCAAAATCGCAAAAGAAACCAAAATATAAAAGTCGAGTTGTCAGACGCTGTTTTCGTTGTGGGAGAAAAAGAGGATATATGAGAAAATTTGGGTTGTGCAGAATTTGCTTTAGAGAATTGGCTAATCAAGGATTGATACCAGGAGTAAAAAAATCATCATGGTAAACCGTTGATACAACCATGGATCCTATTTCCGATATGTTAACTTCTATAAGAAATGCTCTGGCCGTGAAACATTCAACGGTTATTATTCCTTTTTCCAATTTAAAATATGAGATTGCCAAAATTTTTGAAAAAGAAGGCCTTGTTGAGAGAATTGAAAAAAAAGGGAAAAAATCAAAAAGGCTTATTGAGATTACCTTGAAATATAGTGATAATGAACCGGCAATTTCGGGATTAAAGAGGATATCGAAACCTGGTCAAAGAATTTACTCTAATTGGAAGAAGATAAAAAGAGTTAAAGGAGGTTACGGAATGGCGATTATTTCTACTTCAAAAGGTCTAATGACCAACAAAGAGGCCAGAAAAAATAAAGTAGGAGGAGAGATGATTTGTGAGGTATGGTAACTATTCTATAGGCGTAGGGTTACCACAAGTAAAATCAAAAGATAAAAATTATGTCAAGAATAGGCAGAAAACCTATTTTAATACCGGGAGACGCGGAAGTAAAGATTGAGGGCAATGTTATTATCGCCAAAGGTCCTAAGGGTGAGCTTTCTAAAGAATTTAGACCTGAAATTACAATTGAGATAAAAGAAAGCAGAATTTTTGTTTCACCCCGGATTGAAAACAAGCAAACCAGGGCGTTATGGGGTTTAACCAGAGCCTTAATATCCAATATGGTAAAAGGAGTGACCGAGGGTTTTGAAAAAAAATTGGAGATAGAGGGTCTAGGCTTCAAAGCCCAAGTAACAGGAAATGACCTAGAATTGTTTATCGGATTTAGCCATTCTGTTAAAGTAAGAGCACCAGAAAATGTAAAGTTTACAGTTGAAAAAAATATTATTACTGTCTCTGGCCCCGACTTGGAAAAGGTTTCTCAGATTGCCGCCAAAATAAGAAAGACAAAACCAGCTGAACCCTATAAAGGCAAGGGAATTAAATATCTCGGTGAGGTAATTAGAAGAAAAGTGGGAAAGAAAGTGGTGACAACGGCCGTATAAAGTTATGTTTGCTGAATTTACAATTCGTCTCACGTTGAGCGAAGCGAAACTAAAGATTAAGTTTTGCTTCAACGATCATCTCAATAAAAAAATTTACTTCGATGCTGAAAAAACAAGAAAAAAGATATAGGCGTCGTAAAAAAGTTAGAGCCAAAATATTCGGAACCGCAAAACTACCGCGTCTATCTGTTTTTAAATCTAATCAGTATATCTATGTTCAATTGATCGATGACGATAAGGGTAGAACGATTGTTTCAGCTAAGGGTAAATTGAACATCAAGCAGGCAAAAAAAACAGGAGAATTAATTGCCAAAAAAGCCCGGGAAAAAAAGATTGAGAAAGTAGTTTTCGATCGAGGAGGATACGGATACCATGGAAGAGTGAAAGCGATAGCCGAAGGAGCTAGAGAAGGAGGACTTAAGTTTTAATTTTGAATTCCAAATTTTAAAATTTAAATCATGATTATTCAAAAAAATAAGTTTCTAGGAGATAAATTTAGGAAAAAGGACGAATTTGAGTCCAAGCTTTTAGATTTGGCCAGAGTAGCCCATACTAGGGCCGGGGGAAAAAAATTAAGATTTAGGGCAATAATCGTTACCGGAGATAAAGCTGGGAAAGTGGGCGTAGGTGTAGCTTCTGGGTTAGATGTC